>Ga0209348_1000481_pt1 | contig 20860 bp, 30 predicted proteins | sample ETNvirenome_2_30_FD_184065 | JGI IMG/M metagenome (GOLD analysis project Ga0209348, IMG submission 184065) | Marine viral communities from the Pacific Ocean - ETNP_2_30 (SPAdes) (version 2) | ecosystem: Environmental > Aquatic > Marine > Oceanic | place: Pacific Ocean | collected 2013-06-22
GTTTCATGCTTTTTAGCAATCATCAGTAGAAAACACACATTTTCTATACAGTTTTTACAAAATTGACTTCGTGAGACCTCGCCTATTGCAATACTTTGGCAAGGGTAAGGGTCTAGCATCCCTTAAAATCCCTTGCCTTGTATCGTTAGTTATCTAAAATTTGCCACATCTATATAAACCTTTTCTCCAAAAGGTACTTCTGAATCGTAGGAACGTCCTCTATAAGTTGAAACCGCCCATATTACTGGAACATCGGGTTCAACATCTTCAGATACGTAGCCTTGCAAATCAGTGAAGTAGATAAATGCACAGACATTATCAGTATCTTCAGTATGCTCATTATATAGATTAAAGGGCGGGTCAAATCTAGTGTAGCCTCCGCCTCTTAAAACAAATTTTAAATCCTCCCCGCTAGATAAGTCGAACGAATCCCACCACTCGCCCGCATCATTTTTGCGAACTGTATCATCACAGTAGCATACTCTGACTTTATCTATTCCGCATTTCTCACAGAGACTTTGCAATTCGCTAGCGAATATATTTAGTTCTTCTTGAGAAACTGACATTGAAGTATCAAGGGCAACTACAATTTCGCCACCCTCAACAATCTTGTCTCTAGTTGGTAAGTAAATACCTCGCCAACTATGTCTGCGGTTAGGTCTATTCCATGTATTACAACCCTCGAGAGTTGACTCTAACATTTCAAGTAAGACTGATTTCCAGTCAACTTGAGTCTGCTTTAATTCATCAACTCTGCCTCGCAAGTCTGAACCTCCAGTTCCAAAGCTTGCAATTTTATCAGCCATAATAACTTGCGAACGTATTTGTGAAGATAACTCTTCCAACTCTTCAACGTTAAGCTTTTCGCCTTGGTCGTTAGTTGGTTCGATAACCTCGCCCGCTAAAGTTGGCAAGTCATCATATTTATCTTCAGCTTGTCCGCCACTTGATGATTCATCTGCTGGTTCATCTTGTGATTCAGAAATATTTTCACTGGTGGATATATTTTCATCGTCACTCTCTTCTGAATCAGAATCAGAATCATTTTGTGCTTGGGCATTTTTGATAGCATCTTTAAGGGCATCATCGTTAGTATCTAGTTCTCTATATACTTCCTCTGCTGTCCATTTGTGATACTTAGTATCAAAAAGTCCGCCTTGGGGTAAAGACATATTTAAGTCTAAAATCAGATAGCTATTAATTACATAATCAGTAGCATAATTCCATAACTTATGATGTCTAGTTCCTTTTCTTAAAGGATGTTCCCATATCACGTGGCAACACTCGTGGATTAAAACTCCCTCAACTTCATCATCTGAAATTGAGTCTACAAAATTAGGATTCCATAAAATTTGAGTTCCATTAGTTGCCATAGTATCAATGCTAGTAGTTTCAACAAATTCAAGGTTAAGTAACATAGATGCTATACCTATGTTACCTTTCATCAACCTTGCCTTTGATTTTTCTACTCTCTCTAACGCGGTCATTTGCCACCCCCAAAAAGTTCATCTTTTAAAGGGTCAATGGCTTTAGATAATCCCTTAGCAACTGATTCTCTTTTAGAAGAACCTAATTCAGAATCATCCCTAAGATTATCAACTGAATTAATTTTTGCTAACACTGAAACAAGACTCTGATGTGCTTGTTTAATAGTTGGGTCATTACCTAACATATCCTCGTTAATAGCGGGTAGCATATCAACTGCGGTACGCAATTTATCAAAACTAGATGTATGAAAAGAACCGCTTTTTTGCTTGTTCTTAGGGTCATAGCTTTTTAGCTTATCCGCAATATGGTCTACTTGTTCAACAAGAGCATCAACAGTAGTAATCATAATGTTCTTAACATTGTTCTTAATATTGTTTTCCGCTTGTTGCTTGATTCTCTTTTTCATAGAATCAGAAACCCCACGTATAAGTTCACTGCCCTCTTCATTTCCTAATAATGAAATCTCGAAATCAAATACAAACTTTTCTCTGACATCTTCTACATTAGGATAATCACATTCATTAAATGCTTTACCCAATTTAGATTTAGCCTCGTTTATATTCTTAGGATATTCTTTACAAAAGGTTTCAACCTCTTGTTCAAATTTCCTCTTACATTCATCCATTGCGGATTGAAGTTCATCCAGTTTTTGTGAGGGACATAACCTCCACCCGCTAACAACTTTCCCAGTGTAATCATCTGTCGAATTATCTAAGAAAGGAACTGTCATTGGATAGTAATGCTCGTGCCTAATCTTGTCTAAGATTCTACGAAAATACTTATTGCAATTCCTACCCAATAAATGTTTAGAAACGTGTAAGTAATTTTCCCTAGCATTTACATTTTCAGCTAAATCCCCACGCAAGACCTTATCAGCTTTAATGCCACTCCAAAATTTAGCATGAAGTCGCACTTTAACTGCGGTCTCTTGTAATGTACTTTTTTCCATAATTTATACCTCCATATAGAAAAAAATTAGTATTCACTAGTGAATAAAAAATATTCTCTAGTACCAATATGCGAACGCACAGTTTTTTGTGAGTCCGCATTTCATAGCATTTCAGCTAATCATCAGTTGGTTTAATACTCTAAGTTTTGATTCTCAACTTTGAAATCATTGTAAGCGGATGTATCTTTTAAATCTTCGTTAGAAGATACACATTGTCTCACAAAGAATATTGAGAATTCAGGACTACTAAACTTCTTAATATAGGCAAGTGAGTTTTCAAAATAGTCATAGACTTTTGAATCATCTTTTCTATTGTTTAGTAGTTTCCATAAAGCAACGCAACAAGCATAACACTCGCCCGCCCTATCAAGAACTTCAACTTCTTTACCATTGAATATATCTTGTAAGTTAGGCAAGGTATCGAACAAAGAAATCCACGTTGCGAACTCGTGAGATTGAATCTCGCCAACATGAGTTCTCGCTATTTGCTGTAGATACTTTGTATCTTCTTTTTGCATTACCTTTAAAGTATCAGACAAGGCAGTCCACGTTCTTGGACTTGGTTGCGGTTCAACTATTTTTGGGTCGAACTCTAACAATGCTTGAGGCTGTTGAGAAATAAATCCTATAACGTCTTCGTGAACACTATTGTCATTCGCCCAGTTAATCCAGTCATCAACGTTATGTTCAAAGTCAATCAATGCGACTCTTCCAATAACGTGACTGGGTAATTTGTTAGATGATGCTCTATCACTAACTCTATTACCCGCACAAATAATTTTCCACCCTTTGGGTAAAACATATTCGCCTAGTCTTTTCTCATAGATGAGTTGTCCAATAACTGCTTGCACACTTGGACTTGCTTGCGGGTATTCATCAAAGAACAATAGTCCCTCGCCCTTAGTTGGCAAGTTACCTAAAAATGCTCTTTTCTGTCCGCCCGCATCATCTATATATGGGAGTCCTCCTAAATCAACTGTCTCATAAAGAGATAATCTAAAGTCAATAAATCCAAACTGTTTAGAGTTAGGATTGATAGCATCGACTATCACTTCTTTATCATCAGCTAATTCATCAGCCACTTGTCGAACCACTGCTGATTTACCAACACCAGTTCCACCCAGTAGAAAGGGAGTATTCCCTCCATTAAGTACAGATTTCATAATCTGTTTTGCAACACTTGGTTTCATAATTAATCCTCCATAATAAAATCAAGTTTGTTATTCGCTATCAGATTGATAGCACCAAGACTAGGTAATTGCTTACCTAGTTTCGCCAAAATCTCATTGGCTCATCAGTTGGTTTATTTTTTGCATTTACTTTGTAAATTAGCTATCTCTTTATTAGATAAATATCTATTTCTTTTTATCCAATTAAAACATTCTTGAGCAAGCTTAAAATTTTCAAAATATTCTTTTGTGAATAATTTTTTATCTAAATTAAGTTGCTGTCTCAATTCATCAACAGCTAATATCGTTGTAAATGCTCTAGACCTATCTTCCGCATTTTTTTGATATTCGTGAACATGAGTCATATATGGGTCATCCTCATCAAACCACTCATATTCATAACCTATCATTCTATGCACATTAATTTCATTTAGATACTCATAATCTTCAGTTCTTTTATAAGTTTCTAAATCAATAACGTTTAGGTTATCTTTATCCATTGAACAACTGTTAACTGCAAACTCATTTATTAAGTATGCAATTAAATTTAATTGTTTCTGATTTATTTTCATAATAATTTAATCCTCCATAAAATTGTTTCTTGAACCCCATAATTAGGATTCTCTTCAGCACGTTAATTCGTGAACACCTTGGAGGTGGTGTGTCGACAATCAATCTCTCATTTTGAAACTCATTGTCCGCAACTTGGTTCCTTTCGTTGTCCGCCTCGCTAACTTTGACTTCGTTAGGTCATTGGGTACGCATTTTGTTTTGGGTGGCTAATCCTTGGGTAAATCTTGAGACCCTCTTTACTCGCCTTGTCCTCCTTTGTTTAATTTGTCCATGAGCAAAGTATAAGGCACAACGTACATAATATTCAACATATTTCTTCACATTTAATTTGATAGCAAAATGAAGTCATTACATAAAAGATATACACCAGTTAATATATGTAACAAATATGAACGAATCAGATAAACCAAATCTCAAAATAGTTAGCGGAAAAAAAGAGAACGAACTCACGATAAAGCAACGAGCATTTGTGAATGAAATTGTGCGGGGCAAGTTGGGTAGTTATAAAGAGGCTTATGCTAAGGTCTATGACGTTACTCTAACCAAGGCGGGCAAGATACCTAAATGGGTCGAGGTCGAGGCTAGCAAGCTTGTAGCGAACCCTAAGATAGCACAAAGCATACATAAGGCTATTGAACGCAAAGAGGACTCTATAACTGCATCATCCCTACGAACGAAGAACTATGTCATAAAAAAGCTTTTTGAAGAGTCTGAAAATTCAGAAAGCGATTCAGCTAGGATAAGAGCATTAGAATTGTTAGGTAAAACAGTTTCATTATTTAGTGATGTAGTAGAAACCAAATCAGCTAGAACAACTGAAGAGATAGAATCAGAAATCGAAGAGAAACTAGCTAGCATATTGCAAGGTAATTCAGATAATAAGTAGCTGTACAATTTTTATACAGCTGTACAATTTTTATACACGTGTCTAATTTTTATACAATCAGAAAAACAATCCTTTTTTAGAATCAGATAACAGCTAACCCCAACCCCCCTATATTGTGTGCAGTCTACTGACTATATATACATAGTAATTTGCACAAACACACAGTAAAATCCATAAACCAAACTTGTTTTTTGCCTACCCCACCCCCTATTTTCTATATTTTTGCCCTGGGACCCCTATATTCGTAAAAAATTTTGCAAATTTTTACCATTTTTACTTGTTTTTTTATGTGAAGTGGTGCAATATGGTAAAGTCTGTAGAGTAATTCGCTTAGATTATCCCATATTTAGTAACCAACTACAGTATGTACCTACTGGTAGATACTTACTAGTAGTTTTTTTAATTTAGTTTATAAGTAAGTAGGGAGTATCTATGTCTAGTAACATACTAAGCAAAATTCAGAACTTAAATATAGATGAAAAACAAGAATTACTAGGACTACTAGAAGAACTAGAGCTATCAAAGTCAAGAGATGCCTGTGCAGAAAGCTTTTTGCACTATGTAAAGCAGATGTGGGCGGCTTTTATTCATGGAAAACACCATGAAGTCATGGCGGAGGCTTTTGAAAAGGTATCAAATGGCGAATGTAAACGTCTTATTATCAATATGCCACCCCGACATACTAAGTCAGAGTTCGCATCTTACCTTTTGCCCTCCTGGTTCTTAGGTCAAAACCCAGACAAGAAGATTATACAAACTGCCCATACAGCAGAACTAGCTGTGGGCTTTGGTAGGAAGGTCAGAAACCTTGTAAATAGTAAAGATTTTCGCAATATATTCCCAGATGTTAGTTTGCAGGCGGATTCCAAGGCTGCGGGTCGTTGGAATACGAACAAAGGTGGTGAATATTTTGCGATTGGTGTAGGCGGTGCTGTAACTGGTAAAGGTGCAGACTTGCTTATCATCGATGACCCGCACTCTGAACAAGAAGGTGCATCTGCAGACATTAATGTTTTCAACCGCACTTACGAATGGTACACGTCTGGACCCAGACAGCGTTTACAACCAAATGGCTCTATCGTTATTGTGATGACTCGATGGCATCAAAAAGACCTAACTGGTCAAGTAGTTGATGCTAGCATAAAGCGAGGTGGAGCAGACCAGTGGCAGATAATTGAACTTCCAGCCATATTACCCTCGGGCAACCCGTTATGGTCTGAATTTTGGAAACTAGAAGAACTAGAGGCTTTGAAAGCAGAATTGCCTGCTAGCAAGTGGATGGCTCAATACCAACAAGACCCAACCGCAGAAGAAGGTGCTTTAGTTAAAAGAGAATGGTGGCAAGTGTGGGAAGAAACGAATCCTCCTCAATGTGACTTCATCATACAGTCTTGGGACACCGCCTTTCTAAAAACTCAACGTGCTGACTACAGTGCGTGTACCACTTGGGGTGTATTTTATAAAGAAGATGAAGATAGCGGACAGCTAGCACCTCAACTTATATTACTAGATGCTTATAAGAAACGTTTAGAGTTTCCAGAACTTAAACAAGTAGCTTTAGAAAAATATAAGTATTTTAAACCCGATGCTTTTATTGTTGAGGCAAAAGCAGCAGGTATGCCTTTAATATTTGAATTAAGGCAAATGGGCATACCAGTAAGTGAATACACACCTAGCAGAGGTAACGATAAAATATCCAGGGTTAATGCAGTATCAGATTTATTTTCTTCTGGTGTAGTTTGGGCACCCGCAACTAGGTGGGCAGAAGAAACAATAGAAGAGTTTGCAGCTTTTCCAAATGCTGAACATGACGATTTAGTTGATAGCAGCACGCAAGCTTTGTTAAGATTTAGACAAGGCGGTTTTGTTCCTTTGTATTCTGACGAAGAAGAAGAAGAATTAGAACACAACAGAAAAGCAGATTATTATTAGGAGAAAATATTGGCAATAGAAAAACAACCAGCCACACCTATAGAGGGTATGGTAGAACAAGAGCCAGATTCAGATATAAGTATTAGTGTAGAAAATCCAGATTCAGTATCGATAGAAACAGAAGATGGTGGGATGATTATAGATTTTGACCCACAAGCAGAGGAAATGTCTGCTGATTTTAATAGTAACCTTGTAGAGTTTATTGAAGAGAATGAATTAGAACGTATGAGTTCTGAACTAATCAATGCCTACAATATGGATAAAGACTCTCGCAAAGAGTGGGAAGATACTTATACTAAAGGCTTAGACCAACTAGGTTTAAAGATAGAAGAACGCACACAGCCTTGGAATGGTGCTTGTGGTGTGTTTCATCCTATGCTTAGTGAGGCAGTTATAAGGTTTCAATCACAAGCCATTGCAGAACTATTCCCAGCCAAAGGACCTGTAAAAACACAGATAGTTGGCAAGATGTCATCTGATAAAGAAAAACAATCACAAAGAGTTCAAGACTATATGAATTATTTGTTGACCTATGAGATGACAGAGTATCGCACTGAAACAGAAAAGTTATTGTTTTCATTACCTTTAGCAGGTTCTGCATTTCGTAAAGTATATTATGACCCAACACTAGGCAGACCTTGTAGTTTATTTGTACCAAGTGAAGATGTGGTTGTTAATTATGGTGCAGCAGATTTAGAAACTTGCGAACGTGCAACTCACGTTATGAAAAAATCCTTTAACGATATTCGTAAAATGCAAGTTAGTGGTTTCTACAGAGATGTAGAACTAAGTGATACCAGTGATAATGTAACCGATATACAAGAAAAGTATAATGAACTAACTGGTGAAAACATGAGTGATATGTATGACCAAAGACATACACTCTTAGAAATGCAAGTTAATTTAGATTTACCAGGCTTTGAAGATACAGCTAATGGTAAACAAACAGGCATAGCTTTGCCTTACGTAGTTACTATTGATATGTCTAGTGGTGTCATACTTAGTATACGTAGAAACTATTTTGAAGATGACCCACAAAAAAATCGTAGGTCACACTTTGTTCATTATCAGTATTTGCCTGGTCTTGGTTTTTATGGCTTTGGTTTAATACACATGATAGGTGGTCTAGCAAAATCAGCAACAAGTTTATTAAGACAACTAGTAGATGCAGGAACACTGTCTAATTTACCTGGTGGTCTAAAAGCCAGAGGTCTTAGGATTAAAGGCGATGATACTCCAATAATGCCAGGTGAGTTTAGAGATGTGGATGTTCCAGGTGGTGCTATTAGAGATAACATAACCTTCTTACCGTACAAAGAACCATCTGGAACACTTTACCAGTTATTACAAAACATAGTAGAAGAAGGCAGACGTTTTGCCAGCATTGCTGATATGAAGGTTAGTGACATGAACTCCCAAGCTCCCGTGGGAACTACACTAGCTTTACTAGAAAGAAATATGAAAGTTATGTCAGCAGTGCAAGCAAGACTACACGCATCAATGCGAAGAGAGTTTGATATTCTTGTTGGCATTATCAAAGACTTTACAGAACCTTCATATCCTTATGAGACAGGTGAAGAAGAACAAATTAAATCTTCTGACTTTGATGCAAGAGTGGATGTATTACCAGTATCAGACCCTAATGCCTCAACCATGTCACAAAGAATTATGCAGTATCAAGCAGCTATGCAGTTAGCACAATCTGCACCTGAAATGTATGATTTAAAAGAACTACATAAACAAATGCTAGAGGTTCTAGGTATTCAAGATGTAGATGATGTAATACCAAGTGAAGATGATATTGCTCCAGTTGACCCAGTAACTGCAGTAATGAATCTAATTAACAATAAACCTGTAAAAGCATTTGATTATCAAGACCATGATGCACACATACAAACTGTGGCTGCAGCACAAGATAATCCTGAAATACAGGCTTTACTGGAGAAATCCCCTAATGCTCCAAGTATTGTTGCAGCAGCATCATCTTATATAAATGACCACTTAACTATGAAGTTTAGAAATCAAGTGGAAGAAGAAATGGGTATAGAGTTACCACCTATGGGTGAACCTATACCAGCAGATATAGAAAAACGTATATCTGATTTAGTGGCTGAGGCTGCAAGCAGAGTAACAGCAAAAGCTATTTCAGAGGCAGAACAAGCCAGAATAGCAGAACAACAAAAAGACCCACTTATACAAATGAAAGAAAGAGAAGTTGCTGTAAGAGAGGCTGACGTACAACGTAAAGCAACTGCTGACCAAGCAAGAATATCCTTAGCAGCAGCAAAAGCACAATCTCAAGAAGAGATAGAAAAAGAAAGAATTAAAGCAAATAAAGAAATTGCAGGTGCTAAGATAGGTCAAGAGATTGCTAGCGATTTGCTAGAGAACGAAAGACTTAGCAAAAAGCAAGCAGTAGATGATTACAAAACAGGTATTGACATAGCTAAGGAAATAGTTAAAGATAGCAATTAATATGGATAATGAAATCAAACAGCTATCGTTGTCTGAATATTTAGGCAAACAAATTAGAAGTTTGATGAATGAACACACTGACCATATTGCTACAGGAAACGTTAAAGACTTTTCTGAATACAAAAGGTTATGTGGTGTTATCGAGGGATTAGCTCTCGCAGAACGTGAAATGTTGGACTGGATAGAACGACATACACAAACATAGGAACTCAACTCCTTTAAGTTGTGCAAGTATATGAGTAAAAAAAATAAAGACGACAAACAATCAGAAGAAGTAAAAAAACAACTACCAGACCCTAGCGGTTATAAAATTTTAGTCGCTATGCCAGAGGTTGAAGAAAAAACTGAAGGCGGTATTGTAAAAGCTTCTACTACAGTTAGAGACGAAGAAGTTTCTAATATTTGTGGTTTTGTTTTAAAACTCGGACCCGATTGTTATTTAGACAAGAAAAGGTTTCCTAACGGACCTTGGTGTAAAGAAAAAGATTGGGTTGTCTTTCGTGCCTACTCAGGGACTCGTATGAAATTATACGGAAAAGAGTTTCGATTAATTAATGATGACACTGTTGAGGCAGTTGTCGAGGACCCAACAGGAGTGGTAAGAGCATGAGTGAAGTACAAAATGAAGTAGTAAATGAAACTATTGAAACAGAGTTTCAACCTAATGCAGATGGTGTATTAGAACCACAAAGCATGGAAGATAAATTCTTTGGAGTAAAAAACGAAGTAGTGACTGACAATACTGAAAAGGTTGAAGTAGAAATTGTTGATGATACTCCACAAGAAGATAGGAGACCTCCTAAAAAAGAAACTAAAGAAGAACCTGTCGATGATGAAACTGTAGACAAAGAAATTACTGAATACAGTAAAAGAGCAGGAGACCGTATTAATAAAATTAAATACGAGTATCACGAAGAAAGAAGAGCTAAAGAAGCTGCACAAAGAACTGCAGATGAAGCTACAAAAAATTTACAGACCGTAATGTCAGAGAACCAAAGACTACAACAGTTGATAGAAGAAGGTTCTAAAATGTTAAATAACCAAGCTGTGAGTAATGCACAATTTGCATCCACTGCAGCACAAGCTGAATACAAAAAAGCTTATGAAGAAGGTGATGCTGACAAAATGGCTGAAGCACAAAAAAAAATATCGCAAGCTGCTTTACTAGAACAACAAGCACCTTACTATGCGAATCAGTATGTGCAACAAAGTCAAGTTCAACAACCTCCAGTGCAAGAAACTCAAGTTCCAAAGCTAGATGCAGCACAAGTTGAATGGCAAAGTAAAAATCCTTGGTTTATGAATAATCAAGACACTAACCACAGACAAATGACATCTTATGCTATTTATGTGCATGAAGGTTTAATGCGAGATGGTGTAGACCCTGCAACACAAGCAGATAAATACTATTCATCTATAGATGATAAGATGCGTAAAGAATTTCCAGATTTTTTCGGTGTAACTCCAGAAGCTCCAGAAGTGGAAACTGAAGTTGTAACAGAAGAAAAACGACAGCCTTCAAACGTTGTCGCACCCGCAACGAGGAATAGCGGTACTAATAAAAATCCTCGCAGTATACGTTTGACTCAGACCCAAGTTAATATAGCACGTCAACTTGGTATAACACCTGAGCAATACGCAAAACAAATGCTAAAGGAGACTTAAATGTCAGAAGAAAATATTATAAATAACAACGAAGAAACCGTAGAGGCTTCAGAACAAGTGCGAACCCCAAGGGGTGGAGATGACCGAAAGGTAGAACAACGAAAAGAAAGCTGGGAGAACCCATCAAATCTCCCAAACCCAGACCCACAACCTGGTTGGGTTTTTAGATATATTAGAACTAGTTTATTAGGCGAAGCCGATAATCCTAATGTATCAAAAAAATTCCGAGAAGGTTGGGAGCCATGTAGGAGTGAGGACCATCCAGAATTACAAATTCACATGATGGACTATAAATCTGAGTGGGCATCCAAGGGTCATATTGAAATAGGTGGGCAACTGTTATGTAAGATGCCAGCAGAAAAGGCGAAAGCAAGAGATGAGTATTTCCAGAGAATGGCAAAGACTCAAATGGAATCTGTAGATAACGTATATTTTAAAGACCAAGATTCAAGAATGGCTACTAAGCAAGTTTTTGAAAGAAAATCTAAAACAACTTTTGGTAGGGATTCTTAATCTTATAGATTAACAATTATAATTAGGAGACAATTATGGCTTCATCAGCAACCCCGATGGGTGCTAGACCTGTTGGTTCTCTTGTATCTTGTGCGTATAACGCAAAAATTACACACTATAAAATTAAAAATAATTTTGGCACTGCCATTTTTTATGGTGATTTTGTAAAGTGGGCGGACGATAATCCAAATACAACTATACAAAAAGATACAGGTACAACTTCCATGACACCTATTGGTGTATTTTTAGGTTGTTCGTATACTGACCCAACAACTGGTCAATTTACCCAAAACAATCAATATCCTGCTTCAACAGCAGCAGATGATATTGTTGCATACGTAGCATCTGACCCATTCTTAGTAATGGCTATGCAATCTGACGAATCACTAGACCAAGATGACTTGGGCAAAAATGTGGCAGTCGTTCAGACAGCAGGCTCTACTTCAATAGGACAGAGCAGAAACGCAATAGATGGCAGTACTGCTGCTACAACTAATACACTACCATTGAAAATTATCGACTTTGTTGAAGGTCCTGATAGTGCTATTGGTGATAGTAATACTGACGTATTGGTGATGTTCAATGTAGGACATCAGTTATTAAACACAACAGGTATAGGTTAAGGAGTAAATAATGGCTAGTATTTCAAGAGCAAATCAACTTAAACAACTCCTTCCAGGCTTAAACGCCCTGTTTGGTGAAGAGTACACTATGTACGAGAATCAGCACGAGCAAATTTATACAACTGAAAACTCTGATAGAAGTTTTGAAGAAGAGTTAAAGCTGTCTGGATTTGGTGCTGCTCCCGTGAAAGATGAAGGTGCTGCTATATCTTACGATGTGGCTCAAGAATCTTTTGTGGCTCGTTATACACATGAGACTATAGCTTTAGGCTACAGTGTCACAGAAGAAGCAATGGAAGATAACTTATACGTAAGTTTATCAGCTAGATACACAAAAGCTTTAGCAAGAGCTATGGCTTACACAAAGCAAGTAAAAGCTGCTTTTCCATTGAATAACGGATTCACAAACTCTTTCCAAGGTGGCGATGGTGTAAACCTATTCACAGCCGATGGAGACGGAGTAACAGGTGGTGACGGACACCCACTGGTAAACGGTGGTAAGAACTCTAACAGACCTTCTACAGGTGCTGACTTAAATGAAACATCTTTAGAAGATGCAGTCATTCAAATCAGTAAGTGGACTGATGAAAGAGGACTTAAAATTGCTGCAAGACCAAAACGATTAATCGTCCCAACAGACTTGCAGTTTGTCGCTACTAGACTCCTCGAAAGCGAGTATAGAATAGGAACTGCTGACAATGACATTAATGCTATTAAGAGCAATGGTGTGATACCAGAAGGCTATTCAGTTAATAATTATTTAACTGATACAAATGCTTTCTTCATCACAACTGATGTTCCAGATGGCATGAAGCATTTTGTCAGAAGTCCAATGACTACAAGCATGGACGGAGACTTTAGTACTGGAAACGTAAGATATAAAGCAAGAGAAAGATATTCATTTGGAGTATCTGACCCACTTGGTATCTTTGGTTCACCAGGCTCAAGCTAAAAACTTTGGGGAGCTTATGCTCCCCTTTTTTTATTTCTAGGTATTTTATTAACGTTTATCAACTGACCTAGCAGACAAGCCAAGATGATAGACATTTTCTTTAGGAGAAAAAATGGCGAACACAACATTCAACGGTCCAGTTCGTTCCGAGAACGGATTTAAGGTCGTTTCAAAAAATTCTACAACAGGAGCAGTTACTACTGAATTTACGTTAGACACTAACGGTATGCAAGTAACACCTGTTGCATTAGCTGATACCACAGCTATTTCTTTAACAGCCACTACTCATGGCGGTAGAGTTTCTGTAGTTCCTGCATTATCAGCAAACTGCACATTAACTTTGCCTTCACCTTCAGCAGGCGTATACTTTAAATTAATTTATGGTGGTGCTGCAGAAGAAACAGAGAACTTAATTATTAGCACAGGTTCTAATACTAATTTCTTTATTGGTGGTATTGTTCATTTAGATTCTAATGCTGACAACGTTTCAGTATATTCAGATGGTAACTCTAACTCTATATTAACTCTTACAGACTTTGGTTTGTTTGAAATTAATATCTTAGCGAAAGATAGCACCAACTGGTATATTTGGGGCAACCAAGAAGGTGCAGACGTACCAGCTTTCTCTGACGCATAGGAGTAAACAATGGCAGATACAGTAACTACGCAAACTATTATAGATGGCGAAAGAAACTGTGTTATGAAGTTTACTAACGTCAGTGATGGCACTGGAGAATCAGCAGTAGCTAAAGTGGATGTTTCTGCTTTAGCTGCTAACTCTGCAGGCACTGCTTGTTCAGAGGTTAGATTAGTTAGAGTTAGTCACGCTATAGTCGGTATGTCGGTACAACTATTTTTTAATGCTTCAACCAATGTATTAATCATGGAGTTAGCAGAAAGTAGTAACGGACACATGGAGTTTGGAGACTTTGGCGGTATACCTAATAATGCAGGTAGTGGTAAAAACGGAGATATTCTTTTTACTACTAAAGGACATTCTTCAGGCGATACTTATTCCATTACATTAGAAATGGTAAAAGTATATTCTGATTAAGGAGAACTTTATGGCATATATAATTGCAACAAATGGTAACTTTCCACCACAGTATTTAGTTTTAGAAAAGGGAGAAGATGACATATACACACCTATCTTCGGACCAGACCCAGATTTAGTTGATGCTCAACGTAAGTTAGATGAGCTATCTGGTGTAAGAACTAGAAACAAAAAAGGACATTATGTAGCTGATGACCCATCTACCCCAGATGTAAATGAAGCTTATGTCGGTGGTAAAGCACCAAAGAAAAAAACTACCAAGAAAAAGGTAACAAAAAAAAGAGGCAGACCTAAAAAGAGTTCATAGTATGGATAAGGATTCTGTATACCAAGAAATCCGAGACTGGAGTAACAAGGTATTAGAGAAACCAAATCCAGACTTTAATAATCTTCCTGCTTGCCCTTTTGCTAAATATTCCTGGAACAAAAATAAAGTTCATGTAATGATTGGCAAAGGTGGGGATTGGAAAGACTTATTAAATGAAATCCAAAACTTTGATGATACTTACGATGTAATAATTTATTGTGGTTTAGACTATGATGAAATATCAGCAGAAGAGGTTTCAGATAGAGTTAATTTACTAAATGAATATATTTGCAAAGATAATCTTTGGTTGATGGGTGCACACCCAGATACAGAAATAGAACACTCAGTAAATCAGGATGATTATGAACCCTTGCTGGAAGATGATTACTACCAGTTATTCTTACAACGATTAGATGTACTGGTAAAAGCATCAGACAGCATAAAAGGTAAAGGCTATTATAAAAACTATAAACCTAAAGATTATGAATCTTTAGTAAATTTAAGGAGCAAATTGTGGACAACAGCAAAAAAAGTAAAATTATGAAAATGAAAGGTGGCGATAAAACTGCCATTAAAAAGAAAGTCGTGAAAAAAAATAAAGGTCAAAAAACGAAAGTTAAGAAACCTATGGGGATGCGTGACGGTATGAAAACCAAAAAATTAGGTAGAGGTAAATCTACTGAAATGGGTAAAGGTATTGAAAACTTCCAAAACATGGTTACAAGACTATACGGTGGTGGCAAGACTAAGTAATGCCTTTGTCAAAAGGTAGGTCAAGAAAAACCATAAGTAAAAACATTAGCAAGCTTGTTAGAGAGGGTAAACCTCAAAAACAAGCTGTTGCTATTGCTTTAACTAAGGCTGGCAAATCTAAACAATAATTATGTCACGTGCTAAAAAAGACTCTCGTTTACAACGAGCAGGAGTAAGTGGTTATAACAAACCTAAGCGTACTCCTAATCACCCAACCAAATCACATATTGTTGTTGCTAAAGAAGGTGACAAAATTAAAACAATTAGATTTGGACAACAAGGTGCAAAGACTGCGGGTAAACCTAAGCCTGGTGAATCCCGTGCAACTAAAATGAAAAGAAAGTCTTTTAAAGCTAGACATCGTAAGAATATTAAAAAAGGTAAAATGTCAGCAGCTTTCTGGGCAAACAAAGTAAAATGGTAAAAGCAAAACGTAGAAGTAAATCAACAGTTAATAAAGCAGGTAACTACACAAAACCAACCATGCGTAAAAGATTATTCAATAGAATAAAAGCAGGTGGTAAAGGTGGTAGACCAGGACAGTGGTCTGCTCGTAAAGCACAAATGTTAGCTAAAGCTTACAAGAAGGCTGGCGGTGGCTACAAGTCTTAAGATACATAATATTGAGATACCAACATCTCAACATCCTGAAGTACGTAAACTTAAACGTAAGAACAACGTACATACAATGCACGGTAACAAAGTATGGAACTCAAGTATAGTATTCATGGATGCTTTTAAGGATGTAGATTTTAGTAAATATAAAATTGCAGACTTAGGATGTGGTTGGGGTCCTTTAAGTTGTTACTTTGCCAAACAAGGTGCCAAAGTAACTGGCTTTGATAACGATATATCGGTAAAACCATATTTTGATTTGCTGTGTAAAATTACAGAAACAAAACCTAAGTTTCAACAACACGACATATTCAAAGATGATTTGCCTTTAGATTATGATTTTTATGTAGCCTGTGATATGTGTTTTTGGAATAAACACATAGATTTATGGCACGATGTTATTTACAGAATATTAGATAATAACAAAAGTGTTTTTATAGTAGACCCTGGCAGACAGTCTTTTTGGAAAATGTTAAACACAATAAAAACTACTTATCATTTAGAAAGAAGATTTATAGAGGAGCCTAAAAAAACAGATGCTTACATAGCAATATTTGGAAATTAATATGCCCTTAAAAAAATCACAAAGAAGTTTAAAAAACTGGACAAAACAAAACTGGAGAACTAAATCAGGTAAACCTAGTTTAAAAACAGGAGAAAGATATTTACCTGAAAAAGCAATCAAAGCTATGTCCTCAGCAGAGTATGCTGCTACAACTAGAAAGAAAAGAGCAGATACTAAAAAAGGTAAACAGTTTTCTAAACAAACTAAAAAAGCTAGGAAAATTTCAAAAAGGTTTCGCTAATGATTTCAAGAGCTAACCTAAGAGTGCTTACTAGAAGTGCACCAGCAAGTAAAAAGAAATATGAAAAGAAAAAGAGACCCAAAAGTAGGAACAGGAAAAAAACCTAAAGGTAGCGGAAGGAGGCTATATACAGATGAAAACCCCAAAGATACTGTTAGCATTGCATTTAAAACTCCAGCAGATGCTAGAAAAACTGTGGCTAAAGTTAAAAAAATTAATAAACCATTTGCACGAAAAATTCAAATCCTTACAGTTTTGGAACAAAGAGCAAAAGTCGCAGGTAAAAACGAACAAGCAAGAATCGCAAAAAGAGGCAAAGAAGCCATAAGGAGAATGAGAAAAAAATAAATGGCTACTAGTGGAACAACAACATTTAATTTAGATTTATCCGATATTATGGAAGAAGCGTATGACCTTTGTGGATTGGTCATGCGTTCTGGTTATGATTACAATACTGCCAGGCGAGCTTTAAATTTAATATTTTTAGAGTGGCAGAACAAAGGTTTAAATCTATGGAAGATAGAACAAACTACCCAAGCTTTAACAGCAGGCACTAATACTTATGCTGCAAACAGTGCAGCTATAGAAATAGTAGATGCTTTTATTAGAACAGATGCTTCTGATACAGTAAAACAATTTGACCAACAGCTTACTAGAATATCTCGCACACAGTATAATCACCAGGCTAAAAAATTAAATCAGTCAAAGCCTACACAGTTTTTTGTAGACAAAGGCACTAGTTCTATAAATATAGTATTGTGGTCAACACCAGATGATGCACAAACATATACACTGGTGTATGATTTTATTTCTAAAATAGAAGATGCTGGACAACCAGCTTCTAACAATGCAGATGTGCCTGCAAGATACTTACCTTGCTTAACTTATGCTTTAGCATACAACATAGCTTGTAAACATCCAGAATCCACACCTAAAGTTCCTATGATAAAACAAAGATACGATGAACTTTGGAACGAAGTTAGCGATGCAGATAGAGAAAGAGCAGCAGTAAAATTTGTACCTGATGGTAGCGTATACTAATGGCTTATGCAAAAGGTTCAAAAGCATTAGGCATTTGTGATAGATGCGGTTTTACTTACAAGTTATCAGAACTAAAGTACGAAGTGCAAGATAGCGTACGTAATGGATTAAGAGTTTGTCATGTATGTTTTGACCCAGACCACCCACAATTCAAAGTTGGTTTATTAAATACAGCAGACCCACAAGCATTATTTAATCCTAGAGTTGATTCAGGAGAAAAAGATTCAACGACATATTTTGGTTTTAATCCTGTCAATAGCACTGGTATTGTAATGCAAGGTTCTATAGGCAAAGTAACAATAACAATAACATGACATATTCAGAATTAAAAAGTTTAATACAAAATTATTTACAGAATACAGAAACTACCTTTGTAAATGATTTACCTAAAATAATAGAACAAGCAGAAGAAAGAATATTAAAAACTGTAAGACTACCTGTATTTAGAAAAAACGTAACAGGTCAATTAGCAACAGGTAATAAATATTTAGCAACACCTTCAGATTTTTTAGATAATTTTTCGCTTGCAGTAATAAACGGTAGTAATCAAGAGTTTCTTTATTACAAAGATGTAAACTTTATTAGAGAAGCATATCCTAATGCTAGCACGACTGGAACACCAAAACACTATGGCTTGTTTGATGATACATCTTTTATTGTCGGTCCTACGCCAGATAGTAATTATAGTGTAGAGTTACACTACTTTTATAGACCAGCATCTATAACAGCAGGTGCAGATAGTGGTACTACATGGCTTGCAACAAATGCAGTTAATGCACTGTTATACGGTTCTTTATTAGAAAGTTATGTATACATGAAAGGCGAACCAGATGTTATGAATATGTATGAAAAAAGATTTTTAGAAGCTTTAGGTAGATTAAAAAGTTTAGCTGAAGGAGAAAACACAGTTGATAATTACACTGAAGGTGCAGTAAGGATTAATAGAACATAATGTTTACTGTAGATATAAAACCAACTATAGGTGATGTAACTGTGCAAACTACTAACAATAAAGGTTTAAGTCCAGAATATTGGACTCAAAGAATAATAGAAAGACTTATTAGTATTAGCGACAATGCCGAGCCTGAAGTAAAAGCACAAGCACAAGCATTTAAAGATGATATGACACAAGTTGTTTTATTATATTTAAAACAAGCTATAGCAAGCGATAGAGCTACTGTAGCAGGATTATTAGAAAAACAAGGTCATAAAGATATGGCTAATATTATAAGGAGACTTTAATGGCGATTTCACAAGCTATGTGTACTTCATTTAAAAAAGAATTAATGACAGCTACACACGATTTTACTGCAACAAGTGGTAATACATTTAGACTTGCTTTATATACAAGTTCAGCATCTTTAGGTGCAAGCACAACTGCATATACAACTTCTAATGAAGTTAGTGGAACAGGTTATACAGCTAAGGGTGGTGCATTGACTAATGTAACTCCTACAACTTCAGGCACAACAGCATTAACTGACTTTGCAGATTTAACATTTAGCTCTGCAACAATAACTGCAAATGGAGCATTAATATTTAATGATAGTGCTTCGGGCGACCCTGCTGTAGCAGTATTAGCATTTGGTGGAGATAAAACCTCAACTAATGGAGACTTTACAATACAATTCCCCACAGCAGACGCCTCGAACGCTATTATAAGAATAGCCTAATATGGCAAACATCACAGGTTGGGGTAGAGGCACCTGGGGACAAGGAGAATGGTCTAATCCCATACCTGTAGAAGTAACAGGAGTTTCAGGAACAACTGCACTAGGTAGTGAAACTGTAGTAGCAACAGCATTAGTTGCAGTAACAGGAGTAAGTGCTACATCTGCTTTAGGAAGTGAAACTGTTACTGGTACAGCTAGTATATCAGCTACAGGTAATGCAGGTACATCTGCATTAGGCAGTGAAACAGTATTAGCATCATCAAATACTTCTGTTACAGGTAATGAAGGAACATCTGCTTTAGGTAATGCTATAACTGCAGGTGCTGCTGTTACAGGAGTTTCAGGTTCTGCATCAGTAGGTACCTTGGGAGATGAGTCAGTAACTGCAGGAGCAACAGTAGTTGTAACTGGATTATCAGCAACAAGTGGATTAGGAAGTATAAGTTTAATTACTAATAATACACTTGCAGTATCTGGATTAGTCGGAATAACAAGTGTAGGAACTCTGACAACAATAGCTAAGGCTTTAACTACTGTAACTGGAGTTAATGCCACAGGAGAAACACAAAGAGTAAATGTTTGGGGTTTAGTTGATACATCACAAACTGCAAGTTATTCAAGTGTTACAACTACACAAACACCAAATTACAGCAATATAAATGCTACACAAACACCCGATTGGGAAGAAGTAGCTTAACTTAGGAAATAATATGGCAACATACGTAAATGACTTGAGATTAAAAGAAATAGCAACTGGCGATGAGTCGGGTACTTGGGGGACATCCACCAATACTAACTTAGAGCTTATTGCAGAAGCATTTAGTTTCGGAACTGAAGCTATAACTACAAATGCGGACACTCATACTACAACTATAGCAGACGGGTCAACAGACCCAGGAAGAAGTATTTATCTTAAATATACAGGTACGCTTGATTCAGCGTGTACTATTACTATTGGTCCAAACACCGTATCTAAGCTTTGGTTTATAGAAAATGGCACATCTGGCTCACAAAATATAATTATTTCTCAAGGTAGTGGTGCTAATGTAACCATACCTGCTGGTGAAGTAAAAGCTGTTTATTCTGACGGTGCAGGCTCAGGTGCAGCAATAGTAGACGCTTTTGCTGGACTTAAAGTATCAGATGCAGCACAAACTAATATAACAAGTTTAGGCACACTAACAACACTTACAGTAGACGATATTACAATAGATGGCTCTACAATTTCTGACAGTGGAGATTTAACACTTGATATAGGTGGAGATATTATTCTTGATGCAGATGGTGGTGATATTACATTTAAAGATGCTGGTACATCCATAGGTAAAGTAGCTATTAATAATAGTGGTTTTTTTGATATAGTTTCAGAGGTATCTGACAACGATA
>Ga0209348_1000482_pt1 | contig 20859 bp, 30 predicted proteins | sample ETNvirenome_2_30_FD_184065 | JGI IMG/M metagenome (GOLD analysis project Ga0209348, IMG submission 184065) | Marine viral communities from the Pacific Ocean - ETNP_2_30 (SPAdes) (version 2) | ecosystem: Environmental > Aquatic > Marine > Oceanic | place: Pacific Ocean | collected 2013-06-22
ATGAAGAAACTGGATATGCTTTATGGGATCATCCCACAGCAGAATATGTAGGAATTTTCGAAAGATTAAACGTTGATATAAATGGTATCATTCATGTTGGGATGTGGGATTTTGTTGAGCATGATTGCTATACAAAATTAGTTGGAACAAATGTTATTGGAGTAGAAGCAAATAAGTTTGTTTATGAAACCATGTCTAAACCAGTTGCTGACATGTGTGGATATAAGTCTTTTAATGAGTGTGTTTACAGTGAAGACGGACTAGAAAAAGATTTTTATCTTGCCAACCATTGTTCTAGTCTTTCTCCTACTAGTGGACAATCGGTAAAGGTAATAACTAAAAGACTATCTACAATTATTGAAGAGAATGATATTAATATGAATCAATATGATTTCCTTAACATAGATGCTGAAGGTGCAGAACTCGATATTCTAAAAGGATTTGAGAGTGACCTTAAGTACATTAATGTTATTGATTTGGAAACCTCCTATGATGATCGTAATAACACTGGAGCGTTTCATGATTCTATTGTTGAATGGTTGAGAGATAGGAATTTTACTCTCGCTGAGATGTCTGATTCATATCAATATGAACGATGGGGAGATTCTGTATTTGTTCGGAACGATAGAGACCTCGCACCATTTGATAAAACAAAGTATCTACTGAAATGAAAAAAAAATTAAACTTGGTGGGTAATACTTTTACTCATTTGACAAATGGAAATAAAGGATACTCAGTTCATGGAAAAGAATCCAAATATATTGAGTGGGTAAAAAATGGATCTGATATTACATTTTACATTGATGATACAATCAATAACGGTATTCAAGATAATAGAAAGGGTAAAAAATATTTGTGGTTGTTAGAGTCAAAATATATTAAACTAGGATTGGTTGAGAGTATTCTTGATAATCGTCAAATTGTTGAAGATACTTATGAAACTATTTTTACTCACGATCAAAGACTTCTTTCTTTAGGTGATAAGTACAAATGGGTTCCTGCTCAAGGGTTCTGGATTAAAGAACCAAAGATTTATGAGAAATCAAAAATGATTTCTATGATATCCTCTAACAAACAAATGTGTGAAGGACATAAATTAAGATTAGAATGGATTGATAGAATAGGAGACCAACTTGATCTTTATGGTAGAGGATTTAATGAAATTATTAATAAAGAAGAGGGTCTTTGTGATTACATGTTCTCAGTAGCAATCGAGAATGGTCAATATGAAACATACTTCACAGAAAAACTTCTTGATTGTTTTGCCACAGGAACTATTCCTGTTTACCTTGGTGCCCCTGATATTGAAAAGCACTTCAACGCTGATGGAATTATCACTTTGAGTGATGAGTTTGATGTATCTGAAGACATTTACAATGATAAATTGGATGCAATTCAGGATAATCTTGAGAGAGCAAAGAAGATGGAAGTTTTAGAGGACTTTATCTATGAAAATTATTTAAAGGAAGAAATTTAATGTCTACTCTTGTTTACATTGGTACTAATGAAGGTAATTCCTTGTGGGGAATCTTTGATAAGTTTGATAAAGTTTATGCATTTGAACCAAATCCAGAGGTTTATAAAATTCTCCGCAGAAGGTTTAGACAATTTGAGTGGGTCACCCTGATAAACGCTGCTTGTTCTACTGAAGATGGTGAAACAGATCTATATGTAACACCCAATCTTGTATCCAGTAGTCTCTCTGATGTCAACACAGAGAAGTATGGTGGGGATGCAGCTTCTAAAAAAGTCACTGTCAAAACTTTAAATCTTAATAATTATCTCAAAAAAGAGGGTGTTGATGTTATCGATTTGTACTATTCTGATTGTCAAGGTAGTGATTTATTAATTCTTAAAACAATTCAAGAGTATGTTGATAATAAGAAAATTGGGCAATTGTATATTGAAACTCACGGAGATGGCGTAGAATTATACAAAGGTTTAGATAATCAGTTCTCTGGATTTAAAAAAGTTTTGTCCGACAACTATAAATTTGAACATGCAAGTCTTGGTAGACTTAATGGTGCTATTAAATTAGAAAGTGAAATTCCTGATGATGAATTAGAATGGGATTCTCTATGGAGTGTTAAGCAATGAAACCTTGTTTAATTAAACAACCGGCAGGGATTGGAGATGTTTTCTTTTGTCAAAAAATTGCAAGAGTGATGATGGAAAAAGGATATGACGTTGTTTGGCCATTGAAACCAGAAATTCATTGGATTCAAAAATATATTAAAGATATTTGGTTTCCGATGATAACTGATAATTTTCCTATGAAGGAAATTTATTTTAATGGTGTAGGTGTTGCAATTGAAGATAGAGCGGCATTCATTAGCACATCTACTGCTGATATGACACACAATGATGGTAAGATTATGAGTTCAAAGTATTCTATGCTTGATTTGGATCATTCTAATTGGCAAAATTATTTTCATTTTGAAAGAGACATTGATAAAGAAAATGATTTATACTATAATATATTAAAACTTAAAGATGATTCTAATTTTGTTTTTATAAACAATCTTTACAATACAGATATTAGAGATAGTAAATTTATATCCCATGATCAATTTGATCTACCCGTAGTAGAATTACAAATTATTGAGGGTTTTACTCTTTTTGATTGGTGTAAAGTCCTTGAGAAAGCAAAAAAGATTTATACAGTTAACACTTCTATCAATTATATAATTGATGTTTTAAATACATCCTGTGATGAATATGTTATCTATGCTCATGATGATAACAATAAATCACAGATTGATTATTTGTTTCTTAAACCACACAAAATGTTATGCAGATAATAGAATATAAAGGAGATAAGTATCCTCATTTTCAAAGTATTGGAAACGCATCTCAGTTTGCCATACCATATGCTAAGTACATTTGTACTGGTAAAGGATATGATATCGGATGTATGAAAAAAGAGTGGTCATTTCCAGGTTCAATTCCCATTGATTTGAATTTTGATGATCCATATCATGCGGACAATCTTCCTGACGATGAGGTTGATTATATATTTTCTAGTCATTGTTTGGAGCATGTCCCTGATTGGGCAGGAACTCTTCTGTATTGGACAGAGAAAATACGTGTTGGTGGTAATTTGTTTCTTTACTTACCGCATTATGATCAGAAATATTGGAGACCTTGGAATAATAGAAAACACATTCATGCTTTTCTTCCAGAGATGGTAGTTGATTTTATGGAGGAAAAAGGTTATACTAATATTATTAGTAGTCAAAGAGATCTGAATCATTCATTTATTGTATCTGGAGAAAAAAACTAATGGGTCAATTGAATCAAGCAATTCAAATAAAAAACGTTATAGATTTTTACGGTATAAAAAATTTTATTGAGACTGGCACTGGAAAGGCAGAGGTAGTTCAAACAGTGGTGGAAGCAGATGACACTCTTAATATTCATACAATAGAAGTCATTCCAGAAATTTTTAATAGAAATAAAATTAATTTTTCTTATCTTAAAGATGTTAATTGGCATCTAGGAACTTCATTTGACATTCTTCCTGAAATACTACCAAATTTAAAAGGGGTAACATTGTTTTGGATGGATGCTCATTTTCCTGGTGCAGATTTTGGTTTTTCTTCTTATGGTGATGAAAAAGATGATGATAAAAGACTACCATTAAAAAAAGAATTAGAAACAATTAAAGAAAATAGAGATACAACAAATGATGTCTTTGTTATTGATGACTTGCGTATCTATGAGGATGGTCCGTTTGAGTCTGGGAATTGGGATGAAAGATCTAAGTATGGTGGTGATGGTATAGAGTTTATTGAAAATATTTTTGATAAAACTCATTACATTGTGAGATCATATAATGCACAGGGATCTATTATATTATTTCCTGTTGAAAAAAATATTGATGATGAAGTAAATAATCTTATTGTAGGAGATGTGGAATGAATAAGAAAATTGCCATTTCCACATGGTGTACAGATGATTATGTTGATCTAATAGGACTTGATAAATTACATAATTCTATCAAATACTTTCATCCAGAAATTGATCATATTGTTTATGATACAAAAATGACAAGGGACATTGAAAGAGAACATTCTTGGATGAAAAATATTTGGATGATGTCACCTACATGTCTTCCTCATGCAGATGATTATGACATGATTATTCATTTAGATGGTGATGCTGTTGTGACAGGGCCACTGGATGAAATGATTAATAGCACTGCGGATGTTATTGGTGTCAGAAATAATAATAGTTTTGGGAAGGCAGGTGCACATAATGGTATTACTATTCCACACTTACAACCTTATGGTGATGGTAGCATGATACCAATGCAGGGATTTATTAATGCTGGTATGATTGCGGCTCAAAGAAAAGAGTTTTGGATTGATTGGCAGGAGTCAAATTATGATGCTGCACATAACAAAAGATATGCTTTTGGTGATGAGAATGATACATTAAATCATGTGTTTCATTGGAACAAATATGATAGTGAAGTAATTGATCCAATGGGAAGTGGAGTATCATATGGATTATCTAATGTATGGGGAACAGGTAACAACCATTGGGAAAGTTGGTCGTTAATTTATGTAAAAGATGATAGACTGTATCTAGATGATCCTGTTTCTAAAGAACCTATGTGTGTTAAAGTTATGCATCAAGCAGGTGGTAATATTGCTGCTGAATTAAATAGATCATCTGGTGGATTTAGAAACTGGATGAAGTCTGTCGTATCTGATGAAGTCAATGATTACTTGGAGGTAGTGACCAATGGATGATTTAATTAAAAGTTTAGTTGAGAATACTTCTCCACCATATCTTGCTAATAAAGATTGGAAACCTGGTAAACCTGTTTATTATTCTGGTCCTTATTGGGATAATAAAGAGTTAGAGGTATCAATTAAATCACTATTATCTGGACAATGGCTTCCTTCAGGTGAAGAAGTTAACAAGTTTGAAAGAAAGTTTTCTAAAAAATTTAATAAGAAATACTCATTGATGGTGAACTCTGGCAGTTCTGCTAATTTGATTATGTTCAACGCCTTAAAGAAAAGGTATGGGTGGCAAGATGGTGATGAAATTATTGTATCATGTGTGGGATTTCCTACCACCATTGCTCCCATTGTGCAGTCAGGTTTAAAACCAGTATTTGTTGATATTGATTTTTCAGATCTCAATTGGGATGTGAGTCAGATAGAGGATAAGATTTCTCTTCACACTCGTGGTGTTATTTCTTCTCCTGTATTAGGTAACCCTTATGACTATGATCAACTTTTAGATATTTGTGAGAGAAATAAGATCAAATTAATTGCCGATAATTGCGATTCCTTGGGTAGTAAATGGAAAGGAAAGTATCTTACAGATAATGCTGTTGCTGCCTCTTGTTCTTTTTACCCTGCTCATCACATTTGTACTGGTGAGGGTGGTATGGTTTCTTCTGATGATGAAGAACTTATTTCTATTGCTCGTAAATTGGCATGGTGGGGAAGGGACTGTTACTGCGTAGGTGCTCAGAATAAATTATCTGATGGAACTTGTGGAAAAAGATTTGATAAATGGATTGAAAAGTATGATGGGATTATTGATCATAAGTATGTTTATACTCAGATGGGATATAATTTAAAACCATTAGACTTTCAAGGTGCTATAGGATGTGTTCAGATTGATAAATTTGAAGAGATTCATGAGAAGAGGAGACATAATAAAAAATTAGTTCAAGATCACTTTGAAAAAATTTCTGGAGTAAGAAGTGTGCAAGAACTTCCGCAGTCGGAGGCAAGTTGGTTTGGTGTTCCTATTATTTGTGATAGTAAAGAAACTAAAACTAAGTTGACAAGACACTTAGAAGATAATAAAGTTCAAACAAGAAATTATTTTGCTGGTAATTTACTGATGCATCCAGGTTATAGTCATCTTGATTATTATAAGAATTATCCTAATTCATGTAAAGTATTGGATTTAGTATTTTTTGTTGGATGCTCACCTACGATTACAAATCCCATGATTGATTATGTTGGAACTGTCACATCAAATTTTAAAAAATGAGAGTTGTAGATTATATTATCAATGAGGTATATAAGGTAGGAGTAAATCATGTTTTTACTATTACTGGTGGTGGAGCTATGTTTCTTAACGATGCTGTTGCTGCCCATCCTTCAATGACTCCTGTATGTAATCATCATGAACAAGCATCGGCAATGGCTGCTGTTTCTTATTCAAAATATACTGGTAAACCATCTTTAGTTTGTCCAACCACAGGATGTGGAGGGACAAACACAATCACTGGTGTTTTAGATGCTTGGCAAGATAGTGTGCCTGTTATATTTGTTTCTGGAAATGTAAATTTAAATCAGATATCTCCTGATGGTATTCGCAACTTAGGAGTTCAAGAGGCAAGAATAGTTGATATTGTAAAACCTATCACCAAGTATGCTAAATTAATTGAGAGTGTAGATGAGGTTGAAGAGGTAGTAAAAGAAGCAATAAAACAAGTAACAACTGGTCGTCCCGGTCCAGTATGGATTGATGTTCCTATGGATATACAGGGTAAACAAATAGAAATCTTTTCTTTATTTGATGAACTCATAAACGCAAAGAGACCATTGATACTTGCTGGTGGTGGTATTAATTGTGCTGGAGTGAGTAGGAATGATTTTAGAAATTTTGTTAGACATGTAAGAATACCAGTGGTAACTACATTTAATGCCGTTGATCTTATTGAGTCTGATGACCCTTACTTTGTAGGAAGAGTTGGTGTTAAAGGAACTAGAGCAGGTAATTTTGCAATGCAGAATTGTGATCTTTTACTTGTATTAGGATCTCGTCTTTCTGTTCCTTCTACTGGATATAATTATAAAACTTTTGCTAGAGATGCAAAGGTTGTGGTTGTTGATATTGATAAAAAAGAACATAGTAAAAACACTGTCAAAATTGATAAATTTATTCATGATGATTTAAAACATTTCTTAAATGAAAATCGAGTAAGAGTTGATGTTTCAGATTGGCATCAGAAATGTCTAAACTGGAGAGAGTCTTGGCCAATTATTCCAGAAATTAAATCTGATAAAACTGGTATTGATTTGTATGATTTCATGGGTAAACTTAATACATACAAACCTGATGATAGTGTAGTTATTTCTGATGCCGGTTCTGCTTATTATGTTTGTTCACAAGCAACGGATATAAAAGGCAAGAATCGTTACATCACATCAAGTTCTCAAGCAGAAATGGGATTTACAATTCCAGCATGTATCGGAGCTGCTTTCGCTGGATCTCCATGTGTTATTGGAGTAACCGGAGATGGTTCATTACAAATGAATATACAAGAACTTCAAACAATTAAACATCATAATTTACCTGTAAAATTATTTGTATGGAACAATGATGGATATCTTTCAATAAGAACCACACAAAAAAAATTTTTTGAGGGGAGAGAGATTGGAACTGATGATAAAAGTGGAGTATCATTTCCAGACTTATCTAAGATTGCTCATGCTTATGGTTTGGAATATATTAAGATTTCAGATTATAATTCATTGACTAATTCTTTAACCACAATATTCTCTTTAGATATGCCAATAATAATTGAGGTCATGTGTAAAAGGTGGCAAGAAGTTGTCCCAACATTACAAGGTAGAAAAAATTCTGATGGAACAATAAGTGCTCCACCATTAGAAGATATGTATCCTTTCTTGTCGAGAAAGGAATTTTATGATAATATGATAGTTGATACTATAGATTAATATGCCAGCAGACAATAAAGATAAAGTAACTGTGCTTAAGTTACGAAAGCAAAAAGAAAGTGGAGTTAAGACTGTTGGAGTAACTGCATATGATTATCCTCAAGCATTGATGGCAGATAAAGCAGGAGTTGATTGGGTTCTTGTAGGAGATTCTTTAGGAATGACTACATTAGGATATAAAACCACCATTCCTGTAACAATGGATGATATGCTTAGATCTGCTAATGCAGTTTCTAGAGGTGTTACTAGAGCATTTACAGTAGGAGATATGCCATACATGTCTTACCAAGTATCAAATGAGGAAGCAATTAAAAACGCCGGAGATTTTATAAAAGCAGGGATGGATGCTGTTAAAGTAGAAGGATGTATGGTTGAAAGAATTAAAGCAATTTGTGATTCAGGTATAATGGTTATGAGTCACCTTGGATTGACTCCACATACTCGTGCTAAGTTAGGTGGATATAAAGTACAAGGAAAGACTGCTGACGATGCAAAAATAATTTTAGAACAAGCACGGAAACTTGAAGATGCTGGATGTTCTTTTCTTTTATTAGAAGCAATGCCTAGAGAGTCTGCAGAAATGATTGCAGATACTTTAAACATACCAGTTTATGGTATCGGTGCTGGTGATAAAGTAAATGGTCAGTTAGTTATCATGCATGACCTTATTGGATTGTTCTGGGAGTTTAAATCAAAGTTTGTTAAAAGATATTGTGAAGCAGGAAAGATAATTGAATCAGCATTAAAAGATTATGTTGATGAAGTTCGTGATTTAAAATTTCCTGCACAAGAAAATTTTTATGAAATTAAAGATAATGAGTTAGAAAAACTTTTAGGTGATTCAAAATGGAAATATGAGAAAAGGTAAAATATTATTTACTGGTTCTGGAGGTTTTTTTGGTCGTCAATTTGTGCCACTTCTTATTAGAGATGGTTGGGAAGTTGTATGTCCTAGATCTAAGGAGATAAATTTAGAAAATAAAGATGAAGTTGATACTTTATTTACAGATCATTATGATGCTGTTATTCACGCTGCAATGGTGGGTAAAAAATTTTCTGGTAAAAATGTTATAGATGATAAATTTATTCTTTATCGAAACTTAATGATTTTTGAAAATCTTTTTAGGCATATAGATAAGACTGATATTTTTATTAATTTTGATAGTGGTGTTTCATCAAATAATCCTATTGACCCTTATGGATTTTCTAAATATTGTATTTCTAAAAGAGTATTAACTCATCCTAAAACAGCTAACCTTAGATGTTGGGGATGCTTTGGTCCTTATGAAGATAAAGAAAGATTTTTTTATACCAATATAAACAATTATATTAATAAAAGAGATATAATTATTCATATGGATAAGAAAATGGATTTTATCTATGTTAATGATCTTTATAAAATTTTATGTTTTTATTTAAGTGATATTAAAATTCCAATTCCTAATCATTTTGATTGTGTTTATAGTAAAAAATATTACTTAAGTGAAATTGCTGAAATGATTAACAAATTAGGAAATCATACTGTCAATATCATTAAAGAATATGAGGGTATTGGAGAACCTTATTGTGGGACTTATAATAATATTGAATTAGATTATTTTGGTTTAGAAAAAGGAATTAAAAATTGCTATGAAAATTTTTGTAAACGGAACTTTTGATCTCCTTCATCGAGGACATTTAGAACTCTTAAATTATGCAAAGAGTTTAGGAGACTATCTTTGTGTGGGTATTGATACTGATGATAGAGTTAAAGAAAAGAAGGGTGTTAAAAGACCAATATATAATCAAAATGAGAGAAAATTTTTTCTTGAAAATTTAAAAGCAGTTGATGAAGTTAGATTGTTTTCAAATGACTCTGAGTTGGAGGACTTGGTAAAATCTGTAAAACCTGATATAATGGTTGTAGGATCTGATTGGAAGGAAAAATCAGTCATAGGATCATACTACGCTGCTGAATTAAAATTTTTTGATAGAATAAATGATTATGCCACAACAAGAACAATTGAAAGTATTATTGATAGGGGATAGTTGCACTGATGAATATGTTTATGGATCCTGTGAAAGGTTAAATCCAGAAGCACCAGTTCCTATTCTTAAATTTAATCGAAAAGAAACTAAGAAAGGAATGGCATGGAATGTAAGAAAAAATATAGAATCATTTGGAATTGAAGTTTATATTATTACAAATCAAGAGACTATTACTAAGACAAGATATATTGATGAGAAATATAATCAACAAATATTGAGAGTGGATAATGAACCAGACTTAAAACCAATGGAATATGATTTACCAGATGAACATTTTGATGCACTTGTAATATCTGATTATGATAAAGGTTTTTTATCAAATGAAAAAATATTTGAATTGGTAGAATGGTTCAATGGTCCAGTTTTTATTGACAGTAAAAAAACTAAATTACCAAAGGAATCATGTTTTGTTAAAATTAATGATTTAGAATTTAGTAAGTTAGATAATCCAGCAGATAATTTAATTATTACTAGAGGTAGTAAAGGAGCAGAGTATCAGGGTAAATTATATCCTGGTGAAAAGGTAGATGTTTTTGATGCTGTTGGTGCTGGAGATACATTTCTATCGGCATTGGTTTACTTTTATTTAAAATATGGTATAATAGATAAAGCAATACCTTTTGCTAATAAAGCGTCTGCCATTGCAGTTTCTAATTTTGGAACATATGTATTATCTAAGGAGAATGTAAATGAGATATGTAATTGACATAGATGGAACTATATGTTCTCCAATTACAGGTAGAGATTACACTAAAGCAGAACCTTGGAAAGATCGTATAGATAGAGTAAATAAACTTTATGATGAAGGTCATGAGATTGTTTATTTTACTGCAAGAGGAATGGGTAGATTTGATGGTGATCCAAATGCTTCTGTTAAAGCTTCTGCTTTGCTATTTGATCTTACTGAAAATCAACTTAAACTTTGGGGTTGTAAATATCAAGAACTGATATTAGGTAAACCACATGCAGATTTTTTTATAGATGATAAAGGAATTAACTCAGATGAATTCTTCAGAAATTAAATTAGTACCTAAAGGTTGGGGTCATGAAAAATGGATTTGTAATACTGAAGAGTATTGTGGTAAAATTCTTCATATCATGAAAGGGAAAAAATGTTCTTGGCACTATCACAAACTTAAAGATGAAACTTTTTATTTACAAGAAGGAAAACTTTTAGTCAAGTACTCTGATGAAAATAATATAGATGAGGCAAAAGAATTTATAATGCAAAAAGGAGATAAGTTTCATGTTCATAGAGGATTAAGACATCAAATGTTTGCTTTGGAGGATAGTGATTTATTTGAGTTTTCTACTCAACATTTTGACTCTGATAGTAATAGAATAATACCTGGAGATTGATATGAAAATTTCTATATTAGGTTCTTCGGGTCAAATCGGAGCTTACTTGACAGATTATCTTCGTAGTAAAGATTATGAGGTTATGGAGTTTGACATTACAAATGCTGTATATCAAGATATGACTCATATTCCAAATACATATTTGCGTAGTGCAATCATGAATTCTGATTTTGTTTTCTTTCTTGCATTTGATGTTGGTGGATCTCATTATTTAAAAAAGTATCAACATACATTTAAGTTTATTGATAACAATACTAGAATCATGACTAATGCTTTTGGATATTTGGAACAATATGAAGTTCCATTTGTCTTTGCATCATCTCAGATGAGTAATATGTCATATTCTCCATACGGTGTGATGAAAAGAGTCGGTGAATTATATACAAAATCTCTGAATGGATTGATTGTAAAATTCTGGAACGTTTATGGTATTGAAAAAGATATGGAAAAAGCACATGTCATTACAGATTTTATACGTAAAGGATTTGAAACTGGTGTTATAGATATGATGACAGATGGAACTGAAACAAGGGAGTTTCTTTATGCAGAAGACTGTTGTGAAGCACTGGAAACCATCATGGAGAATCATGATCAATTTACTTCTAACGACGAACTTCATATTACTACTGGTAAGTATTCAACTATATTGGAAATTGCACACAATATACAAAAATTATTTTCCAACATTGGAAAAGACGTTATAATAAAACCAGCAGAATCTAAAGATGAAGTGCAAAAAGATGCTCGCAATATACCAGATCCTTACATTAGAAAATGGTGGCAACCAAAAACAAGTGTAGAAGAAGGTGTTGCTAAAGTATTTGAGGAGATGAATCATGCTTACGTTTAATAAACTTGGAAAGTCTGGAAGACTAGGAAACCAAATGTTTCAATATGCTGCACTACGTGGTATTGCTGCCAATCGTGGATTTGATTGGGGTGTTCCACCAAAAGGAACCTCTGGTATTGATGAGTTTGGATGTCAGAATAATTACTGTATGTTTGAAACATTTAAAATGACTGGTGCAACTGAAAAACATCAATACATAGCAGATAATGTTCAGTGGGCAATTTGGAAAGAGTTTCATTTTAATGAAGAATTATTTAATGGATGTCCAGATAATGTAAATCTTGATGGATATTTTCAAACAGAGAAATATTTTAAAAATATTGATAAAGAAATTCGTGAAGACTTTCAATTTCAAGATGAAATTTACAGTCCGTGCAAGGACATGATTGACAGTCTAGGTGATGGTAGGAAAATATTTTTACATATACGAAGAGGAGATCCTAAACTTCCTTGGGCATATGTAAACTTAGAATCAGCACATCCTGTGTGCACTTGGGATTATTATGAGAAAGCACTTAAACATTTTCCTGCTGACATTCCAGTTGTTGTATTTTCTGATGTCATTGATTGGTGTAAGGAGCAAGAATTTTTTAAACCAGATCGTTTCATTATGTCTGAGACTACAGATGAATTTGCTGATGGTCAGAGAGTGCCTTGGACAGATTTATGTTTAATGACATTGTGCACTGATGCCATCATTGCCAACTCATCTTTTTCTTGGTGGGGTGCATGGTTAATTAACAATCCAGATAAGACTGTTGTTGCTCCAAAGAAATGGTTTGGATCTCAATATGATCATTATAAAATGACCGATCTTATTCCTAAGGAGTGGATACAAGTTTAATGAATCTTACTTTTTTAATTCCAACAAGGATTGAAACTGAAGACAGATTAAGAAATATCATATCAGTTGTTTCTTATCTGTTAAAACATACAGATGCAAAGGTTATAATTAAAGAGGTGGCACCCCATAATAATTTTTTGTTTAGAGCTTTACCTATTATAAAAAAGTATGTTGACATTTCTAACCTAACTTTTTTATATGAAGAATCAAATGAACCTCTGTTCTGTAAAAGTAAAGTATTAAATGATTTGATTGTAGAATCAGATACAAAGTTTGTTGCTAACTATGATGCTGATTGTATTCTTCCTGTTGAATCATATCATAAGGCATATGCCATGTTGGAGAATGATCAAGCAGATGTTGTATATCCATATCAATGCGGAATCTATCAATGGAGATCAACATATAATATGAATATATTTAATTCTTTTATGAATACTCTTAGTACAAATGTATTAGATAAAGATAAATCTCTTTCTAATTCTACAATTGGTTGGACACAATTTATCAAACGGCAAACTTATATTGATTGTTATATGATGAATGAAAATTTCGTGTCATGGGGGTGTGAAGATGATGAATTTTATTTTCGTATGAGCACTCTTGGAAATCGTATTGCAAGAGTAAACAATTATGTTTATCATTTAGAGCACTCTCGAACTCATAACTCTTGGTTTAGTAATCCTAATTTCAATAACAATTATAATTTGTGGAATACCATAAAAACATTTGACAGAAATCAATTAGTGAATTATTATAAAGATCAAGAGTATTTAAAAAATCGTAAAAAAGAAATATGATAGGATTTAATGCTTTAGGTAGAATGGGACGATTGTGTAATCAGATGTTCCAGTATGCTGCGCTTCGTGGTTTGTCTAGCAAAAACGGAGCAGAGATATGTATTCCTTATTATCAAAATGCAGTTGATGATGGGATAGGAAATATGTTACGCACAGAACTTTTTGATTCTTTTAATCTTAAAGTAAAAACTGGGTTATTAAACAATGGTCATGCACCTGTAGTTCAAGAAAGATTTTTTCATTTCGATCAAGAACTATTTGATTATTGTCCTGATCATGTAAGTCTTCAAGGATATTTTCAAACAGAAAAATATTTCAAACATATTGAACATCAAATACGATCTGAGTTCACTTTTGTAAATGATATATTAGAACCATGTAAAGAAATGATATCGGGCATTGAAGATCCTATAGCATTACATATTAGAAGAGGTGATTATGTAATTAATAGTGAGAACCATTTTAATTTACCACTCGAATATTATGAAGCAGCACTTAAACATTTTGATAATGATCGAAATGTAATTGTATTTTCTGATGATTCAAAGTGGTGTCATCAACAAAAATTATTTTCTGACGATAGATTTATAATTTCTGATAATGATGATAACAGAGTTGATCTTTGTTTGATGTCCTTATGTAAGGATTTCATTATAGCTAACTCAACTTACTCTTGGTGGGCAGCATGGTTGTCTTCTAATAAAAATAAAAAAGTAATCGCACCTGTTCAGTGGTTTGGTAAAACAGGTTATACCAAAGATCACGATACTAAAGATTTAATACCTGATACATGGACGAGGATTTCTGATGGACAAGAATAAATCTGTTTTTAAATTAAATGGTTTGCCAAGAGTATATTGGTTAAATTTGGATGCAGATGAGCATCGTCGTATTTACATGGAGGCTCAATTTAAATATTGGGGAATTGAAAATCATACAAGAATATCTGGATTTGATGGTAGAACAGATGATGTATGTGAGTATTTGAGTGGTAGGGCACCTGATAATATGATACCGACTGAAATAGGTTGTTGTATGTCTCACCTGAAAGCAATCAAACATTTTTATGAGGAGACTGATGATCCTTATGCACTCATATTTGAAGATGATGTAGTTCTTGATATGGCAAAATATTGGAATTTCACATGGAAAGATTTTTTTGGTAGACTACCTCATGATTGGGATTGTGTCCAGTTAACAACTATATGCACTGGAGATATTCATATTAAACTACATCTTTACTTTATTAATGATTTTTCTGCAGCTGCATATTTAATTACTAGACATCATGCTGCTAAGATAATAAAAAATCATATTCGAAAAGATAAGTATAAACTTGATAATGGTGTAAAACCTAGGGCTGTTTCTGAAGATACTGTTCTTGGATCAGGAAAAACATATTCAATACCTTTATTTCTTTATAGTTTAAAACTAGGATCAGCAATTCATCCAGAGCACATTGAAATTTTTCATAAGAATCCTCATAATGCGTTGCTTAACTATTGGCAACAAGAGGGATGTAATTTAAATATTGATGAATTAATGAATCATGATCCCTATTTGGGTAGAATAAGTAATCCAACACCACCCCCTGCACCTCCAGAAACTTATTGATAAGTTTAAGTTATGTTACATATTAGTGCTAATTAACTCTGTTCGGAATCCCGAATGTAAAGATATTTGACAAAATTTAAGATTTGCTATATAATATTGTTACATAAATTTACAAAACTTAAATGACTGTTACAACAGAAAGTGGTGGAAGACAAAATGCTTTCCCAAATGAAACCCGTCCTTATATTGATGATAGTGTATCATATGAAGGTTATCCACAAAACGCTGAAAAAGTAAATGGTCGTTGGGCTATGATCGGTTTTGTTGCACTTCTAGGTGCATATGTTACAACTGGACAAATTATTCCAGGTATTTTCTAATGGATACAAATCATCCCTATTGGAAGTATGCTGAGAAGGTCAATGGTCGTTTAGCGATGCTTGGTCTAGTAATCGGCACTGTTAACTATGTGTTATTCGGAGAAATAGCACCAGGTTTCTTCTAATGAAATTCAATTCACAATTCACAATTACAAAAAGGTACAAACTCATGACACCAGAAGCAGAAAGATTTAACGGATGGGCAGCAATGCTTGGTTTCGTAGCAGCAATAGGCGCATATGCAACTACAGGTAACATCATTCCTGGCATCTTCTAATGACAACACCAAAACCAATCGAACCACAAAAGAGGGTTGCTGAGACACTTAATGGTAGACTTGCCATGCTCGGCATCATCGCAGGTATCGGAGCATACCTAACAACAGGTCAACTAATACCAGGTTTTGTTTAATGACCGAATTAGTAGCAGACAATGCTGTATCACCCTTTCAAGCAATACTATGGTGTTTCTATCCAGTAGGAGCCATAGTATTCATTGAATTATTTCTTCGTGCCATCAGTGGTGACGATGATGATGACGATGAGGGTGGTGGAGTAATGACACCAGTATACCAAGGAGCATAAAAATGTATCACGTTTTATTCACAACATTAGTAACACTTTACATCGTATCAGGTGTAGGTAATGTAGCATTCGCATGAAGAAAGTATTTTATAACCCATATTACCCACTCATAGAGTTTGGTTTCTTTATAATTATAGGTACAGCAGCAGGAATGGCAGGACTAATTTGATGAGCGATTACATATCACAATCTTACCATGATGTCATGGAAGTATATAAAAGACCAATGAGTGTCAAATACATACCCACTTTCTTCTGGGCAATTGTATGTTTCTTTTCAATGTCACTAGCATTTCCAGTACTTGCACATGCTATGGATAAAGAACCTGTTATTTGGGTTCAAGTTCCACAATGGACAGATGACTGGGCAGTATGTGCAGTAGATATTCCAGATGCAGCGTGTCATTGGTATGTTGCAGAAGCAGATAATACATTCGGAGAAGGTTTCGACTGGGAGACAGCACCTTGGTTCGATGCAAATGGTTTAAATGACGTAGCACCAATATCTAAAAAAACAGTAGCACAGAAATTGCAAGAGGTAGGATGAATATACAACACATTATACCCATGTTCCTAGAGATAACAGCAGGAACGGTATTAATGACTACACTTGCAGTTGTGATGATGTCTGCTATGATGAACGAATAATAAATAATCAAAAAAATTATCGTATGTCAAAACATTCAGAACACATAAACGATCTGTGGGAAGACATGGATCGTCTTAATGCCATGTATGAAGAGCTCATGTGGGACAATGATGATGTATTAGAATTTGTCGCAGATTATAAAAATAATCAAATTGTTATTAGGAATAGAACTCAAGATTATGAAAAAACTTGACAAGCATGTAAAGTTTTGTTATAATAAATAACGAAAGGTGGTGTTTTCCACACATTACTAGGGACTCGAACGGATCGCCCTCCCTCAGTAGAACTGCTCTTAAACCGAGACCTATAGGCAGTATAATAAGTCGTCTCTCATATCCGAAAGTGAAGGGATTTTCGGAAATAAGTTTCGCATCTAACCCTTGATGCCCTACTTAAAAACGTCTTACTAATGACAACTTCAAATTTAACACGCAGACAAGGTGGTATCCTAGCAGGATGGCCTGAGTTCTGTGAATGGGTGACTTCAACTGACAACAGAATCTATGTTGGTTGGTTCGGAGTACTCATGATCCCATGTTTGCTCGCAGCAGCAGCATGCTTTATCGTTGCTTTCATCGCAGCACCTCCAGTCGATATCGACGGAATCAGAGAACCAGTTGCGGGTTCTTTCTTATATGGTAACAACATCATCTCTGGTGCAGTTGTTCCATCATCAAACGCAATCGGTCTACACTTCTACCCAATTTGGGAAGCAGCAACAGTAGACGAATGGTTATACAATGGTGGTCCTTATCAGTTAGTTATTTTCCACTTCCTAATCGGAATCTCTGCCTACATGGGTAGACAGTGGGAACTATCATACAGACTAGGTATGAGACCTTGGATTTGTGTAGCATATTCAGCACCTGTATCTGCAGCATTTGCAGTGTTCTTAGTGTATCCTTTCGGACAGGGTTCTTTCTCAGACGGAATGCCACTAGGTATCTCAGGTACGTTCAACTTTATGTTCGTGTTCCAAGCAGAACACAACATTCTGATGCACCCCTTCCATATGGCAGGAGTAGCAGGTATGTTTGGTGGTAGTCTCTTCAGTGCAATGCACGGTTCTTTAGTTACATCATCCTTAATTAAGGAAACTACAGAAACAGAGAGTCAAAACTACGGCTATAAGTTCGGACAAGAAGAGGAAACATACAACATCGTAGCTGCACACGGTTACTTTGGTCGTCTTATCTTCCAGTATGCTTCATTCAACAACTCAAGAAGTCTTCACTTCTTCCTTGCTGTGTTCCCTGTAGTATGCGTATGGTTAACATCCATGGGTATCTGCACAATGGCATTCAACCTTAACGGTTTCAACTTCAACCAATCAGTTGTAGATGTAAACGGTAAAGTTATCCCAACATGGGGTGATGTCCTAAACAGAGCAAACTTAGGTATGGAAGTAATGCATGAGAGAAATGCACACAACTTCCCACTTGACCTTGCTTGTGCAGAGTCAACAACAGTTGCACTAACAGCACCTTCAATCGGTTAATTTCAAATTTACCTTTTGTTTTCATAATACCCCGAAAAAATTTCGGGGTATTTTTTTGTCTTTAATAACTTTCTAAATATTTAAAAAAAGATGAATAATGGGAGTTTCTCTACGTTCTATAAATTCTATACCTACTGATAATCTTTTATTCTGTGTGGACGCAGCAAACACCAAGAGTTATTCTGGTAGTGGATCTACTTGGACTGATATAATTAGTGGACATGATGTAACTCTCTATAATAGTCCAACTTTTAATATAGATAATGGTGGTTCTATTGTATTTGATGATGCTAGTTCATCAGAATATGCTCAGAGTAGTGCAAGTAGTGATTTAATATTAGGAACTAAAGATTATGCAATGTCTATTTGGTTCAAATTTCATGATCTTAAAACAGAGGTAGGATTATTAGATAATAGGACAGGACACGGTAATGGTACTTGCTTTTCAATTAATCAATCAGGTTCTTACATGAGAATAAAGGTATGGGAAGATAATTCGAGTGGTTATGCATTTCAATCAACAACAGATTTGAGCACAAACACTTGGTATAACATTACATATACTAGAGTAAGTAATTCAGCGTCAATGTATATTAATGGTGTCAAGGATGGTTCTTCTTGGTCACAAAGTCATAATTATTCGGCTGGAAATAAAATTACTATTGGGTGGAATTATTCCGAACAATTTGGTAAATCTTTAGATGGTAACATCTCTCATGTTTTATTTTATGTGGATAAAAGTTTTACTGATTCGGAAGTAAAACAAAACTTTGATGTATTAAAAGGGAGGTTTGGATTATAATGCAAGTAACAGGAGTTTTTTACAATAAACCTGTAGTCACTGATAATCTTGAATTATATTTGGATGCAGCAAATATTAATAGTTTTGATCCAGATGATCTCACCTATAATGGAGCAGCAGTAAACGCTCAAACACAGTATACAACTGTTGGCACTCATAGTTTTGTTGTGCCTGTTGGTGTCACTTCAATATCCGCAGTTGCTGTTGGTGGAGGTGGTGGTGGTGCAGGTGCAATGTTTGATCAAGGTCCTGGTGCAGGTGGAGGTGGAGGTGGATTAGCATATGGAACATTCACAGTCACACCCGGTGAGACCCTTACAATTATTGTAGGAAATTATGGTGCTGGAGGTACTTTTAGTAGTAGTTATAATGGAAGTGCTGGTGGAAATAGTCAAGTAAAAAGAGGAAGTACAGTTCTTCTCCAAGGCGGAGGTGGTGGTGGTACAGTAGATTATAGTGCTTATGATCCCTCTGATCCTGGATCTGGTGGAACCTCTACGGGAACTGAAAGAGATGGTGGTGGTTCTGGTGGAGATGGTGGAGGACCGTATGGTTATTCTGCAGGGCAACAAAGTGGTGGTGGTGGTGGAGCTGGAGGTTATAGTGGTGATGGTGGTGAAGGTGGTGCCTATGGTTCTGGGGTATATCAATCCACTGCTGGTTCTGGCGGTGGTGGTGGAGGAGGAGGATCCAACACCAGTGGAACAGGTAATGATGGTGGAGGAGTTGGATTACGAGGAGCAGGAAGTAATGGTACAGCAGGATCACTGAATTCTGCTGGTGGAGCTGGATCATATGATGGTGTTAGTAGCACCTACGGTAATGGAGGTGGTGGTGGTAAAGGATCATCTGCTGGTCTTGGTTGGAATCCTGCAAATGGTAATGATGGAAGTGTTGGTGCTGTGAGACTTGTATATCAACCTCCGACCATAGGTAATCGAATATATCCTGATGGATCTGGCACAGTGAGTAACCTTGCAGATTCAACTTATAATTCACCAACGAATACTTGGAAAGATTTGACTAGTAGTGGACATTCTATAACTTTAAATTTCTCCGATTTCAGTTCAGATAATGCTGGTTCTCTTAACTTTGATGGGACAGATGACTATGGGACTTACGATCCTGGAAGTGAGATTGAGTTTGGCACGGGACAATTTGCTGTTGAAATCTGGGCAAATTTTGTCGGTGAAGGACCTTTTTATTTTATAGATACACGAAATAGCAGTCAAACCTCAAGTAGATGGGCTCTACTTGTGAATAGTAGTGAGAAACTTGAATGGTATACTGGATCTACAAGTTATTTTTACACTGATGGGTCTATGCCAACTTGGAGCACTGGAAATAATGGATGGAATCATATTGTTTTTTCTAGAGAGGGAACTGGTTCTAATCAATTTAAAGCATATGTTAATGGTGAATATAAATCTGCTGCAACTGATACAACAAATTATACTAATAGTTCTTCTGAGGCATCAATAGGTCGTAGATATAGCAATGCTGAATTTTTTGATGGTAAAATGTCTGTACTCAAAATATATAAAGGAAAGGCACTAACTGCATCAGAAGTATTACAAAATTACAATGCACTTAAGAAGAGATATATTTAAAAGTTTTCTAAACTTCTAAATAAAAATAACTTACAAATTTATATGAGTCTTCTCCATTCATCGAAAGCTTATGTTTTTAATTTACAGACAACGAGTTCAGCAGAGGCAAAACGATTATGGAGGAAAGATATAAAAGAAAAATGGCATTATGAGTGTGCCTATTGTGGGGATAAAAATAATT
>Ga0209348_1000483_pt1 | contig 20857 bp, 23 predicted proteins | sample ETNvirenome_2_30_FD_184065 | JGI IMG/M metagenome (GOLD analysis project Ga0209348, IMG submission 184065) | Marine viral communities from the Pacific Ocean - ETNP_2_30 (SPAdes) (version 2) | ecosystem: Environmental > Aquatic > Marine > Oceanic | place: Pacific Ocean | collected 2013-06-22
CATTTATATTTATACGATGATGGTGCAGGTAGTTATGTTGACATTACACCTGGATCAAGTTACACGGCTGGCGCACAACACACAACGATCAGCTCAGGAGTGTTTACTTTTGCAGGTATTTGGACAATGGACACGTTTGGCGAAGACTTGTTATGCGTAAACAAGATAGGCGGCAAACTATACAAGCTTGACTTGAGTGCGTATCAAGGTGATGCGACTACGAACGCAGCTGCGGTAACGGCTGCAACGGGCAGCAGTATACCGTCAACGGCCAACGGTATGATTGTAAATCAACAATCAAGACAAGTTATTTTATTCGGTGCTCACGACGGCACTAGCGACGCACCTATGAGAGTGGCTTTTTCTGATTTAGGGACTGACAATGATTTTACAGCAACCCTTGATAACTTTGCTGGGGCTATAGAACTGCAAGGAGGCAACTTATTGTTGGGAGCCATTAGAACTAAAGGACAAATTTTATTGTTTTCTGACACAACAGCTTTTTCTATGACGTTTGTGGGACAGCCTGATGTATTTCAATTCCAAACACTAGCAGACAATGCAGGCATTGTTGGGCCTCACGCAGCGGCAGAACACAACGGAATTGTTTATTGGATGGGCAATGATGGATTTTATGCTTACAGTGGTCAAGTACAGAGTATACCATGTACAGTTGAACGCCATGTATTTGACAACCTTACTAAACAACAAAAATTAAAATGCTTTGCGGGTCTTAATACTAAATTTAATGAAGTGTGGTGGTTCTATCCAACTGGAAGTAATGATGCATCTGACGATATTACCAACTATGTTATATTTAATTATTTAGAAAATGTTTGGTCTGTAGGCACTTTAGTTAGAGGTGCGTGGGCAGCTGAGGGCATCTACGATAATCCTTTAGCCAGCTCTGTTGCCGCCTCTTCTTCTTATTTATACAAACACGAATCGGGCACAGATGACGAGAGTTCTGCTATGGAGTGTTCTATAACTTCTGGAGATATGGACTTGCCTCAAGACGGAGACGACATAATGCACGTGACGGATTTTGTCCCAGATTTTGACGATCAAGTAGGCGACGTTACAGTAACACTAAAATTTAGAGATCATCCAAACGGTACACAACGAACAGAAGAAACAATTACAGCAGCTACAAGCACCACACATCAAAGTATTCGCGCTAGGGGCAGGCAGATGTCAGTTGTAGTTTCAAGCAACGCAACAAGTTCGCATTGGCGCATGGGCGACCATAGATATAACGTACAACCAGATGGGAAAAGAAACACATGATAAAATACAAATGCGAAAAGTGTGATAGTTATACGTGTTCTCATCAAGCTGATATAGAAACAAAATCACAAGAAGCTGTGAAAAATGCAGAACCTTACAAAGGAGAAGAATAATGGCAGGCAATAGATTTAATAGGCTTCCAATGTCGAACGATTTTTTTACATCGGGAGGCTCAGTAACTAACGCTTTAGAAATAATAAGGTTGACGAACGATATCAATAGACTAGGCGCCGCTGTCGAACAAGAACTAATAAGAATGTCACATAAAATATCGGAAGACGACACGCTAAGTATTACTGATCAGTTGGCTTGGTTTATGAATGGAGACTAATAGTGGCAGCACAATTTAAAAATGTTATTACAGAGGTAGACACGACAGGAAGTGGTCAAACTTTACTAACTTGTCCCGATGGTAAAACAATTTTAATAAGAACATTTTACGTTAGAAACAACAACAGTGCTGATTCTACTCACTTTCTTGCTATTACAGATAAATCTGTAGCCTCTTCCACTTCTGTTCCTATAACTGCATTTGCTATAGACGTTTCATCTAGCGTTATTGCTGTAAATAGAATTCCTATAGTTTTGGAGTCTGGTGATTCTTTTCAATTTCAAACCAGTCAAGCTAATCAACAAGTAATTATGGCTTATGCAGAATTAGACACAGGGGTCACACAACGATACAGAGCACAAGCTCAAGTTTTAAGTTCAGGTGTAACGTCTAATATTTTAACGTGCCCTGCGGGATCTACGATACTCATAAATTATTTTAGTTTTTTTAATAATTCAGGGGGCAGTGTTGATAATAACAACATATCAATGACAGATACAAGTGGTTCAACAACAAACACAGTATCGTTTGGCACACTAGCTAATGGATCGGCTTTTTCTTTGCACCAGTCGTTTGTTTTAGAATCGGGGGATAGTCTAACTTGTCTGGCTAGGGACTCTAATATGACATTTTACGTGTCCTACCTTGAAATAAGAAACCCACCAATCAGAGGACAATAATGATTGAAAAACTTGTAGAATACAGTAAATTAGGTGAAATATGGGCATAGGAAGCAAACTCAAAAAATTAGCTAAAAAGATTATACCAAAAGAAGTGTCAAAAGCGGCACCTATTGTAAGTATTTTTAATCCTGGTATTGGCGCTGCGTTAGGTGCTATGGGTGGTCTTAGAGAAGGCAACATTGGTAAAGCTGCTTTGGCTGGGCTAGCAAACTATGGCGCTGGTCGTTTTGCTCAAGGATTGGGTGCGCCATCAATTGGTGGAAATCTTTCTTCTGGTTTAGGTTCTATACTAGGCAACATACCCGGAGTGTCCCAACTTGCAGCTTCCCCTGCTGGACAAGGTGTTGGATCATTCTTTGATAAAGTACAAGCTGTTGGCGGACAATTAGGAAGTGGTCTTGGAACTCGAGCTACTCCACAAAGCGTTGGTGCTCCTTCAGCTGACATTTTTGGGTCAGCTACACAACAAGGAACAACTGGACAGATACAAGATATTTTAAGCAGCTCTCTTTCAGAAGGAACTAAAAAAGATTTAATAAATAATATTCTAGAAGGAGATGTCATAGGCACAGGAGGAGGCGGTTTGTTTCCACAAATGAGCCGCGGACAAATGTTAAAGAGCCTTCTTGGCTTTGGCCTTGGCTATTTTGGCGATAAACAAGCGGAAGACGAGTATGAAGACATGATGAACAGAACAGGATTCAGAGATACTTTAGCACAGATACAAGCTCAAGAAGCAAGTCAACTTCCGGAAGTAAAAGGATTGAAAGCCATGGCGAACGGTGGTAGTGTAGGGTTCGCAAACGGCGGTGAGCCAGCGATGGAAATGGACTATCGTGGTGGTGGCTTTATCCCTGTAGGTGCTAAAGAACGGGCAGATGATGTGCCTGCACGACTATCTAAAAACGAATTTGTAATGACCGCTGATGCTGTAAGAGCAGCTGGAGGTGGCAGCGTTAATAAAGGTGCGAAGAAAATGTACTCATTAATGAATCAATTAGAGGCACGAGCATAATGGCAATACCACAGGCAGACTTTGCAAAATTACCCACGTTTGCACAAGACGCATACAAGAAAATTATTGGACAAGCGGCAAACATAGCAGACAGGCCAATCAACGCCGCTGCTTTGGCACCAGATCTTGATCCGTTTCAACAACAAGCGGGAGCATTACTTACACAAGGCCTAGGGTCTTACGTACCTTATTTAGAACAAGCTGCTCAATATGCAGGGCCACAAGGCGCTGACGCTTTCATGAACCCTTATACTCAAAACGTTGTGGATACTACAACGCAACAACTACAAAAACAATTTGGTCTTCAACAAGCACAAGCTGATCAACGTGCTGTGCAGTCAGGATCTTTTGCCGGAAGTGGCACAAGAGGTGCCGTGTTTGATGCGGCATTAGCAGGAGAACAATTTGACGTGCTTGGCAAGACCGTAGCTGATTTATACAATCAAGGATTTAATCAAGCACAAACAGCATCGCAAGGAGCTGCAGGTATTATAGGAGGACTAGGGCAACAACTTCAGGGACAACGGCTAGCGGACGTTAACGCACTGTTTAACCTTGGTGGAGCAAGAAGAGACGTAGACGCTCAACGAGCTATGTATGGTTTCCAATTGCCTACAAGTCAAGCCAGCTTCCTACAACAAGCCTTTATGGGTATGCCTATGTTCCAAGCCCCAGCTGCACCTAACCCATTACAATCTGGTATCTCACTAGGTGGCATTATGGGTGGCTTCGGTGGTTAAGGTATTACAAAGATCCCTATTTAATAAACAAGTGCATGAACACTATGGCACAGGAATAGCTTCTGGGTTGGCCGACGAAAGGCCGGGGTTCGCAATGGGCGGACGGGTTAACTTACAACAGGGTGGGGATCCTGTAGATGAATTGACAAGTCAGTCTGAAGCAAGAGAACAACTACAAAGTTTTGTAGATGATTCCTTTGACGCTCTTTCAAACGGATTACAGAACGCCATGGTCACAGAGTATTTAAGTAATTTAGATGCTATAAAAGGTTTAGATAAGTCTGCACAGAAAGAATATTTTAATAATTTTGTTAATCAATGGTATGGAACTCTTCCCGACGACGTTGTAAATTTTATTAAAGAAGGCGCACAAAAAAACGGCCTGCCTCAAGCAAAACAATTATATCAAGAGATACAAAAAACACTGAAAGAAACATTTAATGAAATAGGAACTTATGAAACCAAAGTCTATATGGACAGTGTTGCAGACAGTGGACAAGCTATGCCTAACTTTGAAAGTGAGTTACAAGGTTTTAACAACACATACGGGGGTCAAATAGGCGGTTTATCAGAAATAGCCGGCAAAGATTTAACTCCTGGAAAAACAAAAGAAGAAACACAAGTAGCTGAAGGAGACCCTGAGTTTAGCATAGTCCCTCCTCCAAGACCAGAAATGCAGCAAACAGGCCTTATGGGTTTGGATCAAACGGGAGAAGATTTTAGAAAGAAGTATGTTGACTACTTACAGCAACTGCAAGAGGAAACAGGGGTAGCAGATAAGAGAAGAAGAGAAGCAGTAGAAGCAGGCTTCTTTAATTTGGGTGCTGCAGAACCTGTTCAAGAAGGTCAATCTTTAGTTCAAGCAGGGATAAGAGCGTTTAGAGATCCTATGGCAGCCTTAAGAGCTCAAGAAGCTGTGCAAGCAGAAGATATTTACAAACGTGGTGCGGACGTCTTTGATCAAGCTTTATCTCCATCAGAGTCTGCAAATGTATTATTAATTGAAAGATTAGTTGCTGGGGGAATTCCAGAAGCTCAAGCGCTCGACATTGTAACGGGCTTGGCTCAAGCAAAAGCTGATCAACTTGAAAGAGTACTTGGCGACCAGCAAATTATGAATCAAATAAATCAATTAATGCAAGGTGTAGAGGACGGGGAAGGAAACATATCTGATCCAATGTCGTTCCCTGACGCTGTAAGATCAATAACTGGCATGGACTTATTACAAGGAGCTACAGATATCGTAACACAGCCAACACTTACAGCTGGCACCATAGGCCAGGTTCAAGGAATGACTGGCGGAAAAGACGGAGGCAGGGTTGGCCTACAAGACGGAGGCGAAGCATTAACAGAAGCTATGACTCAAGAGCAAATGGGGCCTACAGCTATAAACGCCGGGTCTCCTTCAGTATCTCCTATGTCTTTTGATGAATTAAGAGAAAAACTTCCTAGTTACATTAGTGACGACGTTGTAAAACTTTTATCTGAAAATCCTATGGCTTTAATGGAATTAGCACAGGCACAAACAGATAGAGATCTTAAAGATTTTGAAAAGAAATATCAGGTAGATGTGACCATGCCATTAGCAGAATCAGAGGTCGATTATACCGAGGCGGTATAATGGTCAGAGAAAAAGAAAAAAATTATATTCTTGGAACTGAGTTAGGGACAAAGGGTCCTGAGTTTAATGTTTTTGAAAAGATAGGTTTGGGTATAGCCTCTGGCGCTTTAAAAATACCAGAAGCCATCGCTGAATTGGGGGCTGGTTTTATTGACTACGCTCTTGACACAAATCTTGTTTCAGCTTTAGAAAAGAATTTTCCTAAAATAAATGTTACCGATGGTGTTGGAAAGTTTGTAGAGATAGTTCTTCAATACGGTGTTCCATATAGTGCCGCCTTAAAGATAGGAGGCAAACTGCATGGAATGAAAAAATTAAAAGATCTAGGTCAGAGTTCTAGTAAAATTTCTAAAATAGCTGGCAAGATGGGGTACTATGGTCTTCCAGCTGTTGCAACAGACACTTTAGTGGGAGCTGCGAGAGATGTTACGTTAGGAGAAACATTTGGGCTATACAAAGGATACGAAGAGGGAAGAAAAGGAAAAGTTGGACAAGAACTTGCGGGAGAAGTTCTAAAACAAAGAGCCTTGCTCGGATTAGAAGGGGGCGCTTTAGCTGGACTAATTACAACAGCCTTACCGCCAGCTTTAAGTGCTACAGCGACTGGAGTAGCTAAAGGGGCAGGTTATGTAAGCAGGGGGGTGTCACCAATAATCAATCCTGTAACGAAACTTGTGGGCAATTCTGTTGTAGGCACTGGAGCACGAAAAACATTAGATGCAATAAAATTTGCAAAAGAAAAAATAGATCCTCTTTCTTTAAATCAATTAAGGTTTCAAAATTCAAGTCAAATGAATTTGTTTCAAAGATTTAAAAAAAGAGTTGGAGATTTAATTACTCCGCAAGGTCCTATGACGAGACAACAGTTTGAAAGTTTTCAAAATTTAGAAAACACTGTTAAATCAGTAAGGGGAGATTTAAATTTTTTTATACCAAAGGTAGAAAAAGAAATAACAAAAGCTATAAAAACTTTGTCACTATCTAGGGGAGAATCTTTAACTAAACAAAAAGCAATACTAGAAGACGTAGCAAGTGCGTTAGATCCTCAAACTGGCAAAGGTTTAAAAAGTTTTAAAAGTAGAATGCAAAACATTTTTGGAGTAGAGGAATCAAAAAATCTTATTGACGCGGTTATAAATACAAAAGTATTTGCTGACGATTTAACCACTAAAGTAATTAACAATTTTGCAACCCCGGTTTTAGGAAAAGGGGGTAAAGTTATAAGAGAAGAAATTGGAGAAGAAATTTCTGGTCTGCTCAATAGGCAAATAACGACCGCATATAAAGCTTTCGACAGAAGTTCTGGATTTAAATTTTCTGGTAAAACATTTGAACAAAACAAAAAGGCAGCAATTGACGACGCAGTTGACGAACTAAGTAAAGGGGTCATGAAAGGCAAAGGGAAAGATAACGTAAGAGCTCAAGCTAAAAAAGAAGTGGAACAGTTGATTAGACTAGCAGAGAACAGTGGAACCGAGGGAAGTTTCTTTTTTAGAATAAAAGATCTAAAGGAAACTAGGCCGAAAGAATACTATCTTAGTATTTCAAAAGAAATGGCGGAAAGAAGAAGTTTTAACATACCTAATTCCAAGTATGCTTTAAGTTTAAAAAACTTATTGGGAGGCGAACTAGATCCAACAAAAGCCTTCACTAATAAATACATGGCTATTGCGTCTCAGTTAGGGCAGAAAAAACACATAAACCAAATGGTCAGATTTAACGATAACCTTGGCCCCGCTGTTGCAGGAAGAGCAGAAAAATTTATGTTCACCCCAACAAAAACAAAAGAAAAATTGTTGAAAGAAGGGGTTGATCCAGCAACTGCTCAAAATATAGTAAATGATGATTTGGTTCAACAGATAGCAAAAGAATTTAATATCGCTCCAGAAACTGTAAATTTGTCAAGATTAGACCCATCAGCACTTACCAAAAACATGAAAAACTCAGAGGATATATTTGGAATATATGATTCTATAAACCCTTTGAAAAGCGCTGCGAAAAGTGTGGGAGGTTATCACACAAGTTCAGGTGTAGCGCAAGCTTTAGCAGGAGTTGAAAACTACACAGACTTTTTAGTCAACTTACCTCTGTACAAAACGTTTTTAATGGGCAAGGCTGGCACACAAGTCGGTAAAACTATTCTCAGCCCTGTAACACAAATTAGAAACTTTACTTCTGCTGGATTTTTTGCCCTTCACAACGGACACATAGGAAACCCCTTCGGTTTTAAAAAAGGAACTTTTTCATTTGCTGACGTATTAAAACAACACGTGGAGGAAATATTTCCGGACGGAGTTACAAATCAAAGGTTAAAAGAATTGGCTTTAGAAGCGTCAAGAAAAAATGAGTTAGGGGTAACAAGTGGTAGTATTGTTCAAAGAGAGATAGACGACTTATTAAAAGATGTTGCAAAAGATGGAGCAGCTTACAAAACAACAGAGGACATATTTAATAAAATATTTAGATCTCCAACTTTTAAAGAAACTTACAATAAAGCTCAACAGTTCTACACTAAAGGCGATGATATGTGGAAAGACTACGGATACAGATTTACTTTGTCACAGTTAGGAAAAGCGTTTGACGGAAAAACAGATAACCCTGCTACAATAAAACTTATTGAAAAAGCACACTTGCAAGTTTTTGGTAGACGGCCAAATGTAACAAATGAACTTGGAAAATTAAAAAGTAAAGATGAGTTGTTGGAAGAGTTTTCAGCAGAATATATCAAGAACACATACCCTAATTATCAATATGTTCCAACTGCGGTTAAAGAATTAAGAAGACTTCCAATAGGTAACTTCATTTCATTTCCCGCAGAAATATTAAGAACTTCTGGAAACCTAGTGCAACTGACAGGAAGAGAGTTAGCAATAAATACTGGAGATGCGGCAGTGGATGCTTACTTTAGGCAGATGGGATCTAGAAGATTAATAGGACAAATGGCTGGTTATGCAACTGGTCCAGCACTAGCAGCGTATTCGTTAAAAGCTTTGGGCATGACAGAAGAACAGTCGGACGCTTTGAAGGAAGACAATGTTGCAGAATGGAACAAGTTTAGTGATTTAATTATTATAGATAAGAAAAAAGAGAAAGACGACAACGTTAAATATAGATATTTAAATTTTGCATATCAAAACCCTTACGACTATATAAGAGCTCCTTTCTACACTTTCTTTGGTAGAATGGCTTCAGGAAAGAAAATGGAAGAGGAGGACATGAATAGATTTGTTAATAGTAGCTTTGAAGCATTTAGATCTTTGTTTGAACCTTTTATAGACGAGGCGATTCTAACAGAACGTATAAGTGATTTAATTTTTAGAGGCGGCAGAACAAGAAGAGGTTCTTTAGTGTTTGATGAAAATGACGAAATAGGTGACAGGCTTGCTAAAGGTTTTGGTCACATTGTTAAAGGTGTTTCACCTGGAGTGCTTACACAAGTGAGCAATGTTGCGTCCGCTGTTGCGCAAGACGAAACAAGATACGGCAAACAATATAAATTAGGGGATGAACTGTTAGCGCTGTTGTCTGGTGTCAGAGTGTATGAAGCTGATATAAAAAATAATTTAAATTACTCTGTTAATGATTTTAGAAGAGCAAACTTTGTAAACAAACGAAACGCAGGCGCTTTAATTTTTGCAGCAAACGTTACTCCAAACACCATATCATCTGCGTATCAAGAATATGTTGAAGAATCCTATAAGACATACAAAAAAACCAGGAAGATAATTGACGATGCAATAAAACTTGGCGTGCCTGAACTTTCTGTTTTTAGAATATTAGAACAAAGGAAAGTGCAAAAAGATATTGTCAACACGTTAAGAAGTAAAAAATTTATTCCACCTAATTATATGACGTTTTATAACGATCAACGGTTTCAAAATATTATAAGAGAACGAGGAAGAGCTGGATTAACACTTTTTCCTTTTAGAGAACTAGAGGGTATTCGATCACGTTACTTTAACATAGATTTATTTAAATCTTTAAATGATGTAAAGAGAACAATAGACAGACAAGCAGCTCCAACAGTCTCTCAACAAGGGACAACAGCGCAAGCACCAGGGCTGACGGCCAACGTTCCTCCTGTCGGTTCAGCACCTCCTGGCGGCAATCAACTGGCGGGCTTGACACAAGGAGCGCCACAAACTAAAACTGTAAGAGAACGTATATTAGAAGATGATCCTTTATTTAGAGGCATAGCATGACGGATGATGACACAAAATATACATTAGAGGCTCACTTAAAAGAATGTGAGCTGCGTTATCAAATATTTGAAGAGAAGTTGGATAACTTAAACGAACACCAACAACGCATTAACAAGCACACATTTGAACTGCGTCAGATGATGACATGGTTCATGGGAGCTGCTGCATCTTTCGCAGCTATCTCCCTTCTCCTTGGAATAATTTATTTAGTTAAAGAAATAGTATGAAGCTATCAGACAACACGTCCATCTCTCTTCCAGCACGTAACTTACTTGCTATACTTGCAGCCGTTGCAATTGGCACCATGAGTTATTTTTCTGTGATTGAGCGCTTAAATAAAATTGAAACTACGTTGCAGTTGATGGAGAAAGATCTAGAAGCAGCCAATACTTTTATTGATTCTGTCCCCAAGGGAGGCATGGTCAGTCCACAAGTCCAAGAGCTCTACATGTTGGTCGAGTACCTTGGTGAGAACGTAGACAAGCTCAAAGAACAAATGGAAGCAGAGATACCTATGATACTAAAGAACGATATGGTTATACAGTTTCACGAAGAGAGATTGATAGACCTGGAGGAGAGAAAGAATGGAAACCATTAAAGTTGTATTTGCAATACTCATGATACAAAATGGTTCAACCATAGAAATGGTGCCTACTGAAGGACTCACAGATTGCTTGAAACAGAAACGTGTTATCTCTCGCAATATTGGAGAAGATCAAGAAGGTATTTATATGCAGTGCAAAGAAGTCACTGCCTCTTTGTATGAAGACATGGGCCGACTCAAAATTAAAAAAATTATTGACTAATTACATTCCTAATTTTTTCATTGACTCTTCTAATCTTTTTTCTCTTGGTGTTGATTGACTAATATAACCTTGAACCCACATGCAACCATCAGCGTCCACAATGAGAAACACAATGCCATCATCAGGATAATCTCTTTGATTGGCTCTTAAAGTTGCACCAGATATCCTAGTTTTTTTAGTGTCAATGTAATTTAAGGATTTGACATCAGCTCTTAAAAGTTTTTTAGTCTTTCTACTTTCTATAACTATATCAAACTGACCATGATACTCTGAATTTGGATAGACGTTGTAGCCCGCTTCTAATAGTTTAGAGACGGCAAAATGTAAAGCAATGTTTCCCTTGGTGTGACCAGAGTTATCCGACAAACCTAATCATAGCCATTCTTTCAGCTCCTCGCCTAATATTTCATTAGCTATGTCTATTTTTTGTCTTAAAGCGGCAACAATTTTTTCGTCAACAGATTCTTCACAGATGATGTCAACATAATTTACTTTGTCTGTTTGTCCTATTCTATGCGCTCTGTCCTCCGACTGCAGTCTTTTCTCTAGATCATAACTATTAGAATAGTATACGACAGTTTTAGCTGCAGTCAAAGTAATCCCGTACCCTCCCGTTTGAGGGTTACCAATAAAAAAACGGACTGGAGAATCTGGATCTTGAAAATTATCTATGCTGGTCTGCCTATGTTTTTGTTTTGTTCCACCATAATACGTGCAAAAAGACCCTTCACCAAACCTTTTGCCAATTTCTTTTGCTATATTTTCTATGTCTTGCACATAATTAGACCAGATAATTACCTTACCCTCACACTCTTCTAGAACATCTAATAGTTCTGACATCCTATTATTTTTAACTGCCGTAATTGTGCCATCATCTGCCTTAAAATGGCCACAAGTTATTTGATGTAGTCTTAGCATTTGAGTCAAGACATTCATTGTCGAACAAACTTTTTTATTCAATTCTGCAAGAGCGATAGACTTCATAGAATTGTACAGTCGTTTTTGTTCTGCTGTCATTTGAACAACGCGCTTCTGATACACCTTATCTGGCAAATCAAGACAATCTTCTTTTAAAATCCTGTAAGAAAAATCAGACACAACAGATGAAAGCTCGTCAAGATTTCTATAACTGTCATTCGGTCGAACTATCTCTACCCTGTAACCGTTTACATGAATAGTAGTCATGTTAGCGTATCGCATTCTAAACGAATTAAAAGTGTCGTGTCCTAACAACTCGGAGTCTAAAAATCCACATTGAGAATACAAATCCAAAGGACTTTTAGTAACAGGGCTTCCTGTCATAATTCTTTTATAGTTTGCATGACGGCCAACGGACGATATGTTTTGAGTTCTCGCAGCTGAAGGAGTTTTTATTGACGTGCTTTCATCAACAGCCATCAAAGTTTTATACGCCCACAAAAACTTAGTAGCCTCTTCTTTGCCTGGGGCAGTAGAAAAAGATTCGACATTCATTACAAAAAACGTCAGACAAGGGTCTCTTGTTTTATCATAAAGTTGAGACAACATTTGTTTGTCTTCTTTTGTTCTTGAACTTGGAGCAACCCAATAAAACGTTCTGCAGTTAATGTGATCGGGGACATGTTTAGGTATCTCTTGTTCTACCCAGTTTTTATATACACCTTTAGGGGCTACAATTAAGGCCGCATCTATGGCTCCTTTATCGTAAAGCATAGCAATATTGTCCAACAATATCTTAGACTTACCTGTTCCCATTTCACAGAACAGAGCGTAATTTTTCTTGTCCCAACTGCTTTCCAAAGCCTTCATTTGATGCTCGTAAGGCTTCGTCTTAAATTTATATTTCATAATTATTGTCTTGCTTTCTAAAAACAATATAATAAGTATGGAACATAATTAGTCAAGAAAGAAAAGATATGACGGTCTATTGCGTGCAAGAGCCTCCGGGAACAGCTAAAGGTATGCCAAAAGTAAATGTAACTAAAGCGTTGCATTTTGGCAACATAGAGTTTTTGTTTTCAGAGCGTGCGCAATTAGTGTACAGTAGCGGAGCTTTAGTAAGAGAATTAAGGAAAAAACTTGAGAAATTTAATGACGAAGATTATTTACTTCTTTTGGGTGATCCTGCTATCCTTGCTACTACTGGTGCTGTAGTTGCAGATGTCAACCAAGGTAAATTTAAAATGTTGAAATGGGATCGTGAATCTGCTAAGTACTATCCTTTAGAAGTTAATTTATATCAGAAAGAAAATAATTATGAGCAAGATAGATTTTGAACAGGACCAAATAGAAGCGGTCTCAAATAACGATGCAACTTCAATTGGAGATTTGTGTCAAGAATTAGTCGACATGGAAGCTGAAGTCACAGCTCTTAAAGACTTACTCAAACAAAAACAAGAAGACGTCTTAGAACTTAAACAAGTTAAAATTCCTGCATGGATGCAAGAGAAAAACTTGTCGCAATTAAAATTAAATGATGGCAGTTCTATAGAGGTCAGTAATTTTTACGGAATTTCGATACCAAAAGATCCTGATGCCAGGGCTAATGCGTATCAATGGCTTCGTGACAATAACCTTGGAGATATTATCAAAAATGAAATAGCTGCAAGGTTCGGTCGTAACGAGGACGGGAAGGCGTTGGATTTTGCCAAGTTAGCCACCGCAAATGGTTATGAGGTTGAACAAACTTTAAAAGTTGAACCTCAGACCTTAAAAGCAACTCTGAAGGAACTACACCAAAAAGGTGTGGCTCTGCCACCTGAAGAGACATTTAAAACGTTTGTGGGCAGACAAGCAAAAGTAACAAGGAAAAAATAATGACAAATAAAGTAACAAAGACAAAGGCCAACGGACAAGTGATGCCGGCGGTTAGTTTAGACTTAGTGCAAGCTGATGCTGAGTCAATTAGTGGGCTAGAAAATGCTAATAGCCCAGATGATCTGGCGCTACCTTTTTTAAAGGTACTGAGTCAGTTATCCCCGCAATGCAATAAGACTAGCAACTCGTTTGTAGAAGGGGCAGAACCCGGAATGATCTACAACACTGTTAGCGGTAAACTTTATGATGGAGAAGAGGGCATAGATATTGTGCCATCTTTTTACAAAAGAGAGTATATCGAATGGGGAGAAAGAGGCAAAGGCAGTGGAGCGCCTATTGCCATACACGATGCAAACTATGACATCTCACAGGCTCCAAGGGATGCAGGTTTTCAAAACAGATTACCAAATGGTAATATTGTTGAGGAGACAGCAAACCATTTCGTTCTGGTATTGGACGGAAAAAGTTCTGAGCAGGCTTTAATTACAATGAAGTCAACTCAGAGAAAGGTGTCGCGAAAGTGGAACTCAATGATGAAAAGTCTTACCATGCAAGGTAAGAATGGTTCATTCACACCGCCATCGTACAGTCATGTTTACAGATTGAAAACTGTACCACAGTCCAATGCAAAAGGGACTTGGTTTGGTTGGGACGTATTTAAAGTAGGTCCTGTTCAAGATGCAAATGTGTACGAAACCGCAAAACTTTTTGCACTTGGCGTGAGTAAAAACTCCGTGAAAGTCGAGCATCAAGAAGAGGTGAACGTCACAAAAAAAGCGGAAGCTTTTTAAACTAAAGGGCGGCATTTTTGCCGCCCTTTTTTTGTGGTGATTCATGCAAGACAGATTTCTCATAGGTAAAATATTTAAAGGTAACGAAGTAGCCTACGGCGTCTTTAGACCCGCGAACGAAAAAGATGAACGCGGAAAAGAACAAGGCGGTCAAGGTTGGGGCCACACTGAACAACTGTCCACTGACACAGAAGTTTGGAAAGGGCATCTAGAGGGCACACAAAGCATAGGCACAGTGCCCGTGGATCATGAAGGAGAGTGCCATTGGGGTTGCATAGACATAGACACCTACAAAAATTTTAATCATGTGCATTTAATTAAAAGTATAACAAGGGCAAAACTTCCCTTTGTGGTTTGTAGGTCAAAGAGCGGCGGAGCTCACGTCTATTGTTTCTTTAAGAATGCAGTCAAAGCAAAAGACTTGCAGAAAAAATTAAAACAAGCGAGTGCTCTTCTTGGATATAAAGATGCAGAAATTTTTCCAAAACAAAATAAACTATTGAGAGGTCAGACAGGAAACTATGTCAACGCTCCGTATTTTAATGAAAAGAATTGTCAGAGGTACGCACTAAAACTAGAGGACAGCGGCTTAAAAATACTGTCTTTAGAAGAATTTTACGCTGAATATGAAGAGAAGGCTCTCACAAACATAGACGATTTAAATGTACAGACAGACATAATATTTCCAAAAGGCCCTCCTTGTAATAATTGTATAGCCCTTAATGGATGTAGTGAGGGGGGCAGAAATAATTTTTTGTTTAATTGTGCAGTCATGTTGAAAAGAATGCATGAGGAGAGCAAAGAGGACTGGTTGATGGAACTTAGAAACATTAACCAAAAATATATCGATACACCACTCAACGAAGTAGAGTTATCTAGAATATATGCGTCAGTGACAGGACACATGGAGCACGAAAATAGACAGGTGTTGGGAGACAACGTAGAGCTAGAAGAGGCAGACAATTCTAACTACCACTATTTATGTAAGCAAGAACCTATGAGTAGTTTTTGCGACAGGGTCACTTGTATGTCAAGGAAGTTTGGCGTTCAACGGACAACGGAAGAGGGCGATGGTTACCCAGTGATTGCGTCCATAGACAAAGTCTATGATGAGCCAATATTTTATTACATAACTTTTGAGAACGGTGTTGTGGCTCGGATGGAGGCGGACGATATATTTGAAGAAAAGAATTGGAGAAAAAAAGTTGGACTTATTTTAGATGCAAAGCCCCCAGGACTTGGTGCGGCTAATTTTGACGATTGGATGCGCACTCAAATGAGAGATCGCATGACACACGTTCAATTGCCAGAAGGTGTCGGTCGATACGATAGAATTAAACAATCTATAAACGATTGGTTTACCGGTACAGGAGCAGGGGACGACAATACAAGTTTATTAAAAGGGTCTTCATGGTATGATGAAAAAAAGAAAGTAATTTATTTTAAGTATTCGGATTTATATAGCGCTTTAGTTTCTGTCAAAGCTATACGAGAAACTCCGAAAGAATCTTCAACGCTCATGGACTTTTTAAAAAGACCGGCAGAGGGAGACAACCCAGGCCTTGGTGCAACACAAGCCAGATTAAATATTGGGGGCAAAACAAAGTTTGCTTGGGCCATCAAAGAAGAAAATTTAAATTTAGAACAGGCAGAACTTGAGCCAAAAGAAATTATTAAGGAGGAACCACTATGAGTGTTAAATTAAAAGAGGCAGAAAAAATATTTGGCCCGCCAGGAACAGGGAAAACAAGACGACTAATCACTAAAGTTAGTTGGCTAATCAATGAAAAGAAAATAGATCCAGGAGACATTTGTTACATAACATTTACAAACAAAGGCATTGATGAAGTTCGAGAAAGATTAAAAGTCACAAAACAGACAGATGGTTATGATTCATTTGCAACGATCCACGGACTATGCAACGGATTTTTAAAAGGTAAAGAATCTCGTTTAGTCAAAGAAGCTGATTTTGAATATTGGGCTAAGAAAGAGGACGGCGATCTTAAAAAAGAATTTGGTGGCGACCTAGATAATAATTTTGTTATACAAGTTTATAACCTTTATCGTGTAGCCAACATTTCTTTGCGAGAAGCATTTACAAAATTAAACGAAAGAAATTATAAGTGGAACAGGCTTGAGGGGTATGTAAAGAGTTGGGAATTTTACAAACAAAACAATAAGTTACACGATTTTACTGATCAGATACTCAACGCTTTGGACGTGGATAGGTTCAAAGAATATAAAGCTGTGTTCTTAGATGAGGCCCAGGACTCCTCCTGGTGTCAATGGCAAGTAATTAAAAAACTTATGGACAAAGGCTCTGTTGAATATTTGTATATTGCAGGGGACGATGACCAAGCAATCTTTGATTGGAACGGCGGCGAAGTTAAATATTTTTTAAATGCGTACACTTCTGTTTGTAAATCAAAAGTTTTAGAGAAGTCATACAGACTAACGAACCAGCACATACATTTTGCAGAACAAATAAGTTCTGACATAAAATACAGACAAGAGAAGGAATATCATTCTGATCATGAACACTCTGGTGAAATTCATTACACAGATAGATTTTCACAAATTCCTATCAAAGACGGACAGAGCTGGACAATCATGGTGACCGGTTCTTCTGTCATGTCAGAGTTAAAAGATCTTTTGATACGGCAAAGGGCTTGGTTTGTACAGACAACGGCCAAGGGTTACGTTCATTATCCTGTTGGCGCAAAGATTATAGCTGCGTTAAAATGTTTTTTTACTTTGCAAGGAGATAAGTATGTTACGCGATCAGACCTTTTAAATTATAGAACATTGGTCAAACCAAAAAACTTTAAGCCTAAACAATGGGAGGAGCTCGATCCAGATCAGTTATACAAAGCGCAGGACTTAAAAGATATGTTTGGTCTAGACTTTTCTGTTGATTGGAAAGAGGCGTTTGCGAATGTAAACAACCCAGAATGGAACAGAAAGAAAAAATATATAATGGATTGCATTGATCAAGGTGTTGATATTTTTGATAAAAAGCCTAAGATAAAACTTTGTACAATACACAGCATGAAGGGCGGAGAGGACGAAAATACAGTTGTTGTAGGCAACATGGAAATGCCTTTCCATAAAAAGTATAAAAGTTTTGATCATGTTGAGAAAGACACAATTAAAAGAATGTTTTATGTTGCATGCACAAGAGCCAAACAAAGGATGTATATTTACATGTGTCCTAGTTTAAAATTTCGTTTTGATTTTGACAAAATGTACAGAACATACAAAGACAGAAAGGAAGTAGCATAATGGGATGGAGAGATGTGCAAGTCGATGGTGCTCACTACAAAGCTTTGAGCATACAACCCACAGATTATATTGTAAAAAATAAGTTGGGTTGGAGAGAGGGCAACATTGTTAAATACATAACTCGTCACTCTGAAAAAGGAAAAGCAAAAGACGTTAGAAAGATAATACATTTCGCTTTAATGATTTTGGAGGATGAGTATGGAGAAGAATACCAAATTAAATCTGTGGACTGAGTGGATGTTTGAAGAAAATTTTCCAGATTTGTCACAAGAAAAATATCTCGCGGTTGACTTAGAGACCTGTGATACAAAACTATTAACTCACGGGTCTGGTTGGGCGACAGGTAACGGGTATGTAACAGGATTTGCGTTAGCTACAAAAGACTGGCAGGCGTACTATCCAATAGCTCATGAGAAGGGCCGAAACATGGATCCGGACAAAGTCATTCCTTGGATTAAAAAGACACTGTCCTACAACATGCCTAAAATATTTCACAATGCCTCCTATGATATAGGTTGGCTAAGACACATGGGCATAACCGTCAATGGTACTATACACGACACCATGATTTCAAGTGCTTTAATAGATGAAAATAGATTTTCGTTTACTTTGAATAGTTTAGCTAAAGATAAATTAGGTACCACAAAGAACGAGGACGAGCTTATAGCGTATGCTCAAAGCGCAGGTATCGATCCAAAGAAAGAAATGTATAAAGTGCCTGCTCTATATGTAGGACATTACGCGGAACAAGATGCACGGCTCACGTACGATTTGTTTTTTTATAATCAAAAACAAATAGACGAACAAGGTCTCGAGCAGATATATGATCTTGAGACCAGACTACAGCCTTGCTTGATTGACATGAGGGCAAAAGGCGTAAGAGTTGACTTGGAAGCAGCACAAAGAGCAAAAAAAGATTTAATTATTGATGAAGAGGCCGCGTTGTTTCAGATAAAAAAGTTATCTGGTGTTGATGTAAATGTTTGGGCGGCGGCTTCTGTTGCTAAAGCGTTTGACAAAATGAACATTACATACGACAGGACAGCTACAGGCAAGCCAAGCTTTACTAAAAACTTTTTGGTAAAGCATAAATCAGATCTTGCACAATTGGTCATAAAAGCCAGGGAATCAAACAAAGCACACACAACATTTATTGACAGCATCATGCGTCACCAGCACAATGGACGGATACATTCTGAGATACATCAAATGAGAAGCGATGACAAAGGCACAGTGACCGGTCGATTTAGTTACAGCAACCCAAACTTACAGCAGATTCCTGCCAGGAATAAAGAAATTAAGAATAAGATCCGTTCTTTGTTTATACCAGAAGAGGGCAAGAAGTGGGGGAGCTTTGACTATTCACAGCAGGAGCCACGAATGGTGGTGCATTTTGCAGAGAGAGTTAACGAAGCGGACGGTTTTACGTATGAATCAAAACGACCGAGCATGGATACAAAGCATTTTATTCAAGGGTACAAGTCAGGCGACGCAGACTTTCACGATATGGTTGCAGAGATGGCGAACATAGAAAGGTCGGCGGCTAAAACAATCAACCTTGGTTTGTTTTATGGCATGGGTCGAGGTAAACTAAAAGAAACTTTAGGCATTAATGATGAGACAGCCGAAATATTAATTAATGATTACAATGATAAAGTTCCGTTCGTTAAACAGTTATCACAGCGCGCGATGGAGTCGATGGAGAGTAAGGGTTATGTGACCACGGTCTACGGCCGACGGTGCCGTTCTTTTGGTTTCGTTCCTATTAGATGGGGCGTCTCTGGTTTTTATAAGACAGAGAAAGAGGCCGAGGACGCGTTAGGCAAGTATGGCTATAAAAAAGCATACACATACAAAGCATTAAACAAATTAATTCAAGGATCGTCCGCCGATCAGACAAAGAAAGCAATGGTAGACTTGTACGAACAAGATGGTATCATACCTCACATACAAGTTCATGATGAACTTAACATATCTATTGAAGGTAAAGAACAAGCTGAAAGGATCATTAAGGTTATGGAGCATTGCATTAAACTCAACGTACCAAGTAAAGTTGATTGTGAGATCGCAGACAACTGGGGTGATGCAAAAGGTTCGTGACCGACGACAACATTATATATTTTTCACTGTGTCCAGGGTGCAATAAGATGACGACGATGAAACCTTATGGCAAAAAGAAAAATATTTTTTACTGTCAGCATTGTAAGACACAATACAAACAGCACATCAACGGCAAGATTGTGTACATACCTTTGCATGTTGCTGATTTATTAGAGCAAACAATCAAAGATCATTATAAGAACAACCCAGATGCAGAGCCAGAAGCAGAGTTAAATTTTTCAATAGATTTTGAGCCTGATATAGATTTTGACCCGGACGAGACTACTTAATATCTTTTATGTGATCAAGCATCAGACCTACAACAGTTGAGGGTCTTCCATCTGAATGATACGTTGCGCAAGAAACCAACTCTTCAAGAGGTGTTCCGTGTTGCAAAGCAACAGATACAAGGCGGCCTATTTCTGTAAGAATATCAAAGCGTTCCGTGCCAGACTTGCCTCCACCATTGATCCAAACTTCTTTTATCTTGTTGTCTGAGAAGGACATAGTAATTACATACGGCATGCCGTTTGCGTCTCTTATGGTTTCTTTATAACAAGGTCTGTGGTCTTCTAGTTCCTGTCGCATATTGTACCTTTCTTGTTGACAATTTATTAGAATCTACTATATCTTGGGGTACATTACAACAAAATATGGAGGGTTTCCATGATTTTAGAGGATGATTTTCCAGTGCATAGTTTCGTACTGGCCGGTGAAGCCGCAAGTTTGAAAAGTAAAGTTGATCTTTTAGAGCAACAGAACAAACAGCTTCGAGATCAAGTAAAAGAACTTGAAGTTTGTTTAGAACAAGCTGTCGGTCCCGTCCGCTATCAGAATGCTCTGTAAAATATAAAAAATAGAAAGGTAAAAGAATGCCCGACATTCGGAAGTACAGTTCTGTCTCTGTGAATAAAAAGACATACAAGGAGCTCGTGGCTGTGGCTGAAGCTTTAACGGACAAACTTGGTATAGACATGTCTATTTCTAAAACAATAGAACATCTCGCTACACAAAAAGCAAAGCAGTTAAAGTTGAATGGCCATTCAGAATCTTAAATCTTTAATTACAGAAAGGTATCCCTATGCTGAAGTTCGTCGTAAAAAAGTTAATGGAAAGCGTTACTATGAAGGACAGAATAAGCTTCTTCCCTCAGTTACGACTATACTCTCAGCTAGTAAGTCAGAAGAAGACGAGAAAGGTCTC
>Ga0209348_1000484_pt1 | contig 20842 bp, 5 predicted proteins | sample ETNvirenome_2_30_FD_184065 | JGI IMG/M metagenome (GOLD analysis project Ga0209348, IMG submission 184065) | Marine viral communities from the Pacific Ocean - ETNP_2_30 (SPAdes) (version 2) | ecosystem: Environmental > Aquatic > Marine > Oceanic | place: Pacific Ocean | collected 2013-06-22
CGGAGAGTCTACCCAACCTGAGAGATTCGATTTGGATCTCCTCATGGAGCGAAAGGCCAAGGTTGGCCCCAAGCTGTTTTCTTTGCACTACCACCTAGATACCTCACTGGCTGATGCTGACAGGTATCCCCTTAGGTTGGCTGATTTGATTGTACTTGATTGTGATTATACAGTAGCCCCTGAAAAGATTGTTTGGGCATCTAAACACGTTAATAAAAAATTACCTTCTTTTGGATTGAGTGGAGATGTCCTGTATGAGCCTATGTGGGTTTCACAAAATTACGAAGATTATGTACATAAAGTTATGCACATTGACCCTAGTGGTCGCGGAGCAGATGAAACTTCTGTATGTGTCTCCGGGTATCTTAATGGCTACGTCTTTATTCTTGAGTTGGATGGTCTACAGGGTGGTTACTCTGAGCGAACGCTTGAGAAGATCGTTACGATGGCTATGGAAACAGAAGTAAATGTTATTAGGTTTGAGTCTAACTTTGGTGATGCTATGTTTGGTCAAATCCTGTTGCCCGTGATGCGGCGTATGGGGTGTGACGCGGGCATCGAAGAGTTTAGAGTTACGGGTAATAAAAGTAAAAGAATTATCGGTACGCTTGAACCAGCTATGGCTGCTCACAGAATTGTAGTAGACCCTAAGGTAATTAGACAAGAAGAGACTCAGCGACAGTTGACCCGTATTACAGAAATGAAGGGATCACTGAAGCATGACGATAGAGTTGACGTACTCGCTTCTAGCGTATCGTACTGGGAAGATGCCCTTGGTATTAACGTAGACGATAAGATTGCAGAGGCAGAATACATGAGAAATGAAGAAATCATTCAAAACTGGGAGAATGATGACCGAAGAATTAGAAGTATAGGTTACGATAGATGTATTGGTCGAGTTGAAGTTAACGGCCAACATCTTAAAATGCAAAAACCAAGTTATTTTAATAACAGGCTTCTAAGGAAATTTAATCAATGAGAGTAGTTACCGGAATAGGACCAAGAGTTGGTACTTCGTTTACAATGAATTTTTTACGAAAAAATGGATTACCCATTGCTGGTAAAAAGTTTTTATATTTTACCCCTAAGGATGAAAATCCCGATGGGTTCTGGGAATTAGACCCTCAGATAATGGAAGAGGGTTGTAGAGATCATATGTGGAAAAACATGTATGTAAAGGTGTGGCCTGCCTTGTTGCTAAAAACCCCAGTGTATAACATAAACAGGCTTCTTATATTAGAACGCAAGGATAAAGAAAGACAATTAGAAAGCGTCAATAGAATTTATAAAAAAGAAAAGGAAATAGTTAATTTTACATCCCCTTTTAATCCACCTACAGATATCATTGATTGGTCTAGGTGGTGTCTTACAAGGGCTTTAGAAGAAGCTAATTACCCTATCTTGCATGTCTATACAGAAGACATAAATGATAAATTAGACGAAATACTTTCTTTTATGGAGGATTGATATGCCTTATTTAATGGCTGGAACTATGATTGGTGGCGGTATTTTAGGCGGCATCATGGGAGGAAGCGAAGCTGAAGCTCAGTATGCTAGAGAAGTTGCTATGTATAATGACCGAACAATTAAAGAAGCCTTTAATTCCGGTAAGCAGCTTTTTGGAGTCGCTAATGCTAACGCAATGAAGCGGTTACAGAATGAAATGAATGCAGAACAGATGGCACGAAACTATGCTAGGGGCCGTATTGATCTCCAGAAAAATGTAGAAGATAGGCGACAGGCTATGGCAGAAAACCAACGATTAACGGTTGCTGCTAACAACATTAGGATTACCCAGAAAATGGGAGCCAATAGTGGTACAGCCGAGCGTATTCGAGAACAGATGAAACACAAGGGAGCTAAGAACTGGGAGACTGAGTTCTTTAATACTCTCGATCAAGAAAAAGCTATGGAACAACAGTACAGAAATAATCTTAATCAGATCGACGATTCAATGGCACAAGCAGATGCCTACATGCCGGGTCTTCCCCCTCAGGCTCCTGACATGACTATGGCAATCATTAACGGTGCTATGGGCGGTCTTGTGCAAGGCGCACAACTTGGTGGTGCTTTAGGTAGCGCATTTGGTAATATACCTACTGGAGGTGGGGACGGTGACTTAGGAACATTAGGTAATGCAGCGGCTTCTGATGCTACAGGAGCTAATTATATGGCCGCGTTAGGATTTTAAGGAGATAAACCATGCCAAGACCTACACAAAATGACAAACGACAACAGACAGGTCGCATTCCGGGCCAGCTTGAGCGAGTTCAACGACAGACCCCCGGTGTGTATGAGACTCCTGAAACACTTGATGTATCCCAGCAGGGACAGATAAGATTTGGTGCTAACGCACAGTCTGCCTTTAGAACTGATGAAAGTTTAGCTGGTCAGTTACTTAAACAGTTACGTCCTATTACTGAAATTGTTACTGCAATTGATAAAGATAGAACTAGGCAGGACAGAGAGTTAGCAGAAGATTTGCAGATGACTGCTGATAAAATTATTTCTAACGATAATTTAACTCAAAAAGATAAACTTCGTCTGCTTCAAACTCAGTACTCTCAAGCAAAACCTAAAACAAGAAGGTTTGAAGCAATCTTCAGTAATCAAGCTGCTGGGGCGCAGGCCAAAGTAAATGAATTAAATGACGAAGATTTTTTAATTAGTTGGATTACTAAGACAGAAGAACAAAATCTTAAAAACCCTGTATTTTCTACTAATCCTGATATCCCATCAAAAGCACAGTTTCGTAAAGATGCTGTAGAAGATGCTATTGTACAGTACCCTCACTTAAGAGATAAATTAACGAGATGGGAAAAGGGGACAGAATTAAAAGCTTTGCAAGATCAGTTTAAATTTATTCAGGGGTTTGCTTTAAGTCAAGCAACAAATGAATTAAATATGTTAGCTTTACATGATCCTGATACATTTACGGGTTCTTTAGGAGGAGTACAGGCTACGGTAAACGGAGCCGTCTTCTCAATGGCGAAAGAAAATGGAATTCCTGTAGAGTTAATCCGAGATAACCCAGCTATTATGGAAGAGATTACCAGCTTAGTAAAAGCAAAAACACAAGATGTTCAGAATATGGTTCAAACTCAATCTAATATAGCAACTGCTCAAGCCAACCAAGAAAGTGCCTTTAATTCTTTTTCTACTATTCCAGAAGCTATAGCTAAAAGTAAAGGACTTAATCCACAACAGGTATTTGCTGCTTGGAAACAAGGAAGGCAAATTAATCCCGCTTTAGCTCCGGGTCAGCTTGAATTTAATCTTTACGGTATTAGACAGGGAATTCAAGATATTGCTAATATGCAATTTGATGTCGCTGGTTCTGATATGATGTTAGATGCTATTCTTGCTTACCACCCTTTACAGTATAAAGGAGAAGAGGTAAGAGCTTTAGTAAAACAAATGAAAGAAGACCCCTCAAGTTTAGATATGGAATTTAGACAAGCAAATGCTACTTTAATTCAAAAGGTTTTAGATCAAACTTCTAATCTATATATGAATGATTTTTATGGGAGTTTAACTCCAGAAGAAAACGCGGCCCTTGCTTTAAAGGTAGGAAAAGTACAAGCAATGATGGAGTTTACTCCCTATCCTCCCTCGCCTAACGCTGATAAAACCATTCGTGATGCTCAAGTAGAACGGGCCTTATCTAGTGATGATCCTACAGATTATGAAATTGATACACAGATGAATTTAAAAAATCTTGTAGAAGCTAAAATTGAGATGGGAATGAGCTATGGTATTCCTACTAATGAAGCGGTAGACTTACAGAAAGAATTAGATAAAGCTAGTTTTGGCACAAAATCCCCTACTCCTGAAATGATAGAAGCTAGAAACGCTCTTAATGAAAAGTTTGGAGATAGCTTTTTAACTGCTGTTGAATCTGCTGAAGATGCACAGAAAGCAGGAGAAGTTTTAAAAAATTTAGATACAGGAATTGATATTACTAAATCTGGGGGAGGTCAAATAGGGACTATATTAGATTTAGTAAACCAAAGAATTACAAGATCTATTAATTCTGTTGAAGATTTACCTCAATCCCAAGAAGGATGGCAGGCTTACTTCGGTCAGACGCAAGAAAAAGAATATGAATACGATGCTTTGTCTGATCCTATTGACGTTACAATAAATAATTTAAGAGCTATATCAAATGCACATCCTCAGTTTATACCACTTAGAAATGTTATTGATGATTTTGATAATGCAGAAGAAGGTGTAGATAAATACAATAACTTTATGATAGCTTTTGATGATATAGCCGATGACGAAAGACTTAAAGACTTAGAGGTAGGCGATCCTTTATCAGAATTAAGCCTTAACTTAACTGGCACTAGAAAAAATATGCTTAAAGCTATAGGACAAAACTTAGGTGGAAATGATTATCCATTATATGATTTTAATCCTCAAACTGGTATGATTTCGTTGACTAAAGATAATACTATTGCTGTTCCTTTTCTTTTAAGCGATGCTGTTAGTCAATACGCTAATAACAACGGGAAAGTTAATAACGCTTCTGCTGAAATTTTAGCAGATAGAATGGAACAAGTAGCCGCAGAAGTTATTACTTTAGATCCAGAAGCAAGAGCAGAGTGGTTTAAAAAGAATATAAATACTGTAGTAACTTTACAAAATTTAGCTACTATAACTGATTCACCTTTGTATTCAAATAAAAAACTTAAGAAATCAACGTTCGCTTTTATAGGCGGTGTAGTAGGGTTAAAGAAAACAACTTCTGATAAATTAGCTGAGGCTGACCCAAAAAAAAGCCCCCGATTAGCCGCCATTGCTCGTAGTGTTCAAGCTAATACAGCAATGTTATTACAGGGTGGTCAAGATCTTGCAAGAGCCGCTGGTTATAGAGATGTTCTTGAAAAAAGCGTTAATCTTGTTACTAATTTTACTGAAGTTCCTGTTGAAGATATGCCAGCCAATCAAACAGATATTACAGGAACTTATAATACAAACGAAGTTCCTTATGATGATATATTTTATAATAGTGACAGAGACGATTATTTTCTTTTTGATATTGCAGGCGGAGATATTTGGAATAAAATACCAGTAATAGGTTGGGCGGACCCTGTTAGTCCTTTTCCAACAACTGGTGAAGTACAGGTTAGTCCTCTTTTAATGGGTTGGAGATCTCGTCCTGCTATGAAAGGAGAAGTAGCTCCTATAGATCAAAAGGAAATTAGAGATCTTACTAATGAAGCATACTATGACATAATTGGTACTATTGATCAAGGACGATTATTCCGGCTTGCCTCTGAAAGCGGTAAGCTAGAAGCAGGCGTAAGTGCAGCACTAGCAGCATCAGATGGTATGTCTACTACTGCAATGTCAGATCCTTTAATGGACAATTTATTAGAGGTCGGTAGAAATATGGGATATCAGGTAATTCTTTCTCCAATGGAAGACATTGATGGTGACCGAGAAAAAAATAGAGTTTTAACCGAGGCACTAGGAGAAGAAACAGAAGGAGAAAACGCTACTAATTTTTCTATTCAAGCCTTACCTATTATCCGTTCAACCTATAATGATAATCCTCCAGCAGCTATTGAACCGCTTAGACCTAATGAAAAACAATTAGAAGTTATCCAAAATAAACTTGGATCTACAGCAGAACAACCTAATTGGGCTATGCTTGAACCTCAAGTTATACGACAACAAGCTATGCTTGGTGCTGTTCCTGCTCCCGGTAATTCAGGAGAAACTCTAATGGGACAAGTAGTTACATGGGGTTTACCAGAAGAAGACCAAAGAAGAATTGGAAAAATTCTGGATAAAACTTTATACGAAAGAGGAGAAGGAAGAGGACCGCTTACTAAAGTAAGAACAAAGCCGGGAGACGTTAGGAAAGGATACGCGCAAACCCCGTTTAGTGCTGAAGTAGGAGGCGGTTCTTATTTAGGTTTACATAACTCAGTCGCTACTGTAACTTACTTACATAAAATGTTAATTGAAGATCCCGAGAACTTTGATTCTGTTTTAAGAGATTTAGAAAAAGACTTAGAACTTACAGATATTCAAATATCAGAAGAAACAGGGAATAATATTGTAGCTTTTTCAGAGTATAATGAAAATTCAGGGGAGTATATTTTTTACCATAAAAACGGTAAAGACGGTAAACTTGTTTTAAATGCTACCGCAACAGATAGAGAAGCAGGAATACTTGATCCTAAAGCTCTTCTTAAATTAGTTATAGACGGTGGTATTAGACACTTTGAAGGGCTTTCTCATAATGTTACTGTCGGAGGAACGGGAGAAATAGTGACTGATCCCCGCCAACCAGTTGAGTATACTTTTTACAGAGAAGACAATTATGTTCAAAATGAGCAATATAGATCATTAAGCGATTATGAAAAAATCGTACTAGATAATTAATCTAAGATAAGGAAAACACATGCCTATTAACTTTAGTAGTGAGAACTACTCTAAAAACGCATCTGATTATTACAAGTCTGTTCAGCAAAGTAAATACGATGAAATTTATAAAACAAAACGAATTTCGGATATTACAGAAGAATACGAAAAAAGCGTTCAAAATACTTCTTTTGCTCTTCAGTACGGAACAGCCGCTGAAAACATGTTAGATGAAGAAGAAGTAAATGCTTTATCAAACCAGTATGAAAATATCTTAGAGAATTCGTTTACTGCCTTTAGGTTTGACCCTAAAGAAGTTACAGAGCGTATTGCTAGAGATAATAGATTAACAATGAGTATGGTAGCAGAAGCGAATGAGGCAGGTCTTGAAACTATTCGTTTTCAGGGTAGCGATGATTTTGTAGAAAAAATTAAATACGCAATGGCTAACCCCTTAATGGCTCCTAATATTTTAAATAACCGTTTAGTTGGTTGGTTACCTGATAATTTAGGCGGTACATTTTTTGATTTAAGCGAATCTTGGAGTCAGGCATCTTATGAAAATGCTATAAACGCTCACAAAGCAATGAGTTTGTTTGGTCAGGTTCCTGAGTCCGTAGCTAGATTAGCTAGTTATAATATAGCTGACAGGGAAACAAGAGGCGCAGTTAAAATGATTCTTGAAATGATCAAAGAAAAGGATCCTTCCTTTGAAGATGATATAGATGCTGAGATTGTTTTAAGGCAGGCTCAGGCATTATCTATTGAAGAAAATGTCGATTGGGATAGAGACGGTTGGATGGCATGGGATATGGTTACTAGCGGTATAGACGTAATTACCGGAAAAAGTCAAGTAAACCCAGCAGCGGATTTAATTAGGTATACAGATCCTATTTGGGTTGGAGGCGAAAACAAAGAAGGAATTAGAGATCTTATTTTAAAAGCTATCGAAACTTCTGATACTTTAGATCCTAAAATTCAAGATTGGTTATCTAATAATCCAGATATTATTGATCTATTGAAGACCTCTAGAAACGGAGCAGCTTTTACTTCTGCTATTAACCAAAAGAAACAAGAATATAAAATGGCTGCTATGTTCCAAGCAAACATGGGCGTTAAAACTTACGGCGCACACGCTAAAGTTTTTGCTCATGGTTTCGCATTAGATCCTACTTTAGGTCTAGACATTGCTGCTACCATCGGAACAGGCGGGTTAAAAATAGTGGGAGGTATTGCTACAGGAGGTCTTAAATTAGCCGGAGCAGCATCTACTAGGATCGCAGCTAAGGTAACTTCTAAAACTCCGTTGTTAACTCGATTGAATAGTATGTCAATTAAGGCTCTTGAAAGAGAAACTAGATTTCTAAAAGCGGCTAAATTTTTAGAAAGAGGGACAGATAAAATTACCCTCCTTCAAAAATTCATGCCTACTCAGATCTTGTCCGAATTGTTAGTTCCCTTAGGGAAACGATTGCTTACATCTGGTAAAGACGAAACCACCGATTTAATCAGCTATTTAAAGGGATCTGATTATTTACCAAAATCAGTTACAGGTAGAGCTATGTACAGATCTATAGCTGGTTCAATCGAAGGTCTTGCTTGGGGTAGGATCGAATATGGTTATGCGTCAGCCTTTGAAGACTCCTTAAACGTAGCAATGTACGGTCAAGAACAGGCTGATACAATTGCTTATATGAGGAACCAGTCGGGAATGATGACTCAATCAATGATCATGGGTGGTATCATGGGCGGTGTCTTAGGTCCAGCTATTGGCGGAACTTTTGACGCTGCTGGAGCAACTGTTACCGGAACTGCTAAACTTCTCAATAAGTGGTCTGAAGTTAACCCTGATAACTGGCTTAATAGAACTACCGCATTTGCAGAAAAAAACTTTCAAGATAGGATAGCTAAAACATCTTGGTGGGGTGTAACAAAATCTATTGTTAATGTTGCTACAGAAAACAACATCACAGCAGATTCTCGTCTTAGTGTAAACAAAGCTCTTCCTAAAATTGACTTCGGTTCTTCAGAAGAATCAGTCTCTAATAATATTAATGTATTAGAAACCGAGTTGAGCAAGTTAGCCTCTGACTCAAGTGAAGCTGGGGTTGTAAACTTCCAGAAAGCAGTTGACAGTGTAGTTGACAGTATTCCTGAAGGGGAAACAATTAGTGCTGCTGATTTTACAATGAAAGTGCAAAACGCTTTAGCTGAACAAATTAAAGATAGACGGAAAAGGCTGGGGTGGCGTGTCAACTTACTTAAAGGAACTGTTAAACAAATCTCTGATTTAGATAGCGATACAAAAAGAAATAACTTAACTAATGACGGTAAAGAACCAGAAGTAATACGAGAAACAGAAGGCAACGAGTTTTCAGAAGAAGCTAGTAGATTGGCTGAGGAAAAAGCAGCACGGGAAACCACGTTAGCAGAAAAAGAAGAACAACTTGAAACCTTAACAGAACAGGTAACTGATCAAAAAAACAAAAACAAAGAAAACCCAGAAGAAGCTGATACGGAAGCTGTAACTGAACTAGAAGAAAAAATTCAAGAGCTTGAGCCTGAGATTGAAACAGAAAAACAAGACATCGAAGAATTGGGACTTAGGGTCGCGCAAGCAGCCGCCAATCACTCTGCCACTAATAAAGAAAGTGTTATTAACAATCAAACAGTATTTAACAAGCTTCTTAAAAAGAAGTTGTTAGCGGATATTGGCAAAGAAGGTAAAATGCATCCTATTGCTGCTATGATGGCATTTGGTATGGATGAAACCTTAGTTCGTAAGATGAAAAACGGAGCTACCTTAGAACAAAAAGCTGTTTTAGATAAACTGTTAGCTTTTGATCCCGAACTAGCACCATTAGATGGTAACGAAATTTCTGCTCTTAAGGATGTTATTGAAGAAAACTTCTTACAAGAAATGGGCGTTAGGGATGAAGTGATGCCTCACACTTTATTCGATCAGCTAATCAAAGAAGGAGTCTCAGAAGAAGCTGCGTTTAACGAAGCCTATAACTTCTCATTTGAGGAGCTTGCCGCTGATGACGCTAGGAAAGGATTAGACGTACTTACTGATGACGAGGGTAATTCTTTACTTACCGAAGAACAGCAGTCTGCTCTTGATAAAGCAATCGAAGATGTTAACCAAGTTCGAGATAGAATTAATGAGGGCGATGTCTCTGATTTAAGCTTTAACAAAAATCTTCTTAATAATCTAGCAGAAGCTTTAGGTATTGAGAGACCTAATAAAATTAAAGATAAGAAAGTTCTTGAAGCTAAAATTAAAGAAGCGTGGGCTAAGGCTTCTAAAGAACAACGAGAAGCTTATGATGATATTATTATTGATAGAGATCTCACAGACGATATCTTTAAAAGCAAAGCTACTCAAAACATTGAAGCAACTATTAGAGCGGCTGTAGAAGAACAAGGTGATGATTTAATTAAAAGGATGAAACAAACCTTACGAAATGAAAGTGATGAGTATCAGCTTGTTCAGAAAAAAATCAGCGACTTTTTAAAACCTTTCAGAGAACAGGTGACTATAGGAACTGATGCAGATACGGCAAAATCTAATAAGTCAAGTACTGTCTTGTTGTTACTTGGTTTAGTAGAAGCTAATAAAGTAAACGAAATGCGTACACAGAAGTTTATCAATCTTTTGTCGGAGGGGCGGTTTGAAGCAGCCCTTGAAATGCTCCTTGTTCGTCAAGGCGATGATCCACAGCAAATAAAAAACAATGAGTGGGCTACGGCTATGGAGAAAGGCATTGGAACGATAGGGTCGGTTAGAGATATGATGGGAAGGGCTAGTAATGGTAAAGACCCTAACGCAACCCAGTATCTTCGGAGTGAACTTCCTAGATCGTGGAGAGAAAGAGGCGATGGTCTTAAGGTTAATACTATCGAAGTAGTCGAACAACCTAAGACTGCTAGAGATTATTTAGCAGAGAACGGAACAGATCAACAAAAGAAAACTTTTGCTGCTTTAGAAAAAGAAGAAGCGAAGGTACGGAAAGCTATTGACTCTTACGTAGAAAGTCAACGACAGCAGATTATTAACGATAAGGTTAGAAAGTCTGCTGAACGTGTTATTGCTCAGACTAAACCAGCTATTGGTTTTGTTCGTCCTATTTTAAAAGCATTGCAGTCTGTAAACGGACATATTGTAAGAGCTAAAAGTAGCACAGCTAATGTGTCTGGTGACATTCAAACTGAATTTTCATTTGATATTTCAATTGGAAGAGATGAATTAATTGGTGTTTTAAAAGCTAATGACTTATTAGGAGTTATGCACGAAATTGACAAACAATCAGGGACTCTTAATCAAAAAGTCGAAAAATATGATTCTAAGATAGTAATGAATGCCCTTCAAGATAAACTAGTTAGCGTAGCCCCGTCTTTACGAGATGTGTTTATCCCCGGATTACAAAGAATCTACGACAATATGTATAACAGTAGGATTGAAGGTACTGGTTTGTATAAGGGTGAAGGATCAGTTAGAAACTTACTAGATGAAATGGACAAAACTTTAGATGCTGAAGCTTCTTTCTATACTAAAGAGTTTGAAGCTAACGGTAGTCGATACTACACTGACGAAAATTTATATGATTTAGATGCTGCATCTTGGGATAGGGAATTTACTAAAGCTCTTAATAACTTAGACTTTAAAGATTATTTCGATGACTTAGGAGAATCTGTTACCCCTGAACAAAAAGTCTCTAGGGTTTTATCGGATTTAAATGAAAGTTTAGGAGATAGAAAACTTACTAATGCTAATGAATTAGGATCGACTAGGGGAGCTTTAGGTCCAAAAAGAGCAGCTAGAGCTATAAGAAGTGCTTTGATGGGAGAAAGGGCTACTACTTCCTCAGTATCAGAAACATCTGCTATCGTTACAGGAGGACGTTTAGAAGCAAAGAGAACCTTAGGTGCTGACAGGGCTGTAGGTATTCAGAAGGAAACAGATAGCCAGCTTCTTGATATGTTTGACGAGTATGTGGTTCAGAAACGTCAAGGATATTTCTTAGATGACGATCTTACGGATGAAGACTTGGATGTGTTAGAAGAGTTCTTAACTAATGTTAGAATTAAAGATATTCCTAACAGGGTACGAGCAGAAAACAGTCTTCTGCCTACTATGGTTATTGAGTCCCTAACACAGAAACTTCCTCAAAACATCGAACAATTAATTGAGCAGAATAAAATTAACATGCTTAGAAGCGATCCAGCTTTTATGTCTACTGTTCACGATGCTATTTTCCCTATGCTATCGTCCGAAATTAGCACCAAAGGTAAGCACTTTGCGTGGAACTACAAGATTAAGGGTAAGGACGGAGAAGACATCTATCCGTTTAGAGGCTTAGGATTTGGTTTCCCTATTGCTGATGCACGACCTGATACAATCAATGCGGCATTAGCGGCAGCTACTGAAATTACGTTTAACTACGAAAACTTACTTAGCACTGGATTTAAAACTTGGGAAACGGGATCATGGAGAAGTAAACTAGACCCTGCTACCAGAGAAAAAATTCCAGAAGATATGTCATTCGGAGACTTTTTCTTTGGGGATGGTATTAAACAGTTATCTAACGATGAACAAAAAGCTGTAGCAAAAGAATTGTTCCCTAACATCGGAGAATTTGATGCAGACGCTTCAGGTAACAACGTTGTAGTTGCTATTGTAAACGGAGTTGAAGGAGCAGGAGCTACTAGAGACTTCTTATCAGAGTTAATTAAACGGGTTGATGAAGGTCAGTTAAATGACTTTTTAGAAGAAAACTATAAAACCTCTTATGAGCGCACTAAAGATATCGTACAAAACGATTTAAACAGCGATAGCACAAGAGAAAGAATTAAAGAGGCAGCCAAAAGAGGTCAAGCCAGTCCTGATTTAGATGAAGCTATTCAAGTTTCTGCTCAAATTTTTAATTACGAAGACGCTGACGGTAATCCTTTGCTTGACTTAAAAGCAATCATGAAGAACCCCAGCATGACCCAACCTTACGGTGCTGGTGTCGGATCTATGGCGCAAGCTATTAGAGAAAACTTCTTTGTAAAGTATAAAGATCTACTTATTAAAGATGTAAATGTTCCTATTACAGCAGCAAACTTTGAACGTATGTCTAGGGTTGCCTCTACGTTATTAGCTAACGGTTTCCATGAAAGCTCCGCTAAACACGGATTATCTTGGGTTAATACTAACTTGTTCGGTAAAGACACTAAGATTACTAACGAGACTCTTAGAGATACGTTAAACAGGTTTAGAAGCGTAAGAAAAGATTATCTTGGATCGTCTTCTCTTAGAGGAGCAGGAGATGCAATTAAAGACCCAAGCGGTGTAAGATCACTAGTAGCAGATAACACGGCAAAAGAACAATCACTCGATGCTATTATGGAAGGTGCTGATCCAGAACTGTCTCAAGCTGATTCGTTTACTCATATGATGAGGCAAATGATGGCTCAGGCTGTTGTTCTTACTGATAATGGCTACGCTAAAAACGAAGTTCAAGCTGGGTCTGATATTAGAAAACTTATTATGGGTATGGTAAAAGACGCTGAAGGTAATACAGAACTTCAAAAAGCAATCGCCAACGAAAACTACCCAGAAGCACGAAGACTTTGGTCTGATATCACAAATCAAGACGAAGTTAATAATATTAAATTGTCTGCTCTAAATAGTTACATCCGACAGGCTCATACTTTTGACGGAGAAAAATTTAATAAATTACTTACTAGCTTAAATCTCCAAACTCTTTCTGAAGATATTATGGACAGCTTATCGCCAATGGGCCGAAAAGCATTTGTTCAAAACTTCTTTAGAGAATTAGCAATCGGGCCTGATCACGGACGAATGTACACAAAAACAACTTCTCCCGATTTGTTAGTTGATAAATTAGTACGACCTGACGATACTTCATCTTTCTCAATTGCCAGTATGAAGCCAGATAATCTTCCCCGTGATGCGGAATCTTTTGATGCTGAAATTAGAAAGTTAACGCTTCTTGATTTAGCTAAAAAGATTTCTTCTTTTGTGGAAGACGAAGATATGCCTGTTCTTCCTTCAAAGGGTAAATTCGATCCTTCAAGCAGAGAAGGATTCTTAAGGGAATGGAAAAACAACAGTGACTTGTCACGAAAGATACGAAGAAAAGCAAAACAACAGCTTGTTAAAATTGACGGCCTTGAGTTTGATGGGTTAAACACAGAGAAAAAAGAAGCACTTATGGTGCTTAAGAAAATGTTGTCTAAAATTGTAGATAGCGGTATTGATGCTAGAGATGGTTCTATTGACGATCTTATGGCAGGAATTACCGAACGAGATACCAGACAACAAGTTAACGCTATGCCCAGTGCTTTAGGATTTTTACCTAAAACTTTCTTATCTGATTTTAACGAAGCACCTGCTACTATTCTTCGTAAAGCTCAGTTAGAACGAACCCAAAGCGTTAAAACAATGAGGTCTCTTGAAAGTCAAATTAAAGATAAAAGAGTTACCATACAGCAAGATCCTTTTTCAGTTGAAGAGTTAGCTTATGTTAATACCTTGGGTAATATCGAAGCTATTAAACCTCTTGCATTTAAAGCTATGTTACCTACGTCTGTCTTTGATACAGTGGCATTAAACATTACAGATTCTCCTTCTCTTAGGACAACTCAAGCCGCCGTCAAAACAGAATTAGATACTTTTGTAGATAACGTAAAGTCAATCGGAGGTAATAAAGAATTAGAAGAGGCAGCTAAAAAAGGTAAATACGATATTGTATTATTACATTATTTTGCTACGTTGGCTTCAAAGCAAGCTATGAAAAACAGACAAGACATTAAATTAGCTTCTGATGCTTTTGAAGAACGCAAAAGAACTTTTGTTGCCTCTCTTGGTAAAGTAACTGACGAGGAGATTATCGAAGCTATCAAATCAAACAGTGCTTTGCAGGATGCTGAAAAAGAACTTAGATTGCTTATTGATGCTTCTTTATTAGAAGAAGAAAGTACCTTACGCAGTCTTCTTCAGTGGGGACATGACGCAAAACGAAATATTACTGACTTATATGATCTCCAAGGCGATTCTATTGATACAGTGTATTCAGGTAGAACTATTGAAGAAAGTATTCAAAACACAATTGTAAACAATGACATTACAGCAGGTAACTTATTAGCTTGGCTTGCTAACGACGCTGAGTTCTTAGGACAGGTTTTAGTAGATGATCCCGCATCTAGGTATGTTGATGCTCATGGTGGTAATAGACCCGAACGAGCTTTAAACGCTCTAGGTGTCTTTTCTACAGGTGACTCACCTTCGTTATATTTAGCTGCTTACGCTCAAAACTATGGAAAGCGGTATACCATTTCTTCTATTTTAGGCGTACCCCAAGAAAACATTACTTCAGCGGAAATTCAAGCTTATAGAATTTGGTTAGATGCTAGGTATAAACTAGATTATGAAACAATGGATAGAATTAAAACGGATTTCCCTGACTTAGTAGAAGCTTTAGAAAATCCAGATAATGCTTCTAATCTTTTAAAACTAGAGTTAGAAGGTAAACAAGCCGCAGTAAAGAGTTTTGATAACACAGCTTTGTTAAGTGAAATAACTAGAAATATTCCGTTAACAGAAGCCGTTGCAAACGATCTTTTAGAACAGTATCCTAACATTGAGCAAATTATTTCTAGGGTTAGCCCTGATATGACTCTTGAACGTTTACTGTCCAGTAAATCAGAAACATTGCTGGGTAATAAACATAAAGCTCTTGTTAACCAGTTTGGAGATGTTACTGCTCCTCACAGAATTATAGGTAACGCTAAAATTAAACTAATGGCAGGAGAAAAATTAAACTCTGCTAACTCGATTGGAAGTAAAGATTTAGTTGATGCTATGCGATTAACTTCTTCTCTTGGTTTAGAGTCAATGCCTTTTGATCAAACCTTAGCTGGTAATATTACAAGTTATGATCCGTTTACTAAATTCGGGTCATCAATTAGCAGAACTAGAAGACAAGCTGCTATTCTTACAGAAGCAATGAAGGGTATTGTTAAAGGTAAACCAGAATCAGAAATTGTTGTGGATAAGCGGAATAGTTTTATTTCAGGAGGTAAAACAAAACAAGCAGAATTTATTGCTTACAGTCCCGAACAAATTAGTACCGCTCTTTCAGTCTCTGAAGAAATTATGGCTAAGGGTATATTGCGTGATTTAGATTTAGATGATGTTATGTTAGATAGTATCTTTAACACAGAAGATAATAAAAGCCGAAATAAGAGCGACGTTTATAGGGCAGCTAGGCTTGTTCCCTTCCTTTCAAAAGAATCTTCAGAGTATAACATCTTTAAAAGGCAGCAGGCTATTAAAGAATCGTTAAGAAGCAATAAACTAATTGACGATATTACGTTGTTCAATGATTTTAAAGATAATGTTCTTCCTATTCTTAAGGATATTAAAAAAGCTATTCATAAACGAAAAGAAAGTAAAATTAAAAACGATCCGAATGTTTCTCAAAATATGTTTGATGATTTCTATCTTTCTGATGATTGGTTTAATGCTACAGTAAGAAATACTGACGCATCAGATGATTTAAACACTCCTTCTGTTAATGATACTTCTGTTTATGAAAGCAATTCTGTAGAAACTGTAAAAACAGAAGCAGTTGCTGAAGCAGAGATAACTACATTAAGACAAAGAAACAATAGTTCGGATGCTTTAAGCGGAGTTAACACAATTGATTTTGCTTTCAGCGATCAGTCGTTTGGTTCTTCTAAAGCACACCGTAGATTTTTACAGGGTATTAATCCGTTGGTTAAAAGAGGCGTTTTAACTAATGACGATGCTCTATTACTTAAAGTAGTATTTAACGATAGATCTAATGCAGGGTTGTTAGAAAGTTTATTTGATCAAGAAGATTCAGTAACCTTTGGAGTTAACGAAGAGGCTATTAGTTCTTCTGTGACTGACTTGCAAACTTTTAGAACTAGAATTGAAGTCGCTCATAATCTTGCTACACAGTTTGGTAAAATTAACGAGTTGGGTGCTGCTGGGGTTGTCTTAGAAGAACTTGGACACGCTATTGGTAAACGAATGAGCAATCAAGGAGTTCAAGAGTTTATCATTAGGGCGAAACAGTTATTAAAAAACGAAGAAGGGTTTGACTCTTTTATTGCTCTTGAAAAAGAACTGTTTGGTGATACAACAAGAGTAGATTACGATAGTAGAATTCAACATATTCGTAAGTTTATTGATGAAGACGAAGATGTAAAATCTGTCAGAAGTAATGAAACATTTGGAATTATGTTTGCTATTTCTACTATTTTAGGTAAAGATGTCAAGAGTTTGCTTAACACTGAAGAACATTTATTTAGTGAATTATACGGAATGAGTAATCACTATATGGCACGATTAAACTCGTTTTATAATTTAGCTGAATCTTCTCCCTTAAGTATTGATGATTTTCAACACCCTATTAATATTAAAGATAATTTAACTTCGGTTGTTTACACTATACACGACAAACCGGCAGATCCAAGGCCAGACTTTGATCCAAATCACATGTATAATAGGGCAACACAAACAGGTAATTTAGACGAGCAAAGAGAGGCTTATTTAGACGATAACATTAAAGCTGCTACTGAACCAGACGGGCGATTTAACCCTAATAAATTAGACGATAACCCTCATAACAAAGTTAGGGCTATTTCAAAACATTTAGATAGTCTTGTTAAAGACGCAAGTGCTGGTACGCTTATTGATACTCCAATGTTTGAGTTAATGTCTAATCTTTCTGGCGGTTTAATGTCAAGACAATTTGTTGAAAAAGCTATGCTAAATCTTGCTCAACCATTTGGAGGAAGAAAATTCGCTTTCTTAGCAAACAATAAAAATGGCATGAGTGGTACTTTATTGCTTCTTATGGGTATGGTTGACACCAAGATGCTTGTGTCTACTTCGTCCTTTAACACAGCACTTCCTACTATGCAGGGTCTTCAAGTTCATTTAGATGGTATTTTTGAACCTTTAATGAAACCATTGTTAGAAATTAAAAGACGTAACATTACTGAAGGTATGGACAAAAACAGTTCGTACAGAACTTTTGTTAATCTCTTTTGGAAGATGACAATGAATAGAGATGATGCTGGTAATATTAGGGGATGGGCCGGTGAAACAAGAGCTAAAGAAATTGCTATAGATGAGTTAGCTAAATCTTACCAGAGATCAGGAGAAGAATTACCGTTTGACCCAGAAACGGGCAAATTAACTGATCCAGAGTTAGACAACACAGTAGATGTTTTAGTGTCTACCGTAAAGGCTTGGTCAAACTCTGAGAATGGGATTTGGCAACAGATTTTAACTGCTCAAGTTGATAACGGTAAGTTTGACGCTACTTTTGCTACGGACGCTATTATGAGTGGTGTTGTCCCAGTTAAATTTATTGATGAAGTATTTACAAGAGGAGAAGCAAGCACTCAAGATGTACGAGAAACCTTTAGGTTTGATTTTGCTGATCATCTTTATTCTTCAATGACTGACAGAAATAATATGTTTATACACGAAGATTTATTCCACTTAGTGTTTGCGGATAAATTAGAAGGAGACGTTAATGCTCCTACTCGTATTAACGGTATGTCAAAAGCTACTGGTGTTTACCAGAAGTATTTAGAAGATTCTACAACTCCTTCAGAAGCTTGGGGTAATTTTACATCTGATATTAAATCAGGAAAAATCAGTAAGTACGATTTATTAGACGGAGAAGAACTTAAGTTTTTCTACGAAGCTATAGATAAACAAGACTTTAACTTAACTAAAAACCAAGCTGAAATAATGAATATGCTTGAGAATAGGCTTAATGCTCAAACAGCCAAATCAGGTAAAAGGTCAATTTCAACAAGTAATAAGAACAAACTTACAGAATTTGTAGCGGAAAATTATATAGCAAGGGCAGGTTCTTCTGCATACACCTTTATTAACGATAGATTTTTAAATACTTCTCGACTCCTAGATGACCCCACTATGGAACCCTACCTTAACATGGATCCAATTGAAATTTTTGATTCATTGAAACGAGGTCAAGCGGGTCAAGCATTTGATAGACAGATTATGGGAAATGCATTAGGAATGAAAGGATTTGGAATTGGTGATTTAATTCGTTTACTTCGTACTACCAATGAAGATTCTACTTTTAAACAAGAAGATGTTATTGTAAACGCTAACTTACAGGGCGTTACAAAAAGAACCTTAGGTCAAACAGAAAAAGAAAAATACTCTAAAGCACTTGAGTATCTTGAAGATGCTTACAATTTTGCAATGGGTAATTTATCTTACGATAAGGTAGACGGAAAGGCTATTCCCTTTATTGGAATGCTTACGACTATTGCCGATGCAGGTACAGCTTTAAGTGTCGGCCCTCGTTTAGGTATGGCTGCATTACTTGAAGAAACTCCTATGGCTCTTATTGGGGAGCTTAAATCATCCTTAGATTCTATTAGGCAAGAAGGCCGATCTTCTCTGTTAAGTTTATTTAAACTTGGTAACAAAGATGAACTCCAAGGTTGGATTCAGGGTATGGGCCACATTACAAGAGACTTGCAATTTGAATCTAACCAGATGTTGGCTAAATTAGGCGTTGACCCAAGGCAAATTAAGGGTAATGTAATGGACTCCGGCATCCAACGTCTGTATAAGTGGACTTCAGCAGGTTTGACATCTCAGACTAACATTAACCGCGCCCGTGGCGTTAGGAAGTGGATTAACGATTTAAACACAATGTTTATGAATGAGTCAGAAGCAATTATCACGTTTAAAGATGCTGACGGTAATGATGTTACTGTTAATGGTAAAAACTTAAAAGAAAACGCGACTTTTGATATGGTATATGAGGTGGTTCAAGAAATGGGCGATCTCACTCAGTATACCTCTACGGAAATTAAACAGAACCTTAAACAACTTAAAATCAATGATGAAACATTAGATATTATTATTGACATGATGAAAAATGGTTTATTTACAGAAGAGTTAGCACCTATCTTTAAAAAGCTTTGGTCGGATAACTATGAAGCTATTGTCCAAACAGGAATTCCGTTTGAAGAGATGATGAAGACAATTACGTTTGATTATAACTCTTCAGCTAAAGAAAGAGCAAAAACTTCTCAGGTTATTATGGCTTTGAGAGAGATTGCATTTACTGCTTCTACTAGATATGCAAAGCAGCCCACTCTTTCAGAAAATGCTAGTATCGGCTCCCGAAGACTTGGTGCTTTCTCTCGGTTGGCTGTTCAGTTAACAAACTATGCTTCTTCTGTGTTTGGATCATTAAGAAAAGCAGCAAGTATTTCTCCTGCTCTATTTGCCTCAGCTTTCTTAGGACATGCCATTTCAGGGTACATGTATTATAAATTAGTCCAAATGCAAAACTCTAAATCTTTTGATGAAATTCTTAAAGATTGGGAAAAAGATCCTATGCAGGAAATTAGAGATGCTTTAATGTCTGTGCCATTCTTTGGTATGAACCAAATGGTTATTACGGCTATGCTGCAAGTGTTACGAGGTGAGCGTCCCACAAACACGCAAATCTTTAACTACGCTTCGTTGTCCATGATTAACAGGATTCTTCAGTTACCCGCCAAAACAATGAAAAGCGTTGGTGATATTCAGGAAGGAAATACTGAACGCGGTGTTGCTAACATATCGTCTACGGTCCCCCTTCCCTATATGCCTATTCTCTCTGCTGCAATCAGATCTTGGGATAAAAGCTCGCCTACTCCCCAGCTTATGAGAAACAGACAGAAAACCAATAGGCCACTCCCGGCACCCCCAACTCCAGCTAAAACTAAGTTGCCTGCTCCTGAGGTGCCTAAGAAGAAATCCGCTGCTCCTAGACAAACAACGACTACCCCCGAAAGAAGGGGAATAGACAGTCCTAGTGCAGTTCCTAAGGATCTAAAAGAAGCTCTTAATCAAAGCTTTAAACCAAAGCCGTATTAAAAACCCACAGTATAACAAAAGTGAGTGGGAGTCTATAGATTTCTTTCTATAGACTCCCCTCTATTATACTATATATTATTATAACTAAGTACACCTATAGATTTCTGGGGGGAAAACCTATGGAAGAACACTTTATTACTATTGCTATTAGTATCGCCGGACCCGCTCTTCTGGGTATCTTTGGACTCGTCTGGCGACTCACAAACAAAGTATCTTTACACGAAAAACAGATTGAAGCCCACGACAGACGCATCCGAGACATCTCAGTGCGGCTTCAGAAACTCGACGATAAACAATATTCTATTGTAAAAAATATTAAATAAGTTCACTGCGGCTATGCCGCTCTCAGGAGTCTAACATGTTGAAATACCTCGCCTTAGCCGCTCTTATGGCTACCCCTATGGGGGACGCTACTGACGAATGGTCTATCGAGTATAACACTTACGTAGAGGGACCACGCACCGTATACGAAGGTACGGCTAGGTTATACGCCACGGAGGA
>Ga0209348_1000485_pt1 | contig 20825 bp, 31 predicted proteins | sample ETNvirenome_2_30_FD_184065 | JGI IMG/M metagenome (GOLD analysis project Ga0209348, IMG submission 184065) | Marine viral communities from the Pacific Ocean - ETNP_2_30 (SPAdes) (version 2) | ecosystem: Environmental > Aquatic > Marine > Oceanic | place: Pacific Ocean | collected 2013-06-22
TTGTATACTCGCCATTTTATTACCTCGCTATATTTAAACCTAGTATGACACAACCATTTTAAAAGTCAATGTCACATTCTGACGCACCTAGCAATTATCTGCTAGATGCTAATTTCATAAATTTTTCGTAATCGGGGTGGGCTTGAGCCTTGCGAAGCAAAGCAACACGACCACCATCTGAAAGCCTTTGTTTTTCAGATTTAAAGACATAACCTGTAAAAACAGATTTTGCCGAACTCTCATATTTATCTTTTTGACCATTGAAAATCGGTGCTTTGCCAATCGGTAAAAAGCCACGACCAATAATCCCCATTCTTGATTTCATAACAACCTCACAATCTTTAACCATTATGGCACAACCAATCTGAAAGTCAAGAAGTATTTTCATAGTGCGACCAAAATGTACAAAGTAATAAATTATGACCGACTAATTAACTTAAATAATCTAAATTAATAACATCAGATTAGTTGTTTAAAGTAGGTTAATTCTGACAGAATAAAAAATTAAATCAAGTAAAAAACGCATTTGTGCGACATTCTGCCACACTGCGACAATTTGCCGAGTAAATGCGACACTATATCCTGCGACAAAATGCCTCATGTGACATATTGTCGCACCTTATTTTGGGCGTGGGGTGCCCTACGATTTACACGCATCATTTTTTCTTCCTAGATAACTCTAGGCATTAGCCCCCGAAGGGGCTAGTGTCTAAATTTATCTTTGTTCGTGTGCGACAATTCGCCCACACCAATGTGTGTCAGTTTGCCACAGTTTCCATACAGGTGCGACTTTTTGCCCCATGTAGATTTGACTTTTATTTTTAACCCTACGCTTAAACCAAGAGTAAGATTTTGAAGATACAAAAACTGTATCAGATTTTTTTAATCTAACCATGTTAAAATTGTAGCACGATTTAAAAAATAAATCAAATGGTCAGATTGTCGCAGGTGTTTTGGGGTGGTGTTCGTAGTTTGTTCTTTTTTGGAGAGTCCTAGTAAGTAATAAATTATTACGACCAGCAACTAGGTTATAGTATATGGCTTTCGTATACCTAGACGGGGTTTAAGGATATACCCCCCACCCCCAAAAACTTGCCTTGCCGTGCACATACATATGCATCAAAAAAAATTTTAGCAAAAATTTGGACCTTGAGATTTCGCGTGCCCCCTTTTTGCGAGGGGGTATGCCCGAAGGCATTTCTAACCCCCTCTTCTTACAGGAGACACCCTCGGGGAGAGGGATGCTGTAATGCTACCATAAGAACCCTTGTTTATGCAAGAGGTGTATGTTATAATTTTTTTACATGGATACAAATAAACCCTTGACAGGAAGACAAGAACTCTTCTGTCAGGAATACATCAAAGATCTAAATTCAAAGGCTGCGGCTAAACGGGCAGGCTACTCTGATAAAGTAGCTGATGCAAAGTCCTATCAGTTCTTGAGAATGGAACGTATTAAGAATAGAATCTCAGAACTTAAACAGGAATCAATGCGTAGATTACAGCTTGATGCAGATGATATATTGAGAAGGTTAGTACGTATCGCAGATCAGACAGAACAGACAGGTGACTATAATGCTGCTATTAGAAGTCTAGAATTATTAGGAAAACACAAAGCATTGTGGACTGATAAGACTATAAACGAAACAACTTTAGTAAATGCATTTGCATCTGGTAACTCTGAAGAAGATATACAGCGAGATGTAGAACGCTTAAAAAGAATAGCTACACCTAAACTAAAAGTCATACCAGGAGACAAGAAATGATTTTAACACCTAAGCTCGAGCCGTACGCAGGACAAACGAATATAGATATTTATTCACAGATAGTTTTGTGGGGCGGAGTTGCATACATCAGAAGATAGAGACGCAGCCACAAGGCTAGCAGTTAAGCAAGCGCGCGAAGATTTACTAGCATTTGTAATGCTAATGAATCCTAGTTTTAATGTAGGACCACATCATCGTTTACTTTGTGACCAACTCATGCAGTTGGAACAAGGAGAAACTGATAGACTTATGGTTTTTGTTTCTCCGCGTTCTTCTAAGTCACTAATCACATCAACATATTTCCCCGCTTGGGCGCTAGGTCGTAATCCTTATTGGCAAGAAATAGCAGTATCTCACTCAGATGACCTAGCAACTAAGTTTGGTAGAGCTATTCGTGATATAATAAATACTACAGCATACAATACAATCTTTCCAAAAGTAAAAATTAGAAAAGATAATAGAGCTGCAAACTCTTGGGCACTAGAAGAAGGGGGCAAACAAGCGGGAAGTTTCTTAGCAGCTGGTTCTGGATCTGGTATTGCAGGTTTTGGTGCGCACTTAGCTATCATTGATGACCCTATATCAGAGCAAGATGCGTTTTCAAAGACCAGAAGAGAGCAATTAAACGAGTGGTATTCCTCTGGTTTGCGTACAAGACTCATGCCAGGAGGAAAAGTTGTGCTAGTTATGACAAGATGGCATGAAAATGACCTAGCTGGTCACCTTTTAAAGCAACAAGAAGCGTCACCACTAGCAGATAAGTGGTCTGTTGTGCGAATACCTGCAATAAATACTGCAGAATCTGCAAAACAATTAGAAAAAGCCAGAAATTTTTTGATAGATCAAGGGTATTTACAGGAATCTTACCCCAAACCTAAGTTAGGTCACTCTTTTTGGGAGGCACCTGACCGTGAAAATGGTTTTTGCTGGGCAACAGAGGACATAATACGTACAAAAAACAATACACCTGCTTTTAAATTTGATGCATTGTACTTACAAAACCCATCATCAGAAACTGGGGGCATAATACAAGTAGATTATTGGCAAGATTGGTCTAGTGAAGACCCTCCTCAGTGTGATTTTATAATACAATCATGGGATACTGCGTTTTCTACTAGAACAACAGCAGATTATTCTGTAGTTACTACGTGGGGTATATTTAAAAAAGATGAACTTAGTTTAGCTAACATGGTTTTACTTGGTATGGAGAAAGGTCGCTGGGATTTTCCTACACTCAGACAGAAAGCCGTGGATAAATTTATAAAACACAAGCCAGATTCTGTGGTTATTGAGAAAAAAGCTTCTGGTCAATCATTAATTCAGGATTTAAGATTAGCAGGTTTACCAATTCAAGAGTATCAACCTGATAGAGACAAAGTAGCTAGAGCATATGCAGTAAGTTCTTTGTTTCACAACTCTAGAATCTTTGCTCCTTTATTAAAAAACTGGGCAAAAGAAACTGTAGAAGAGTGTAGGCAGTTTCCATCAGGACCCCATGACGATATTGTAGACTCTGTTACACAAGCAATATTATACGTTAGAAATGGTGGTTACTTAGAACACAGTGATAATTCATGGCTTGACTTAGATGAGTCAGCAGTGTATAATAGAAAACGCAGACGTTATTATTAAGGATTGATACATGGCAGTAGAAAAACAAATTGATATTACAGAAGGAGATAACCTATCTCTTTTTGAAGATTTACCAGAACAAGCAACAGAAGTAACAGAAACACCTGATGGGGGTGCTGAAGTTACAATAGAAAACAAAGCGTTAATGGAAGAAGCAGACGCTATGGGTTTATTTGATGATAATGAAACAGATCCAGAAGCAATGCAGCATGATGCTAATCTTGTAAAATTTATAGATGAAAAAGAATTAGGATCTATTGCAAGTGAGTTACAAGATTCTTTTGAAAGAGATAAACAATCAAGAGATGAATATGATTCTATAGCAGAAGAAGGTATAGACTTATTAGGTTTTAAATCAGAAGATAGTGATGAACCATTTCCTGGAGCATGTGCATCTTCACATCCAGTATTATCACAAGCAGTCGTAAAGTTTCAAGCAAAAGCTTATAAAGAATTATTTCCTACAGAAGGACCAGTACGTACTCGTATAGTTGGTTTACAAACACAACAAAAGATGGAGCAGGCTAATCGTGTGCGCCATTTTATGAATTATCAAACACAAATTCAAATGCCAGAGTATGGTCCTGAATTAGATCGTTTATTATTTTACGTAGCGTTGTATGGTTCTGCTTTTAAGAAAACATATTGGGATGTTAATTTAGGTAGACCAAGAACTGAATATATTAAAGCACAAGATTTTTATATAGACTATTATGCATCTGATTTAGAAAACGCTGAAAGATTTACTCACAAGTATTCAATGTCTATGAATGAAATTAAAAAATTTCAAATGGCTGGAACATTTGCAGACATAGATGTTAATTCAAGTCAGATAGATGAAACATCAGCAGAATCTTCATCTGATGAAATACTAGGTGTTACAAAACCTTACGGTGATACAGATCGTGTAGAAATTTTAGAGATGCATGTTAACTTAGACTTACCAGGATTTGAAGATCCTAATGGTTTAAAACTTCCATATGTAGTGCACATGACTGATGAAGGAAAAGTTTTAGCAATCAGAAGAAACTGGAATGTTGAAGACATGAAGAAAGAAAAGAAAATGTACTTTACACATTACTACATGATTCCTGGTTTAGGTTTTTATGGTTACGGTTATCTACATTTAATTGGTGGTTTAACTAAAACAGCAACTTCATCAATGAGACAATTAATAGATGCTGGAACATTTTCAAATTTACCTGGTGGTTTTAAAGCTCATGGACTTAGAGTATTAGCACCAGATGAACCTATTGCTCCTGGTGAATGGAGAGAGGTTAACAGTCCTGCAGGTGATTTAGGTAAATCATTACAACCTTTACCATTTAAAGAACCTTCAGGAACTTTATTTAATTTAATGCAGTATGTAGTAAATGCTGCTAAAGAGTTTGCTGACTCGACCGACAATATAGTAGACCAAGCTTCAAACTATGGTCCAGTCGGTACAACTATGGCTCTGCTTGAACAGAGTTCTAAGTTGTTCAGCGCTGTGCACAAGCGTCTGCATAACGCTCAATCCAAAGACCTGCGAATCTTAGCGAGACTAGATTTTGAGTATCTTCCTGATCTGTACCCGTATGAAGTCGCAGGTGGTGCACAGCAAGTTTTTAGAAATGATTTTAATTTAAAATCAATTGATGTCTTGCCAGTATCAGATCCTAATATGCCAACTGAAGCACATAGGATTGCTAAGATAAATGCTATTATGCAAATAGCTCAACAAAATCCACAAGCATATAACATGGAACAAATTGGGATGGAACTATTTGCAGCTATGGGTATTGACGAACCACAAAGATATTTAAAACAAAGTATGCAACCTATAACAGCTGACCCTGTTACTGAAAATATGGCAGCTATGAAGGGGGCACCTTTAGCGCCAAGACAAGATCAAAACCATGATGCACACATTGTAGCGCATGCTGCTATGCTTAATAACGTAGCATATAAAGAAAATACTGTAATGCTTCAAGCTTTATCCTCACATATACAAGATCATATGGCTATGAAATATAGAGGTGCGGTAGCTCAAATGATAGGCGATCCGCAAATAGTTCAAGCTATGATGTCAGGACAACCATTACCTCCTGATTTAGAAAACCAAGTAGCATTACTTACAGCTAATGCTTCTGATTCTATTATGAAGTTAGATGAAGAAAAACAAAAAATTATGTCTGGTGAAAAGAAAGATACAGCAGAACAACAATTAGATTTACAAAGACAAGATTTAGAATTACGTAAAGCTAAGTTAGCATTAGATGCTAAAAAACATCAAGATGAAATATCTTTAGAAGAAGCTAAAGTTATGATTAATGATGAAAATACAGACTTAGAAAGAGATCGTAAGATGGCAGCAGATGCTATGGATATGGCTAAGTCTGGAATAAAAGATGCAAAGATAATGATTAAGAAAGATATGATGTAATGGCTGCAGATCCTAGACTAAAACGTGCAGGAGTAAGTGGTTATAATAAACCTAAAAGAACTCCTAATCATCCTAAAAAATCTCATGTTGTTGTAGCAAAAGAAGGTAACAAAGTTAAAACAATTAGATACGGACAACAAGGCGTATCAGGCGCTGGCAAAAATCCAAAGACTGCAAAAGACAAAGCAAGAAGAAAATCTTTTAAAGCAAGACACGCAAAGAATATAGCAAAAGGAAAAATGTCAGCAGCTTACTGGGCTAATAAAAGTAAGTGGTAGTGAAAGAGTTTAGATTATTATTTTTTATATTGTTAGCTTTTGGATTTGTAGCAATAGCTACAGATACAAGAGCTGAGACGAATACCGTGTCGAGCACGGTTGTAACTAACTCGACCCCGCCTACTGCAAATGCACCTTCTATAATAAATTCTAATAGTGATATATGTAAAGTGGGTGTTGGAGGAAGTGTACAAAATAACGTATTAGGTTTAGCTACAGGAATATTAGTAGACGATGAACTTTGTCAAAGTTTAAAACTATCTCGTTCTTTATACTCAATGGGAATGAAAGTTGCAGCAGTATCAGTCTTATGTCAAGATCCACGAGTGTTTGATGCAATGACTGATGCAGGAACCCCGTGTCCATATAATGGTATGATTGGTGCCGAAGCACAACAAGCTTGGTTAGATAATGCAGATGAAATTCCAAATGGTAGTAAATACAAAGCAGATTATATTGAAGCAAGAGTAGAAGAACAACCAAAAGGAGATAATGATGCTCTTAAGAATTTTGGTCTTATGGCTCTTTCTTTGTTACTCTTATTCTAAAGCAGATTGCTTACCTGACGTAGAAGGTCTTTGTACTCCAGGTGTAACGATTACAGAAGAAGAAAATGTTGTCATTACAGAAGAGGATAAAGGCACAGAAATAGTAACTACTACCACAACCACCACTACAACTACTACTACAACTGTTACTAACGAAGACTCAGGTAATATTTTAGATAGCTCAAATGGTTATGTAGGTACTCAAGATGATGGTGATATGCGAACAGATTGGGGTGGGCAAGGTCCTGCCTCTATGCCAACTGGCAATACATGCGGAGAGCTAGGAGCAGATAGATGCGCACAGATTACTGGATCTGGTAATAGCACCTCAACAATGGGTGTGCCAGGTATGGGTACAACCTTTATAATTAATAATATTAATATTTCTGATTTAGAAATAGATAAAGGTGGTGAGGTAAGATATACAATAGAAGTAGATAAACGAGATGCTCAAGATAGAATATACATGCACATCACGGGGCGTAATGGATCTAACACAGTTTTTCAAGGAACTGATATTTTGTCTGAATCTGGAATTGCATCAGGTTACCAGTCATACAGTGGGTCTTTTGATTTCAGTGGTGTTTTAAATAGAATAACTGTTGAAGTAGGTGGGCGAGATATTAATCTTGGTATTGGACCTTTATTTGATGATGTAACTGTTAATGTATTTTATAATGTTATAAATACAATTATTACACAGCAGATAACAACAGTAGAAGAAATATATTATTTAAATATATTTGATCCTATAGAGATAGAGTTTGTAGAAGAAGTATTTGAATATAACGATATTAGTTTAGATGACGCAGGTGAAATAGAATTTGTTCCTATTGAACCACAACCAGAAGAAGTATCGTATGAAACTGTAGAGTTAGAAATACAAGAGTTTGAAATAGACATCCCTGAACCAGAAGTAGCTAATATAGAAGTGGAAGCTGAAATGGAAATAGAGATGGAGATGGAAATGGAAGTAGCACAATTAGAAGAGACAGTAGATGAACAACCAACAGAAGAAGAAACAACCGAACCCGATAGCGAAACTACTGAAGAACCCGTTATGGAAGTTGAGGATAGTACCGAGCAAGAAGATATACAACAGGAAGAAGTTGAAGAACCCAAAGAACCTGTAAAAGAACCTAGTGCAAAAGAAAAAGCTGCAACTAAAATAGTAAAAAAGATGGATGATAAAGCAAGATATGATGAATCTAATCAAATGAAAACTTTAATTGTAATGCAAATACTAGGGAATACTAAAACATTTTTTGATACTCAGTCAACAATACAAGATACAAATGTTAATGAGTACTTAAATAAAACAATAGATGATCAATATGGTGATCTATTTATAGCAGAACAAGGACAAATAATGGAGGATATAATAAATGCCCAGTATTGAATATAGCGGAATGAAGGTATCTGGAGGAAAGGTGTTTGCTATCCTTACTCTTTTATCTGCACTAGGTGGTGCTGCATGGACTGGTTTTACTTTTTATCAGGATTACCTTGATATGAAGGAAAAGATAACTCTGTATACCGAGCCAGACCTCTCGCAATATGATGAGGGTATGGCAGTATTAAAATCAGAGATAGATATGATACTTCAAGAAATAACCATAATATCAGATGTAGCTCGTGATATGCGTTCAGATATGAAAGCTGATTTACGTCAGATGAACGGAGACATACGACACATAACTGAGATTGTGAATGACGTGGAAGATAGGCAGAAAGAAGACGCTAGAGAACTTTTAGATGAAATGAAGTTACTTGAAGAAGGCCTAGATATTAAAATAGATAAAGCTTTAAATAATCCCTTATCGGGGTTGACATCTAAGAAATAGTTACTATATAATAACTATAGCTGCCGTAAGGAGCTAATAAACTTCGCTTGCAAAGGAGGTATATTATGACAAGCTTAGAACAATACAATCCGTTTTGGATAGGATTTGATGATATATTCAAGAGGATGAACTCATTCGAGTACACATCATTCCCACCATACAACATAAAAAAAGTAGACTCTGAAAACTATGAGATCGAAATGGCTATCGCTGGTTTTACCAAAGATGATGTAAAAGTTAAGTATGCAGAAAATACTTTAACAATTACAGGTAAAAAGAAAGATAAACAAGACTCAAAAGAACTTCTACATAAAGGAATATCTGAAAAGAACTTTACTAAAAAGTTTGAATTAGCTGATGACTTTGTAGTAGAAGATGCAGGGTTGCAAGATGGATTACTTTGTGTTAAACTTAAGAAGATAATTCCTGAAGAAAAAAGGGAAAAGATTATCGACATTAAGTAATCTCACTTTCGGGGGTGCTATAAAGGTGCCCCCTTTTACAGGAGAATAAATGTTAGATCAAGTTAAAGTATACAAAGAACGTATGCAGAAAGTTTTGGCTGAAGCAATACAAGCCAATAATCAGCAACTACTAAGTGGTAGTACTGATGACTATGCTGGCTACAAATTTTTAGTTGGCATAGGTCAGACATTAAACGATATGTCTGATAGATTAGAAACTGAGTATAAGCAATTATACAAAGATATTGCAGGAGGAACAGATGAATAAACTACCAAAACCACAAGGTTATCGTATGTTACTTAAACCTTGGGAACCACCAGCAGCTACATCAGGCGGAATACTTTTGTCGGATCAGACTAGAGAACTAGCCAAATTTGCATGTGTGGTATCACAAGTAGTAGATATGGGTCCAGAATGTTATAAAGATATGGACAAATCATCTACCACATGGTGTAAAGTAGGAGACTATGTTTTAACAGGTAAGTATGTAGGACTTAAATTTAAATATGAGAATGAAGATTATTCTGTCATAAATGATGATGAAGTCGTTGCTATAGTTCCTGAACCAGATAAAATAAAGCATAGATAAGTACTTGCAATATGACCACAAAATGTGGTATTATATTGCACATAGCGTGAAACGCAGTTCGCAACTGACGGAGGTATAAATGATAGAAGACCCAAAAAAAGAAGAAGATCTTAACGAAGAAATAGAAGTTGAGATTGATGAAGAGGGGCACACAGAAAGCCCATCTGAAGAGCAGCCAGCTCCAGAACCAGAAACTCCCGAAACAGAAAAGGAAGAAGAAGAAGAGCTAGATGAAGAGCCTGAAAAGGAAGAAGACTCTACGGAACCTGAATCTGAAGAAGAAGAATCTGATGATAAAAAAGTATATGGCAAACGAGCTGAAAAACGCATAAAGCGTTTAGTAAAACAGCGTAAAGAACTACAAGAAAAGCTTGATGCACTTGAAAAAGAAAAACAAAAGTTTCAAGAAGAGCGTGAAGAACTAGCTGGTAGAACTGCTGAGTCTGAACTTGAAGCTGTAAAGCAATATGGTAATAGACTAAAAGCTCAAGAGAAAGAAATATTAGCTACTTTAAAAGATGCTAAAGCACAAGGTGATGTAGACAAAGAAATAGAAGCAACAGATAAATTAGCTTCTGTAAAAGCTGAAGCCTTAATTGTAAAGCAATACGAACAAAGAGCTAGTAAAACTTCCACAACTAAAAAAGTTTCTGCTGAAGAAACTGCTAGTAAGCCAGAAGAAAAAGCTACTGTTCCAGATAGAAGAGCTATTCAATGGCAAAAAAGAAACTCTTGGTTTGGTGGTAATGACCAAAGCCAAAAGATTATGACTCAAGCTGCTATGGTAATACATAAGGAGTTAATAGAAGAAGGAGTTTATCCTGACGCTGATCCTGATGAGTACTATAGTGAATTAGATGCTAGAATCAGAAATGAGTTTCCTGAAAAATTTAAAGCAGAAAAGTCAGCGAAAAAAGTACAGGTAGTTGCGGGGGGAACGCGTACTTCCCCAAGTGGCAAACAAAAAGTCACATTGACTAAATCAGAAGTAGAGACTGCTAATAAATTAGGAGTATCTTTACAAGAATACGCGAAACAAAAAATGCGCAGAGATCAAGCTGCGGGATAAGGAGTAGATGAATGACACAGGCTACTAAGACAACTCGAAAGACGCGAGCATCGGGTACTCGCAAGAAAACATGGGCACCACCAAGTCGATTGGAAACTCCAAAAGCTCCTGATGGTGTACATTATAGATGGGTTCGAAATGAACTATTAGGTGAGGATCACTCAGGTAATGTTCACGAAAGAAGCCGTCAAGGATACGAACCAGTTAAACCAGAAGAGCTTGGCGTTGGCTGGCAAGCGGATGTTTTAGACACAGGTAAACATGCGGGAACTGTTAGATCAGGTGATTTGATTCTAATGAAGGTTGACCAAGAAATTGCAGACCAAAGAAACGATTACTTCTCTAACAAGACCAAAGCTGCAGAGGGAGCGGTCAACTCTGAGTTGCAGAAAAACAATAGCGCTGTTGCACCTATAAGCCAAGACGAACAGTCCTCAGTCTCAGTAGGCGGAGGAAAAGAAGCAAAGTTCGAGGATTAATTTATTTGCCTCTAGCTTTGCATAACACTAACAAACGGAGGTAAACATGGCAGGTTTTGGATTAAGTCCAGTAAAACATGCGAAAGGTGGAATTGTTAGAACTAACAATTTTGTCGGTCAAAATGGTTATAGAATCGCCACTACTGCTCCAACTGCATTCTTCGAAGGTGATCTCGTGACTCTAAGCTCAGGTAATATCGTAACAGATATGGGAGCTGCAAGTCCAGGCGCAGTCGTAGGTGTTTTCTGGGGTGCAGAATACCAAGACAACTCAACTGGTGAAGTTAAGTTTGTCAGAAGTATTCCTAACGGCACTGTAGCCAAAGAGAAGTACAAGTGTTATGTATATGATGACCCCGATGTAATCTTTAAGATTCAAGCGGATCAGGCATCATCTGCAATAGCAGCTACTAATGTAGGTAATAATGTACAGATCGTTGCTTCACCAACAGGTGATGCAATCACACATAAATCAGGTCTTGTTGCTGACTCATCAACAGTTGCTACAGGAAACGCAGGTTTCCCATTACAAGTATTAGGTAGTGCTGAAATAGATGACAGCTTCACATCTGCAGGAACCACTATGGACATTTTGGTGAAAATTAATACTCATCAGTTTGGCAATGGTGGCACTGGCGTAGCAGGTATATAGGAGGATAAACTATGGCTATAACTAGAGCACAGATCCTCAAAGAACTTGAGCCAGGTCTTAATGCGATTTTCGGTACTGAGTATAACAGATACGAAAATGAGCATGCCGTCTTGTTCGATGAGGAAACATCAAACAGAGCATTTGAAGAAGAAGTACTCTTCCCAGGCTTTGGAACAGCAGGTGAGAAATTTGAAGGCGCACCAGTCTCTTACGCAGAAACAGGTGAAGGCTTCGTATCACGATACACTCACAAAACTGTTGCATTAGCATTCTCATTAACTGAGGAAGCTATGGAAGATAACTTATATGATAAGTTGTCAACCAGACTAACCAAAGCATTAGCAAGAGCTATGGCTTCTGCAAAGCAGTTAACAGCTGCTAACGTTTATAACAACGCTTTTAGTACAGACTTTAAAGGCGGTGATGGACAACCATTAGTATCTAATGCGCACCCATTACAAAACGGTAGCACTGGTTCCAACAGACCAGCAACTATGGCTGACTTATCTGAAACATCTTTAGAAACAGCGTTAATTGATATCGCTGGATTTACAGATGACAGAGGAGTACCAGCAGCAATCGTTGGTAAAACATTGCACATTCCAAGACAGTTAGTATTTGTCGCTGAAAGACTTATGAAGTCTCCAAGCAGACCAGGTACTGCTGACAATGATATTAATGCAATCAACAACATGGGTATGTTACCTGGTGGTTACTATGTAAACCACAGGTTTAATGATACCGATGCTTTCTTTATTAGAACTGATTGTCCTAACGGAACAAAGATGTTCAATAGAGCTGCATTAACAACTAAAATGGAAGGTGACTTTGAAACAGGTAACGTAAGATACAAAGCCAGAGAGAGATATTCATTTGGATTCTCTGACTGGAGAGCTGTCTACGGTAACCAAGGAGCCTAATAAACTTATAGGTTGGGGGCTTAGTGCCCCCTTCCACTATTAACATTGACTAGCGAAAGCTAGATTATGAAAGGATAAACAATGGGAAGAACAACATTTTCAGGTCCATTAAGAGTAGGAAAAACTCAAAAAACAAGCGATGCAGAGTTTGCTGGTGCAGTATCTCTTGTCGCAACAGCCTATATGGCTGACCCAACAGCAGCAACTACAACAGTTCTTCGTAGAGGATCTAGTGCAACTGGAAGCTCTGCTGAAGCAGTTATCTTGCCTGCTAACGCAATCATCACAAAGATTGAAGCAGAAGCAGATGCAACTGGCGGTACAAACCCGACTTTTGATCTTGGCTTTATTGAAGTAACAACCGATAGCCCTACTTCAGATACTGATGGTATTATTGATAATGGTGACGCAGATGCAGGTCACACAGTCTTTGATTTTTCAACAGCAACTGTTGGAAATGACTTTGGCTTTGTAATGAGCTCAGACCATCCTGTTAAAATTACAGGTGGTGTAGGTGCTTCTGCTGCAACTGGTGGAAACATTAATCTAAGGATTCACTATCATGTTTACGATACTTCATTCGGAACTGATATAAGCGGAACCTAATAATTAAATATTAACTCGGTGGTGGGGTGTAATGACCCCACCCTTAAAAAGGAGAATATAACATGGCTTTAGTAACATATTTAGATGGTGCTAGAAAACTATTAAATCAGTACGTAATAGCTGCAGGAGATGCTACTGGTGCACAAAGTTTAAGTATAGATGTATCAGCTCTTGCTAAAAATAATGGCAAAGAATGTACACATGTATCTTTAAACAAAGTTTATTTTAATGTTCAAGTAACTGATAATGCAGATGCTGTAGAAATGCAGTGGGATGCGGATACTCAAAGACCATTCATAGTTTTGAATGGATATGATGATTATGACTTCAGCTCTGTAGGTGGTATATCACCAACAACTGCTGATAAAGCTGCCAGTGGTTATACTGGTGATGTTACAATTGTAAATCCAGCAAGAGCAGCTGGAGATACTATCTTCATTAAAATGGAGTGGATTAAACATTACGCTAACTAATGGCAACATCTGGCACACATACGTTCAATTTAGACGTTGCTGAGATTATACAAGAAGCCTACGAAAGAGTAGGCTTCGATGTTAAATCAGGATATGATTTAGTTACAGCAAGACGGTCTTTAAATTTATTATTAACTAAATGGGTTAATGAAGGTGTAAATTTATTTACACTAGATCTAACTACTCTAACTCTAACAAAAGATACAGCTACTGTAAATCTAGCAGCTAATCAGTATCTAGATATTATTGATGCTACTACAAGAGATACAAATTCATCTCCTGTGACTGACACAGAATGTGAAAGAATTAGTTTATCAGAATATCTTAACTATCCAAATAAAACAACTAGCGGTAAGCCTGTGCAATTTGCTGTTGAAAGAAACAGTCAATTTGATAATTCAGGTACAGCTAATCATAAAATTTATTTATTTCCTGTTCCAGATCAAACTTATTACCAACTACATTGTTGGACTATTAGGTATCCTCAAGATATAACAGATACCTATACACAAAATCCAGATGTACCTAGAAGATATCTGCCTGCTTTAATTAGTGGATTAGCTTTTGAATTAGCAAATAAAAATTCAGACAAAGTAGATGCTACAAGAAGAGCAGAACTAAAAGGTATATACAATGAAGAATGGCAGTTTGCAAAAGAAGAGGATAGAGAAAGAGCAAGTTTTTATATACAACCTAAGATTCGCGGGTACTAAGAGCGATGGCTAAAAGAGCTTCAGGTAAATATGCATATCTGATAGATGATCGTTCAGGCAGGAAGATACGATACAAAGATGCGCGAACAGAGTGGAATGGGCTTCGAGTTCACAAAAAAGATTGGGAGCCCAAACACCCACAACTAACTCCACCAAAGTTAGGACCAGAAGCAACTTCATTATACAATCCAAGACCAGATGCAGATGATGATAAAGTCACAGTAAGACTTGGTTCTTTATTTGGCAGAGGTACACCTAATACAGTAGCATCAATTGGCACTATTAATATAAACGTAGCTGAAGCTGTAGACAGTACTGTATTAACAACTGCTTTCACTTTACCAACATTTGCTACAGGTGTAACAACTGTTGGTTTAGGGTTGTCTTCTGCTGTAGGTTCTGCAGATGTAAGCACAGCGGAGAATGCAGATTCACAACTATTACAAGTAGCATTTACACTTCCAAACATAAGTGTTCTTGAAGAGGCAGATGGTTTAGCTTTATCTTCAGCATTTACAAGTCCGACATTTAGTGCTAGCTCTAATATAATATTAACAGGTCAATCTTCTGCTTCGGCTCATGGGGGCACTGGATTAAATTTTAATCTTACAGAAGTTCCTATAGGACAACCACTGTCAACTGGCATAGGATCGCTAACATTCCAAGCTAGTTCTCAGTTAGCTATAACAAGTCCAGCGGCTGCTACTGGAATTGGAACTATAAATATTAGCACAGAAGAAGACGTAGGCGGGTTGTCTTTAACATCAGCTCATGGTACAATATCAATTAGCATTGATAGCTCAGGCTGGGGTATCCAGACTTGGGGTCAGAATGTTTGGGGTACATAATTATGGGTTTAACATTTAATCAATTAAAACAAGGTATTCAGGATTTTTTAGAAAATTCTGCAGCTTCTTTTACTACTGCTACAGGTTCTGGCAAAGCACCTATAGAAGTATGTATAGAACTAGCAGAGCTTAGAATTGCCAAAGAAGTAGATCTTACAGCTTTCAGAAAAATAAATACTTTTAGTCTTACACAGAATGTATCTACAAAAGCAGTGCCTGAAGACATGGTAGTGCCCAGATATTTACGTATTCAAAACGGAGATTTTTTACTACAAAAAGACGAAACATTTATAAAAGAGTTTAACAAGAATCCTACTACTACAGGAACAGTTAGATTCTATGCTTTAAATCAAACTGGTTCTACTTACACCAGTAGTAACAGACAAACAAATTTCTTATTTGGACCAACTCCATCCCTTGCAACAACGATAGAAATAGGGTATACTATGAGAGTTCCAGGATTATCATCAAGTAATCAAAACACTTATCTTGGTGATAGAGCCCCAGATGCTATTCTGTATGGATCATTAATAGAAGCAGTAGCTTTTATGAAAGAGATCCCACAACAGATAGAAATGTGGAATGGCTATTACAGTCGTGCATTACAAACATTAGCAAATGAGGAACAAATAAGAATGCGAAATGATGAGTTTCGTAACGGTGAACTAAAAACAATGACGAGAGGACAATAAGCATGGCTATTACATCAGCAATCGCTAATAGCTTTAAACAGGAAATCTTAGTAGGCACTCACAACTTCACAGCAAGTTCTGGGCACACTTTTAAGTTAGCCCTTATTAAAGCGAACGCATCGCAATCTGGTACATACAATGCTAGCACAACAAACTACTCGGATGTTACAGGAAACAGTGATGAACTTCCAAACGGCAGTGGTTATACTACAGGAGGAAATACTTTAACAAGTTCTACTCCAGTATTAGATAGCTCTACAGCTGTTTGTGATTTTGCAAACACATCGTTTTCAAGTGCTACATTTACTACAAGAGGTTGCATAATTTACAATACATCAGCATCTAACAAAGCCGTAATGGTATTAGATTTTGGTGCAGACTATTCGGTTTCTAATGGTACGTTTACCATTGAGTTCCCAACAGCAAACGCTAGTAACGCAATCATAAGGATTAGTTAATGGCTTCTACTTGGAGTGCTGGTGGATTAAACGTACGTTTAATGACCACAGGTGAAAATGATGGAACCTGGGGTGATCAAACTAATGACAATTTAAAACGTTTAGAAAATAAAATAACAGGTTTTGCAACTGTTAGTTTATCAGGAACTTCACACACTCTAACATTTACAAGTAACCCTACATCTTATACAGATGAAGACGGAAGAAACTTTGTCCTTAACTTTACTGGTTCACCAGGGGGCACTTGTACAGTAACTATACCAGCGCGTGAAAACGTATACTTGGTACAAAACAATACTGCTAACAGTTTAATTTTTACTGTAGGTAGTGGCACAACATTTACTGTTCCTGCAGCAAGAGATGCATTTATAACTTGTGATGGTTCAGGTGTATTTAACGCACTAGCTGATTTACAAGTAACAACTGTAAATGGTGTAGATGTTGGCAATGCAGCAACGAAAGGATTCGCTATAGCTTTAGCTGTGGCATTATAAGGAGGAATAGATGGCACAAGATTTTGAGAGAGCTGTAGCATTTGACTCTAGTGGTGATGTTAATATAGGCACAACTGCTAGAAGTATCATCACCTCAAACTCTGACGATGCAATCATAGGAATTAGATTATCTAATATTACAAACGCTACTATCAAAGCTGATGTTTATATAACATCTTCTGCTAGTGGTGGTTCTGCTGATTCTTATATTGTAAAGAACGCCCCTGTACCAGCAGGTGGTTCATTAGAGTTAATTGATGGGGGCGCGAAAGTGGTCCTTCAAAGTGGTGATGTTTTAAAAGCTAAGTCAGACACAGCAGACAGTTTAAACGTGTGGGTATCTTTTATAGATAGCATAAGCACATAGGAGTAACATGGGATATTTAGGTAATCCAGTAACAAAAGATTTCACAAGCAGTACATCTGTTCAAACTATATCAGGTGATGGTTCTTCTGCATATGCACTATCAACAAGTGTAGCTGTGCCAGAAGATATTGCAGTTCTTCGTAATGGTGTTCGCCAAAAACCTACGACTGACTATACAGTAGCAGGCAGTCAAATAACTTTTACAACAGCTTTAGCAGGTACCGATACTTGTTTTGTTATATTTTTAAATAGTGTTGTTGGTACAAACGTACCAGGCAACGATTCAATAACAGCACCTATGATGACATCATTTAATGGTGTATATGAAAACCTAGCAACAATAACATCAACTGTATCAGTGGGTGCAAGTGATAATGCATTCTTGGCAGGACCTGTAACCTTTACAGGAACAGTCACGGTGGAGGGTAATCTTACTGTAGTATGAGCACACTTGAAGTAAATAGCATTGCACCAGTTACAGGAAGTTCAGATGTCACTCTTGGTGGTTCATCTAAAAATATTAAGTTTGCTAGTGGTACAACCGTAGACTTTTCTACTAATACACCAACACTAAGTGGCATACCTTTAAGTGGCACAGGTAATGGATTTTACAGTAGACCAAATAATAGTGGCTCATGGAGTTCTACACAATCAATTAGTGCGGGATCTTTTACTAAAATTACAGCTTGGGAAAATCCAACTACTATTGGTTCAGGTGTATCTTATAACAGTGGTACTATAACTGTTACTAACGCAGGATTATATCTTGTTCATTGTGAAGCAGAATCAAGCACAACTTCTCAGACAGGACAAGTAATTAAAATGACAATAGAAGGATCTAATAATTTTTCTGCTGGTGGTAGAAATGAAATATGCAGTTTAAAATGTTATGCAGACATGGGCGATAATTTAAGAATTGGTGGTGCTAAAGTAATATCGTGTGACGCTAGCGATACAATAGAGTTTGCATACAGGCACGATAATGGACCAAGCACTGTAGTAGTGAGAAACGGGAGTTGTTCAGTCATACAACTGACCAACAATATATCATAATGGGAACAATATTCGTAGATAAATTAGATCCGCAATCAGGCACTACTTTAACTTTAGGATCTAGTGGTGACACAGTAACCTTAACTTCAGGAGCAAAGACTTCTGGATTTGGTAAGGTCGGACAAATAATTCAGGGATCAGCCTCTACAGCAGTAAATGTAACATCGAGTAGTTTTACTGATACAGGATTATCTGCATCTATCACACCTACTAGCACATCGAGTAAAATAATGATTCACGTATCTCAAATGTTATCTTCTGATAGAGATAATGAAGATTGTTGGTCTAGATTAAGATTAGTAAGAGATGGATCAGGATTAACAGGTCTTGAATGGTCAAAATTAGAATGGGATGAAGCTGGAGGCGTAGGTGCTGTAAAAGCTGGTGGTATAACAACTTTTTGTTACCTTGACTCCCCATCAACAACAAGTGCTGTAGAATATAAGTTACAAGGTAGCATAGGAGCTAGTGGTAGTAATGCTACTGCAAGGTTTCAAATGGGTAATGAAAGTTCATTTATACAATTAATGGAGATTTTAGATTAATGTCAAAGATACTCGTAGATACAATAGACACTAGAAGCGGAACTTCTAACTTAACTATCGGTTCAAGTAATACTTCTCAAATTACTTTAAAATCAGGAGCAACACTTACAAACTTTCCTAACAATACTCCAGCTTTTGCGGCTAATTTAGCAAGTGATTTTACAGCAACAGAAGACGCTGCTGTTAAAGTTGCTTTTGCTACAGAAAAATTTGACACTGATGGTAAGTACGATAATAGTACAAACTACAGATTCACACCTGGAGTAGCAGGTAAATATTATTGTTATTTAAGAATTGGTTTTAAAGAACATAATACATCAACGGGAAGCGTTTCAGCCGATGCTGAGATAGATGCTAGAATATACAAGAATGGTTCATCTATTTCTCACTCAGGTAATCACTCAGCAGTAAGTAGTTTACAAGGAGTTATAAGCGTGTTTACTGCTGTAATAGAAGATTTTAATACAACTGATTATATTGAAGCATATGTAGGATTACAAAACAATGATGTCAACGCAAACTTATTATCTAATGCGGCATATAATGAATTTGGAGCATTTAGGATAGGAACATAATGAGCACATTAAAAGTATCAACAATCTCGCCTCTTGGCACAGACGCTACGAAGACAATCACTCTTGGTGAAAGTGGTGGAACATTAGGTATTGCCTCAGGTGCAAAGACATCAGGTTTTGGTAAGGTGGGTCAGGTCGTCTCAACTTTTAAAAATGACACCTTTGGTACATCATCATCTTCATTAGTAGATATAACTGGTTTTAGTGCATCTATAACACCTAGTTCAACAAGTTCTAAAGTATTAATTTATGTATGTGGTGGCGTAAGTTCAGGAACTGGTGGACATAATGTTTTATTAAGTTTATTAAGAGGATCTACAGAAATAGGTCAAGGCACGGGTGGTGGCACAAGTAATAATTTTTTAATTACTAATATGGCTGCAAACTCTGATGTTATATTTTTTGGTCATCATTTTTTAGATAGCCCATCAACAACTAGTTCTACCACATACAAATTGCAAATGGCATCTACAAGTGGAACTGCACAATTAAATAGAAGAGCAGACACAAGTGCAAGAACTATGGGTTCATCAATTACACTAATGGAGATATTAGACTAATGGCAGTAACAACAATACCAACAGCGGGAATAACAGATAGTGCAGTTACAATAGCTAAGGCTTCAGGCTTTGGTAAGATTGGTCAAATGGTAACTACAACATTTACTGGCACAGAAAGCACTACAGTTAATTTATCTAGTAATGACAGTTACACAAACAGTTCTGTTGCTGCAACTATTACACCTACAGCTACATCTAGTAAAATTCTTGTTTTATGCACTATAAATGCTGGATCATCTAGTGGTAGTAATGGCTGTCATATTGGTAGATTTACTATGAATATAGGTGGTACTATTACTGCTGAATTTAGAGGAGATGCTGCTGGTAGTAGAAAAAGAAACTCATCAGGTAGAGGTAATGAATCTGCTGGTTCTGCGACAATTCTTACAAAGAATTTTAATTTTGTATTAAGTCCTAATACGACATCAGCTACTACAATAACATATCAGTTTGCAACTAGAGGTGGAGGTTCAGGAACTTCTTATATTAATAGATCGCATGATGACGGAGATTCTACAGAAGATGGCAGAACTGCATCAGCTATAACATTATTGGAGGTGTTAGCATAATGGGATACATCGGAAACCCTGCAGTACAGGGAAACTTTTCAATAATTGACGATATTAGCGGAAGCTTTAATGGTTCCAACACACAGTTTACTATAGCTGTAGGGGGCACCACACAAACAATAGGTTCACTAGCATCGCTAATGATTCATATAAATGGTGTCTATCAAGTACCAGGAACAGCCTTTACAGCGGGCTCAACATCTGG
>Ga0209348_1000486_pt1 | contig 20818 bp, 23 predicted proteins | sample ETNvirenome_2_30_FD_184065 | JGI IMG/M metagenome (GOLD analysis project Ga0209348, IMG submission 184065) | Marine viral communities from the Pacific Ocean - ETNP_2_30 (SPAdes) (version 2) | ecosystem: Environmental > Aquatic > Marine > Oceanic | place: Pacific Ocean | collected 2013-06-22
TTACCTGGGCATGGAGCAAAATCTGGTGGGGGTGGTTTAGGTAAATCAGGAATTTTTGGCTGCTCTGTTTCTGGGAAGGGCGGTGCTTCATTATCGACAAGCGGTTCTTCTGTAATGACCATATTCTCAGGTGTATAGTCAAGAGGAATAAAACTAGGAAACGGAAAATCACACGTTGTAAATACACCATTTGGATCTTCCAATAATAAATTACGATTACCAGTATTTTCTATATCACGATGTTGATAGGTACAACCAGGAACATCAATATCTAGTGGCTTCGTAATACTTAGATAATGAGGAGTATATATATCTGGAACGTCTGGAATGTATATATCAGGAATACTTATGTTAGGTATATCCATTCATTCATTTGATAATCGGCATAGATGGGCCAGTAACTTTTGGTAAACCTTGATCTAACATCTTAGGGATCATTCCTTGTACATTACCAAGTATTTCATTCATTACTTTAGCCTTAAAATTCTCTGATGTTACATATTTGTATGCAAAGTACGTTCCACCGCTCATGGACGCTACCATTACAAATGAGATGATACTTAAAACATTAGCTATTTTTTGAAACATGATTCGTGCAGCTTTAATTAGGGCAATGGTTCCTTTTACAATTTTAACATTTTCTATAATTTGTACATTAGCTCCTCTATATGTGACTATGAGTTTAGTTACAAAGCAGATAACAAATAAAACTAATTAATCCCAAGGATTGCCTTGTGCAGTTGTAGGAGTTTTGACTTCAGCAATAGCAGCATCCATTCTTGTTTCAATCGTTGAAACTTTAGAACCTAATTTAGTTTTTACCCAACCCAAGACTGTAGCAGCATCAGGTGTTTTTGCAGATGTATCATAAGGAATAAAATCACTTGGCAGTGATTCTGGTTTAATAAAATTTACACTGCCTACTTCCCTAGTATCTTGTATTTCAACATCATCTTCGGTAGCTTTTACACGATAGATTACTTTTGTGATATATCCATCAGATAAATCCCTTTCACAAGTGTTAATTTCCCAAGTTTTTACAACAGCCATTTTAAATTTTTAAATTAACTCTAATATACTAAGATGCTTCCAACGCTGCAACTTTAGCTGATAATTCTTGTATTGCTTTAACAAGAGGAGCAATAAGTTCGTTATAGTTCAAACCCATTGCACCTTTTTCTGGTTTATCAATTATTCCTATACTATCAACATCTTTACCTATCTCTTTAATTGTTTCTTCTATATCCTGTGCAACTAAACCATAATGTGTCTTTTCGCCAAGTTCTTCATCATTCCATTTATATGAAACAGCTTTTAATTTGTTAATAAAGTTAAGACCTAAATCGGAATCAATTATTGTATTTTTTTCATTCCTATCTGAAGTATTAATAGATCCATTACTTGCATATACTGTTCCCCATCTTGCATCACTAGCACCGCAGTCGCCACCGTTAGTGCTATATGGTCTAATAGTACCAAGTATTCTGCAACCGTAATCTTCTGTTCTTACTCTTTGAGCACCATTAAAATACAGAATTGAAGTATTGTTAAGTCCAGTATATAGCATCCATTCGTCATTTACATCATTATAAATTCCAGATTGAGAACCACCTTCGTGCATAAACACAACACGACCATCTATTGAAAATCCTTCCCAACCATTTTGACCACTTCCATTAATTTGTACACTTCCAAAACCACCATCGCAATTGCTTAAATATCTAGTACTTTGACCAAGAAAAACAGTACTACAGTAAATATCCCTAACCATATTACCTGATTCACCAATATCATAATTATTACTGCCTCCCGGAACAAAATGTCCGCTTCCATCTATAAACCATCTGTTCGTACCAGCCTCCCTAAATATAATTCCGTTTGACCCCCCGACTATGTATAAATAATTACTATGATGTTGGATTTTTGTATTATTTCCTGACCAATCTCCGTTTGCAAATCCTATATCTTCATCGGCAGACACTCGAAGACTGCCAGTTTGATTTGCTATATAGTTTCCATTTACTTGAAAGCCAGCATCAGCCCTTATAAGTCTTGGTGTATAAATATTTTTTGCTGTTTCTTGGTTGATTCTTAGCCAGCTATTATCTTCACAACCGATCTCTCCTATTCTTGTAGTTCCGTTATAAAAAATAATATGGTCTGAAATATTATTATCTATTTTTTGAATTAATATTCTTTCGTTATCATTACCATCACCAATTCTTAAGTCACGACCACCATCAACCCTTAAATCACCACCATTTACTGTAACTGCACCTGTGACTGTACCACCACTTAGAGGAAGATAACTAGATAAACTTCCAGAACCATTATTTGTAGCACCATCAGCTACGTTTAAAAATGATCTAACCGCAGCAGCAGTAGCGTGTCTTATAAAACCATCATTATTTGATTCTGCACATATTCTTGTAATACTTCCAGTAGCAATATCGTTAGGAGTAGTGTTGAAATAAGTAGCATATATATAACCTCCGGGGTCAACTCTTCTAACTACAGTGCCGTTTGAACGGTCTGTTGAAATGGTATATGGGAACGAGTAGTTGTTTGCATTAGCAGCGATACCATTTAATTTAGTAAAAAGTGCATCAGTAAAAGCATTTGTATCACTGTTAGCTTCATAAGCAGTTTTTATTTCAGCGTTAGTTTGGTCTGCGGTTGCTGATGCTTCAATACCGTTTAATTTAGAAAGAAGTGCATCAGTAAAATTATTATCTGTAGTTGTAAAAGAGTTAGTGGAAACAGATGTTACAAGTCCTTGAGCATTTACTGTTATAGCTGGTATTAAACTTGCCGATCCATAAGACCCTGCTGTTACACCAGAGTCCGCTAATTTACTGGCAGCAATATTAGCACCCGAATGAAGATGTGCATTTGTGATGCTGTTATTTTTTAAACCATCACCACTGATCTGTGTAAATGCCATTTAATTTGCCTCCAATGTTTTTACTTTAGCTTCTAGTTCTTGAACTGCTTTTACAAGCATAGGAATTATTAATTTTTCATTTACTCTTAAAGGATTATCAATTACTTGTTCTTCTATTGTTAATGAAGATTCAGAAAAATCTTGTACTAAATTAGCATCAACAGTTTGAACCTCTTGTGCAATAAATCCATATAAAGTATTTTTTTCATCATCACAGAAACCATCTATCCAGTTAAATGAAACAGGTCTTAAAGATTTTATAGCAGATAAGCCTTTATCCAAATCAACTACATTTTTTTTAAGTCTTGAATCTGATGCGTTATAGATGTTAGTTCCTGATGGCGCACCTATATTTCCACTACTATCAATCGTTAATCTTAAAGTATCAGATGAACCATTTCTTATAATAAAACTGTCACTAGCTTCTCCTCCTATACTACATCTATGTGTAGAGCCTGCCGCAAAAACCCATCTAAGTTTTTTTGCTTGCATTATTTCAACGTCACCAGCACTATCGATTCTGAATCTTTCTGTATTAGCAGTAGAAAAAGCTAAAGTATTGTCTGCTGGTCTATATATTGCTGCTGCTGTAGAAGGTGTTGATATTGAGCCACTAAAGTCAATATATGTACTATTCATATTTAAATTAGTGCCACTTACCTTAACACCTGTACTTGTAGTCTCAAACTTTTTACTGCCATCGTGATACAACTCACAGGCTCCATTAGCTACAAAAACAGCCATATTTTCACTACCGTCACCATTAAGAAAATGATGTCTAGTGTTTGAATAATAAGCTAAGGGATGACTAGCACTTTGAATAAGTGAGGTACTTCCATCATGCCAAACCAGTAGGTCTGGACCATTTCCAAGAGCTACTTTACGGTTATCGTCTAAACCTAAGTCACCATTTATTTCTACTCCCCAACTTTTAACATCTAGCATTACAGCGTTGTCATAGTGAAGTCTAGGTCCTGTATTGACTGTAGGAACGCTTATATAATCATGATCTCCAGCTTGATTTTGTAAAGCAAATACATCGCTTTGAAGTTTTAAATAACCTGTTGTATTTTCAATAACAGAATTAGAAGCATTGTGAAATAAATTTAAGTCCCCAGAAGATCCTATTCTTATTTTATTATTGTCATCACAAGTAAGATCTCCTGTCCATTTAGCACCAGCACTTGTAGTCTCAAACTTTTTACCGTTGTCGTAATAAAGGGCTACGCTTCCGTTTACTGTACCAGTTAAATAAAACTCACTAGAAGCATTATTAAGCAGCTCAATTCTATCGCTTTGTAATCTTAAATCACCAGTTGAATTTTTAACAATAGTGTGAGAACCTGTATGATAAATTTCTAAATCATTACCTGTCCCAAATCGAATTTTTTGATTATCAACAAGATCTACATTTGTAGCTAAGTCTGTTCCAACAATTGTTCCGTCTACTATCTTTGCACTTGTAACACTATTGTCTGCTGGTACAGCTATATTTAGAGATCCATAAGTAACAATAAAAAAGTCTGATCCTGCAGCTGGTGCAGCAGCAAAAATAATATCATTACCATCTATCGCAAAACCTTCACTAGGACTTGTCCCCGAATTAGGTTTTTGAACTACACCATTGATACTTACTAGCAACTGTTGAGCAGAAACAGAAGGCGGATTGCTTAATGTAAATCTAGTAGCAGTACCATTGAACGTAGCACTACCACCGCCAGAGCCAGATGAAGAAGATAAGGTATTGATAAATATATCTGATCCCCCACCACTGCCACTAATCTCAGCAATAGTTCCATTATCTTTTTTGGTAAATAACTTACCACTGTCAGTTCTTATCGCTACTTCACCAACGACAAGATCACTGGCACTTGGATCGCTACCGCTTCCTCTTTTTAGCTTAATAACATTAGCCATGAGCTATTACCTCCTAGCTCTAATAGGTTCCACCGTCTATATCAAAACCTGATACACTTCCATTTTCTAAAAACGTTACCAGGTCAGACAATGCAACCTGTACCATCGTTCCATTATCATTAACAATAAACCTGTCAGCAGTAGCTAAAGTTGTTGATGTGGCAGATGTCGCACCATCTAATAAGTTTATTTCGGCAGTAGTTGAAGTAACGCCATCCAATATATTTAATTCTGCTGTCGTAGAAGTAACACCATCCATAATGTTAAGTTCAGCAGTTGTAGCTGTCACTCCATCTAAAATATTTAATTCAGTTGTTGTTACTGTTGCACCATCTAATATCTGTACTTCGGCCTCTGATAAATCAGCTAAAGCATTAGCTGTTGTTTGACCCATAGTTGCAAGTTCTGTCAGCTTATCACTATGAGGTTCTACATCCGTTCCAATAACAAGTCCTAAGTTTGTTCTTGCACCTGACGCAGATGTACTTCCCGTTCCACCATCTCCTACTGCCAGTGTTCCTGTTATAGAACTAGCACCGAGATCAACAGCCATTTCAGTTGATTCTATAACTATTCCACCATTAGCTTTTAGATCAACAGATAATGTGTTACCAGACTTATCTAAGCCATCGCCAGCAGTAATTTGACCAGCACCAGAAAATTGAGCAAAAGTTAAATTATTAGTTCCAACAACCGCAGATCCCTTATTACTTGTACACACAAAACCATTATCAGCATTAACTGTTCCCTGCTCAACAAAGGTAAACATACCAGCAGCATCAGCACCGGCAGCTAAATCGTCTGCTCTAGATGGGGAAGAGCCAACAATATAAATACCATTCTGACTTGCAGTAGATTGATCTTTTACAAGAACACGATCATTAGTCGAAAGACTAACACCATCTAGCGTGTCTCCGTTATTAAGAGCAGTAGATATTGTGATATTACCTGTAGTTGCAGCTACGCACGAATCTTTAACATCAAGTCCTTGTGATGTAGCTTCTACAAATCCTTTTGTCGCAGCATCTTGAGCATTTACTGGATCTGATACGTTTGTTATTGTTTGACTATTCATTGAAACTGAACCTGTTGGTGCAGCCATTTGATCTAGCCTATTAGTTCTAACACCAGCATCAAAGTCGCTTATCTTGGTATGAGCTATCGAGGGAATATCATCGCTTACTAAAGCCCTAAATGTAGGAGCAGCAGCACTTCCGCTAGTCGGGCCACTTAGTATAGTATTTGCTGTTCTTGTTGTATCTTTATCAAAAAATGCACCCTTACCACCGATCTTTTCAATAGTTGTGGCTGATCCTCCAGCACCGCCTGTCCCTTTACCTATAAAAACAATATCCGACCCTTCGGAATGTGCTAATTCAGCATTATCTAAAGTGGTAGGTGCTGAAGATCCAGTTGATCTTTTTATTCTGATTGTGTTAGCCACTAAAAGTTTCCTCCGTCAACTAGATTTTCAACAGTACGAGTAGCATCTGCTTTAAATGTACCATCTGATTGAGAAAAATACACTACTGAGTTATTTACTTTAGCAGAATCATTTAAAGAAGTTCCTGTTGCAGCAAAGGCTGGACCTTGTGGCCCTTGTGTCGCAATCTCAACAACGCTTGATCCTCCGTTAACAGTAACAGTATTAGTTTGTTCACTAACAGATACTGTTGTTTTTGTTTCGGTAATGTTTACACTGTTACTCATGTTGTTGTGTAGCCCTCACTCATATATATTGTACCCTCTAAATAATATTCTTTGACGCTTGATGGATTAACTAATAGAACATCATATTTTAAAACATTTGGAGTAAATGTTGCTGTCTGAGTATCAGTCAAACCTATAGTTACAGATCCAGCAGACCTGTCAGTATAAGTAACAGCAAAATCAGCATATTTTATGGTGCGTGTTTCTTCCCAGACCTGTGCAGCCACAGTATATCCAGTTAAATTTATTGCATTATTAGAACTATCTTTAAAAACCAAAGGAATATTATGTGTTGAACGTCTTTGTAACGTAAAATTATAAGTTCCAGGTTCGATTGCCATTTAACTTGACCAAGATGAAGGTTTACCTAAAGACAGTCTAGGTGTTTGACTTTCAATTATTTCATTTTTCATCTTTGTTTCTAATTCAGCTACAATTGAATCTCCCAATGCTGTTTTTACCCAACCAATAACTTGAGATTCAGTAAGACTTTCAAAAGGAGTTACAGTACTACCTTTGTCAAATCCATGCGTATTAGTTCTGACAGATTGATATCCTTCAGAAGAAGTGCAGACCACTTTATAATGAACACAAGTAACTAAACCCTGATCTGGGTTATTTGTGTTGTATTCTAAAGGTCCTGCTGGATGATTTAAAGACCAAACAGTTGTATAGGTCGGATCAGCCATTTAAAGGTTCAGTTACAGTTTCTTCTTTAGGCATCATTTCTTTTACAGCATCTTCTTTGCCTTGTAAATAATATAATTCAGCTTCGCAGTTTTTTGCTGCCAACTGAGCTTGCTGTAAATTTGTTTGTAGTTGCTGTCTTTTTTCAGCAATTTCTTTTAGTTTCTTTTCGTGATCCATAAACAAAGATATTTAAAATAAATATAGCTTGAAAACAAGTATAAGTCTATTTAGATTCTAGAGTTTCTACTCTGGCAATAAGTTCCTGTAATGCTGCCACCGTAACAGTTATTAATTTTGTTGAATCAAGTTTTTGCATTTTAGCTCCATCCTTTTCTCCCACAACTGCTTCTGGACAAACTTCAGAGACTTCATGAGCCAAAAATCCATCAAGAGTTTTATATGAACTTGAATCATTTTCTCTTGCTTCTATAAAGTTAAATCTTTTTGGTTTTAATTTTTTTAGTCTTGTAATACCGTCATCAATATCAACTATATTTTCTTTGAGTCTATAATCAGAAAAACCTAATTGTAACATCTGACCTTGGTTTGTTACTTCAATACTACCCCTTTCATCCCCAGATTTTCTAAATACTATAAACTCACCCCCATTTCCATTAGTATTCAGATTTAACATTGCAGTTGAATCACCCCTACTTATATACAGACAATTAGCATTTTCAAAAGCAAAACCAGTTGTTGTATCGCTGGTAGATGTACCAGGTGTATTTGAGGTGTCTTGATTAATTCTTATATGACCTTCTCTAGTAATAACCATTCTTGATGTTGAACTTCCCGAAGCTGCCTTTGTAGCCATTACAAGTCTTGCTGTAGCAGACGTTCCATCGTGCCTTGCAGTTACCGAAGCAAGTTCAGCCGTACTACCATTTACTGTTCTAAACCCACCCAATATTTCGCTACCGCTAGGAGTCCCGTCATGATTAAAAGTAATACACGGTCTTTGTCCTGTACTAACGCCAGAAGTTATGTGCATTACACTATCATTCTGAGGAGTAGAAGTACTACCAAACATATATTTGCCCGAACCTGTCGCTTTAAGATGAATGTGTTTAGCACTATCTTGATTATTTATTAAGGTATTACCAGAAGCATCTATACCTATTACTGAACCATCAGTGGCAAGAGCACCTGTGTTTGTATTTGTAAAATGTGAAACTACAGTTGTAGTAGAATTTCGATGTCCTCTAAAAATACTGTTGCTGTAGTAACCTACTGCTGTAACATCATCTGCCAATATTAAATTTGGAGAGTTAGGTATTCTAAGTTTTATTGTTGTATCATGTCTTAAGTCAAAAATATTTGCTGTACTTGTAGTTTGACCTCCATTTAAAACTATATTTGCACCATTATTAGCAGTACCTCCTGATATAAATAAACGACTTGTGTTATCAGCTCTAACAATATCAGTTAAAGTATTTAAAACCGTTGTAGATGTACTAAGCAAACCTAAATTTGCTGCTGTTATATCTCCTATCGTTGTATCTCCACTTGATGAACCAGAAGTTGCGACTTTTAAAGTATTACCTTCAATAAATAACGTACCAGCTACAGCATAACTTGGCCTTGTAGATCCTTTATTGGTTGTTAGCACTCCCTCTGTAAATACATTGGTAATATCATCCAATACTTGAGCACCTGTGCCATCAGCTATTGAGTAATCAGTAGGTCTTGCCATTTTTAAATACTTTTTATTTTATTTTACACACCTTTGCCGAAACCACTAGCATTGTATGAAAAAGTCTTATCTATAGTATTACCATCTTTATCTTTTATATCTATAGTAAAACCTGTACCGCTTATATTACTTAAAACAAAAGATTGAGCAAAAGTCTGATTATCTACAGTTATAGAAATTTGAGGTTTATATGATCCAGTTGTTCCAGCAGATAAATTAGGTGCTCCTGTAAAAAATGGAGATTGAAATGTAACAACCTTTGGTGCTGGATTACCTTGTGCATTTTGTGTTCTTAAAGCGTTTCCACTAGCATCAGTGCTTGCAAATTCTGATCTGAACGGAAATATTAAATTATAACCAGCTTGTATTACACGAATATTTTGTATTGTAGAAGTGGATGATAATTCAAGGCTAAATTTTAAAAACTTTGTAGTAAACGTGCCACTTCCTAATAATAATGGCTCGCTAAAACTGGAGTCACTTGTTTTTTTAGTTTGAACACGCATTTTGCAGTTAACTTGGTCAGGAGGTGTTTCACGAAAATTACCGTCATCTGCATATTGTGACCAAAGGCTTCCTGCTGGAATTAATTGTGTAATAGTCAGTGCATTTATAAATTCACCTTGAGTAACTAGTATTCTTTCGACATTAACAACAAAATCATTTTGTAAATTTATTTCATTTTCAAAAGTATAAGTTCCAGTGCTGTTAGTAGATGACAGAGCAAGATAACTTGTACTAGAAGGAACAGCAACATTAGTTTTTGCTCCTGCAAATGGAGTACCATTTTGTTCTTGTACTGTATGAGCAACTTTTGAATTTAAAAGCCTAGTATTTGATAAAGTTATTGATTTTGCATTTTTACTTCTTCTATTTCCATCATCTACAAATTTAGCCAAATAAGTTCCAGTTAATGCTGCTGTTATAAATTCAGTACTAGAACCAGCAATTTGAGATGTAATATCACTAGAATTTTCCCAAGTAGCACCAGTTAACAAGCTGGAATGTTTGATATAAACATAGCCACCATGTAAAACATCAGTATCAATTGATTCGTCCCATCTCAGCCTAATATTGTCATCTCCAACTAATTCTGCTGTTAAATTTTGAACATCTCCTGGTTGAGCAGATTTTCCAAAAGTTTTAAACTCATTAACAAATACTTTGGCATTACTTAATTTTTGTAAAGCATTATATGCACGGACTTCTATTTGATATCCACCTGCAACTGTATTGGGAATTATAAAATCAGGACTAAATAAAACATGGACATTCCAACCACCTACAGTTGATCCACTTTTATATCTATATTTTAATTGGTATTGAGACACACCAAAAACAGGAGTCCATGTTACAAGAACCTGATTGACTGCTTTGTTTCTAATTGATATAAGCTGTTCTTCAACATTCAATACTTCTGGTGCTAATGCGTCTGTATTAATTAGACTTATATTTTTTCTAACTATAGGCGTACCAGCATCAATATTTGCATATTTACCTTCATTATATTTAACTGCTGTAATTAAATAATTAGTACCATCTTGTTCTTCAATATTTACCACCCTAAAAGATTGAGGAACAGCAGTAGTACTTTCAGCAATCCATATATTATTTACTTTCAAATGGTCAGAAAAAGCCTGTGTTTTAATAACAGTACTTGTTGTACCAGACTGAACAATATTTTCTGTTTCTAAAATTCCGTCATCTCGAATAACAGTTAATTTAAAATCACCACCACCTTCCAATCCTAAAATAGACATTAAGTTTGTAGCATCATCAACCGTAATTTCTGTTCTATCGCTACTTATAGCTTTTATTCTGCCAGCTACTCTATGACCTAATCTAACTGGATCGTTTACATTAATAACACTACCTGGTCTGACTACTGAACCTGCATCAATAGATGTTGTAAAACTAACCACTTCTGATTCCTCTTCTTCAGAAAAAACGATAGCTCTTGCCAGACGAAGTGCTTGAGCTTCAGAAGTACAACCAAATGCTTTTACAGTTTTTTCTATAATTCCAAATTTAGCTATCCTTGCTGTCTGTACTGCATCACTTAAATCATCACCATATACTGCATAATCAATCTCTCTTGTCTCATTATTAAAGAAACTAACTCTGACAACTGTATGTCTTTGTCTTGCACTTGCACCAGAATAGTTAAATCCTGCTTCTGATACATTAGCTAAACTAAACAAGTAAGTAGCATCTGTTGGTTTATCCTGCGATAAAGATAATCTACCAGAAGTCCAGATAGGCATACATCTCATTACACCTGCCAACGCATTAATCAGATCATATGCGTCAGTGGCAGTTTGTAAGTTTAAATTACAGCTAAACCGAGCTTCATCACCTATCTTTTCATTTGCATATCTGCTGGCAGCTACAAAACTCTGAATATCAATAGTCGAAGATACACCATCGCTGGTAAAAGTTTGATTTTCACTATTTGGAAGATCTAAATACTGTCCAAATCCATATCTTGAGTTAGTTAAAAGATCAAGCAAAATCATTGAAGGACATGAAGTCCAAACAGCAAGTCCCATTTCACCACCAAACACATAACCTGCTGGGTAGTTAATTCTTCCATCGGCTATATCTGTATTAGGAGTAACTTGATATTTTAAAGTTCCAGTTACAGCACTGCCAGTATTATTAGCACTAACACTGTATTTAAAGGTTACTCCACTCGGTGCTCCAGTAGGATCAGGTGTTTCAGTTAATCCATGAAAACCATTTATATTTGAGTTCCCATCTTTGACAGTTATAAAATCTCCTAAAACTAATCCATGCACTGAACTTGTTGTCACAGTAACGACTGTTCCTTCATATGAAAAATTAGCAGTTACTTCTAAAGCACTTTTACCAGGTATCCTGCATTTAATTCCACGAATACGATAAGCTCTTTTTGGTACGCTACTAAACTGTTCACTATCTACTCGTACACCAACATAAGCACAGTCATCATAAGATAGTTTTTCGTGAAATACTTTAGTTAAACTTGTAATTTTAAAAGCATCACGAAGTTTATCTGTATCGGAAGAATCAGCAGTTTTTCTAATCACTTTTATCTGTACAGAACTAAAATTATTATTTGCATCTAAATTAATTAAATATTGTTTTTGGTAAAGGTCTTTACTTCTTCCAGAAATTATTTCATTGGTATTATTTTCGGAATTGGGATCAAAGTCATTATCAGAACCGACAACAGTTGCAAAACCTCCAGTATTAGAATCAGATCCACCGTCACCATTATTACCTATATAAGCTAACTGTATTTTTAATTCAACTTCAGAACCATAAACATCACCATCATCTTCAAACTTTTGTAATTCTGGAAAACTTATAACAAGTTTTACAGCATCAACTCTTGCAGGATTTTGTACAGTTTCTCCATTAACTTCTATTGTTCTTGGGTTATTATCTGTAATAGTTGGCAGAACTCTACCGCCACTTGCCTGAGTACAACTTAATCCTCCTTGTGCTGTAATTTCATTTCCGCCTTCACTACCCTCGTTTTCTATGTTTTGTAACGGAGTCTGTGAACTGATACCATATCTTGCTCTGAAAGTTACGTCTGAATAATTAAAATCGCTATTTGATGTATTTTGTACTCTGGTTAAATAATCGTCCGATTCTTTATTAATATTTAAAATTGAAGTATCGTCTAAAAAAACATCAGACAAAGCAGAAGTTAAATAATGACTAGCACTTCTAGCAATACCTTTTTTTGAAGGTGTAGCAAAACCTTCTATTTCACCTTCAGATAATAAATCTAAAACAGTAGCAAATTGTTTACTTTCTAAAGTATCAGGTGCTCTATAAGGTGGTTTAGGTCTGCCACCAAAAAAACCACCTGCTCCTTTAATTGGTTTTGTCATTCGTCAGTTTCTACTTGAACTTGGTTAGTGTCTACAGACGCAGAAATAACTACCGATCCTGTAACTATTTCTCCATATACTATAGGAAGTGCAGTTCCAGGTCTAGCAGTATTTTGAACTCCATTAAAATTAAATGATAATCGAGGATCTGATTCAGTATTTGCATCGGGAATAGGAAATAATAATTCAGAAATACCAGATAAAGCTAAATGAGCACCAACATAAAAAGCAGATTTTGCAGCAAAACTAGCACCAGTAAATGAAATTCCTCCTGCTTTACTAAAAGTTAAAACGTCTCCCCCAAATAGAGCACCTCCTCCTAACGCACCAAAAGACATAGCTATCAATACACCTCCTAATAAAATTTTACCAAACCTACCTCCAGCACCACTTATAACAGGAACAATACTAATATCTGATTGTCCTAAAGGATCATGCAATTCGTCTTTGGATATTTCTTTCTTATCAACTAAAACCTTATAGTTTTTATCTGACATATATTTTTCTATGCCATCAAAATTATAAACTAAGAATTTAACAGCATCAGCAGCAGAATTTATAACAACATCAAATTCATTCTGCTTGGTATAACTAGCTAAATCACCATATAGTTTAAGGGTTCTTAACATACCTATACCTCTTTGCTGTACATTTTAACAACCATAAACTATAAGGCTCTCTACAACTAAGTCTATCTGCTAAATGGTGTAAAACCATGTCTCCCAAATAAATTGCGACATGATTTAAAGTTGGATGCATAATACTCATCAACAAAACATCTCCCACCTGTAAATTTTCACCTACACGCAATTCTCTAAAACCAGTTCTCCACGCATAACTTTCAAATAAGGGATTTTCTAAAAATTCTTCTGGAGTCATACTACGGTCATAATCTTTAAGAAGTATATTTTTTTCTTTTTTATAATAATCTCTAACTAAACTCCAACAGTCTGTAACACCCCAGATCCATTGTCTGCCAAGCAAATCAGGAATATAACCATCAGGTTCTCTATAGATCCAATTACCCGTTCTAGGGTCTACTATATGCCACGGGAGCTTACTGTTTTCACAGTTAACCTTATCACTTTCGCTAAATACTAAATTAGTTGTTGGATGGCTATGAATTATTGCAATTATATCTCCAGCATTTGCAGCAATAGCATAATCCTCTGGATCTAATACAAAACATTTATCTGGGTTTAACGAAAGGTTGTTACATGGATAATAAACTTCTTTGCCTTTGACATTAACAAGTAAACCTACAGATTCTTTAGGAGAATCTTTTTTGGCATGATCTAACGCCTTATCTTTCCAATGCATTATGCAAAAGATCCCAAAGATGGAAATAAACTTCTAGTGCATTGTCTTTTTGGTGCTTTAACACCAATCAAATCAAAAGCTGCTGCTAGTTCAAATTCAACAACTTCTCTATTTTCGTTAGCTTTACGATCAATAGCATATATCTCTCTAGGAAATTCTGCTAAAGGATCAGGTGTACCGAATGGATTGGCAGGAGGATTATTCCCAATAGGAGCAAAATTTACTGCATCTAAAAAACGTGCCAAAGTTCTTATTCTGGTTATTGTAGCTCCTGTTAAATCATTAGGTTTTATTAAATCTAAAATAGCAGTAATAGTACCAAGGGCATTACTTACAATTAATTTAGGTCGAGGTAATTGTCCACGTTGATATGCAAAACCTTCAGCTATTAATGGAAATCTTTGATAAGTATTACCAGCCCAAACTATCTCAGCATTTGAATTAAGGTTAGAACCTGCATGAAATCTATAAACGGTATCCAAACCTGTAGGGTTTTCAGTTGCATAATGGAGTCCTTCTTTTAATTCAAGGGTAAATAATTCAATAATTGCAGAGGGATTTATTTTAGAAATTTCATCATAAAGAGCACTTATTGATTTATAAACAACATTATTATCATTTACGTCTTCATTAATTATTACAGGCCAGTTAGGTTCGCTAGTGCCTGTAGTACCAGCAGTTGTAACTAAAAAAAAGTATCCATTTACTTGAGATGCTGTTGGTTTTACAACATCATCAACTTGAACAGATAAACTAGCACTCCAAGTATAAACAGTCATGGTTCAAATACTTCTCTAAATGTTGCCTGTATTATTGCCCTGTTTGAATAAGGTATTGATTTATTCCATGTTTCACAAACAAATTTAGATGAACTAGCTTCTCCTGGAGGTTGAAAATCAAAACTGGCACTATCATTTGCTCTGGCATCAAGAAAATTCTCTATAGTGTCAGCACTAGAAATTCCTGTACTATTAAAATTGTCTGACTCTGAAACATTAAAAGTAAAATTAAATACTTTTGGATTTTGATGTTGAGCTAATCCAAATAAAATTCTATGTTCATATCCATCAGCAAAACGTACTGTTCTAGTATTTGGTGCGGATCTTTTTTGCTGTCCATATGTTGGTGTAATTGAAGGAAAAGTAGCCATTATGCAAGTAAACCTCCAGGTCTTTTCTGCTGTATTAATTCTGATTGTATAGCAACAGATAAAGCACGACCAAGTTCTTTCCCTCTTTGTTCATCGCCTTCAACAGAAGAGCCAGAAGCATCTACGTTTACAACAATATTAGTTGAACCACCAAGCATTTCGTTAGGTGTAATCATTCCAGACACACCTGGGCTAAACATTTCTGGACCACGTTCTCCTACAATATAACTTCCTCCTCTCGCAACTGGCCCACCATTAGCTCTTACTCCAACTGTCATATCAGTAAATCGACTTGGTGTTGGAATATCGTATAAACTCTGTCCAGGTTTTACTCCGTAAGGATTCGTAAATATATTGGATAATAAACCTAACAATCCTTGTTGTAATTTATTAGCCATCATTTTTGCAGCAGTATCTAAGAAATGATCTGCTATCTTATTCAGCATATTTCTAAACGCATCAGCAACAGACATTGTTCCTTGAATTATTCCCTTAAATGAACTTTCAAATGAATTTGCCATTGTCTCTGATAATGTCATAACCATATAGATTGGATCTGATAATTTTTTTATTTCATCTTGCAAATCTTTTACCTTGTCAGTAATAGCAGAAAACTGAAGTGTACCTGATATTCCAAATTGGCCTTGAGATTCTCTAAGAAGATCCAATAATTCTCTTGCTTCTATTATTCCTTTTTTATAATTTTCTAAAAGAGTTATATTATCTTCTGCAAATTTCTTTTGTAAAGTTTCAGCCCTTATATCGCCAGCTTCAGTTATCTTCATTTTTCCCATCATTCTTAAAAGCAATAAACCTGGAGTGGATCCTCTTATTTGATCGAAAGGACTTACTGCTCTTGCTCTTGCTATAGCTGCGTCTTGTTCTGCTTTTACCTTTGCTTTTACTAAAGCAAGTTCAACAACAGCAGCATCATTAGTTTGATTTTGTATTAAAAGATTTTTTGCAGCTTCGTTTCCAATTTGTTTCCTTGTATCAAATATTTCTTGTGCTAATTTAGATGATCTATTTAATCCAGCAAATCTATCTGCTCCTCCCGCATCAGTTCCAAATATCATTGCCATTGATTTAGCTATATCTCCATCGCCAAACTCTTTAAAAGCTCCTAAAACACCAAATGCTTCTTCTTTTGTAATACTTAAATTTTTTGCAAGATTATTTATTTCTTTTGCAGTAATAGCTGTTTCGCTACCAGTAGTTCCCATTCTTGTATTTAATTCCACTAATGATTTATTGAATTTGTCAGCTTTATCTACAGCAGCACCTATTGCAGTACCAACAATAGATAACGCAAAACCAAACTGACCTCCAATCGCACCACCTGCTAAACCACCAAGTCCACCACCAACTGCTGCTGCACCTGTTTGTCCAAACAATAAAGGGAAAGCTCCACCAATAGCAGCACTAGATACAGTTTGACCAAATCTCTTATTTCTTTCTTTATTAGCAGTTTTTTCTTTTGCTAAAGCTAGTTGTCTTTCAAGTTCTATTTCAGCCTTAGTAAGAGAAATACCTTTCTGTTGTGCGATCCTTTGTATCCTTAATGCACGATCTCTTGCTTTTAATTCTTTGTTATATGTTTCTTCAACTTCTACTACATTTTTTATTGCTTTATTAAAATCTTCTGTTCCAATCGCAGCTTTATTTAACGCTGCTCTAGCACTATTGACTTCTTTTGATAAGGTTTGAAAACTATAAACAAAACTACCCTCTCCTTTCTTTTTCCCCATGCTCTTATTAACTGATCTATTAAATCTGTTTATATCTTTATCTAATTCTTTTGTATTTTTTCTAAGATCTTTTATTTTTTGTGCTGCCTCTGTTGCACCCTTAAGAGCTAACTCTAAATTAACTTCGTAATTAGGCACTGCTAAATCAAAACATTTATCTCATTCTACCTCTTTTCCCTTTCAAAGCACTACCTCTTTGTGCTTCTTGTTGTTGTTTCTCAAAATCTTCGTGTTCTATTTCTGCATAAGCAGCCCAACCTAACATCTCTTCAACAGTTAAAGTTTCTGATAATTCAGCAACAGTTTTACCTAATTCTTTAGCTAATGAGAATATAAACTTCCAATCTTTACTCGCTTTTCAATTCGGCTTTAGCCTCTACTACCCCCTTAGTCTGACCAGCTTCTATCATTGCTAATTGTATTTCCTGTAAAATATTTGCTTCGACTTCTCTTCTAAGAGATGCTTTATCACCATCTTGAAAAAGTCTATCTCCATTTTTATCTAATGCTTTTGTAATCATCAATGATAAGGCAAAATCATTTACATCATTTTCATTTGATTTTTTTGTTATCGATTCTCTTTCAGCAATCGTAAGTGGATGCCAATAAACACTGAAAATAATATTTCCGTCTTTAATTACGTCATGTTGATATAGCTGGCTGACACCAAAACTATTCTTCAAAAGTTCGATTGCTCTAGTCATAAAATAAGTATTGCTACTTTATTATACTAGGCATTTGCTGAGAATTGGCAAGATATTACACCAACAAAATGACTTCTATCTTCGATTTCAAGCATTGTAGGGCCATTTATATCCTGTACTCTTGGTTTTACACTAAAAGTATCAACATAAGTAGAAGCATTTACAGAAGTTAAACCATCAATTACTGCTTCTGCTATCGCAGACAGTTGACTTGTTCCTTTACTTTTTGGAACGTAAATATTACATTGAATAACACCTGAATAAAAATCTGAACTTGCTCCTTGATTTTGTAATGTAGAAGCTGTGTAATTTATCATCATCATTACATATTTTTTAGTCTTACCCGAAGTTGTAAAAGTAACATTGTCATAGACCATAGATACGGTTGGATCTGCGTCCGAAACTGCGTCTGTAACTGCCTTTTCAAATGCTGCTCTTGTTTTTACTAAAGTCATAATTTAAAACTCAGTGTAAGCCTGTCCACCTGTACCTTCGTCAGATAAACCTCTTGTCTGTCTTGATGCTATAAATAGTTTACCTTCTTTCATTGTTTCTTTTATTAGTTTTCCAAGCTCTCCCTGTATAAAATATTGAACTTTACCACCTTCTAAAGCGTAAGCTGCATATTTAGCTCTATTTCCAATAAATACTGGTCGTTTATAATTAAATGTTTTATTTACTTTAAATCTAGGCTGAATTTTTGGTGTAGGTTTTTTCTTTTTACCTTCTCTTGCTAAATTAGCCCAAGGTTGAAATTTATATACATCATCTTTTGCTTTTACACCCATTGTCTGAGCTTTCCAACTAGATGCAAAAAATCCAGTATAAACAGGACTTCTCTTCTTTGTAGATAAACTTCGATGTACTTTTCGTACAAGTTTATTAAAATCAGCATTTAGTTGGCTCTCTAAATCTTTCATCGGATCTTCTTTTAAAAAATCTTTTGCCATTAGAATCGCACCAATACTGTAAATAAATAAACCTGCCCACCCTTTCTTGTATCAATATCATAAATCTGTGCTGTTCTTGTTTCTCCCGCATATGTAAGTTGTATTTCATCATCAAAATCAACCTGATTATCACCAATCAAATCGGGAGTAATATACAACTTTGCCTGTCTAATCTCTTTACCTTCGTCATCTTCAGATTTAATAAATTCAATAGGTACTTTTAGATTTAAGTAAGTAGTATCAATAGTAATTTGCTCAGAGGTATCGATGTTATAACTTGATCTACCTTTTTTTACATAATTTATCGTGGCATCTAAAGAACTACCTAAATCAGCTACTACTTGTTTAGCAACACTCTTTAATAATGAATCTAACTGTCCTGCCATTATCCTCTAACCACCCTCATTTGAAAACTACCAGCTCCACCAAGTATATATGCACCTAAATAACTTTGTAACCATGGATAGACATCAAGAATATTATTAACAGAACCAGTACCCTGACTATCGGTATTATATTTAACTTGTATATCGCCTAGTTTTACTTCTTCAAAATTACCTGCTGTTCCTGTATTTCCTGTCATAGCGTCTGTATCATTTGCTAAAGCTCTAGCTAATTCGTACTGTGCATATTTAATATTTAACGGAATTGTAGAGCAAGCTAACTCAACTCCATCTACCTGATAATTATTTCTTGGAAATTTAAGTGCCTGTCCATCATCACATCTATCTCCATAGAATACAAAACTGTCGATCCATCTGGTAGCAGATATTAATGCTCTATTTTTCTGATCATCTGTCTTATTAGTCCAAGTACTCGAATCTGGTACGGTTTCAAAATAAGTATTAGCCTCTGTCAATGTGACATAGCTATTAGCGTTAGCATCTTTTATAGTTGCATTTATAGTGGCTGCCACGATAAGAAAGTAATTTTAGTTTTATTGTAGCGTAAAGAAAAAACCCCACCAATAATTGACGAGGCTTTTTACTACTTTGCTACTTAATAATATTAAGAAATATTAGAAGTATCAAGTGGAGAGTTAACAATGATCTCAACCATAGGAATTAGATCGGGATCGTATGTAATACCCCAGTTATTAGAGTTACCTAACTGAGCGTTTGTTGGGTTGTCAGTAGCAGATGTCCACTTAGTTCCCATAACGTGATAAGCACTATGGTAGTCAACAGACATAACATCTTGCTTAGATAAGATGTTTCTATCTGATTCAATGCTTAGAGGAGATTGCTCACCTTCAAGAATTGTTCCTGACTTAATTAAGAAGCAACGGAACTCAGTCTGATGACCAGAAGAACCAGGAGCAACTGTATTAACTTGAGAGTCAATGACAACATTCATGCCAGCGAATTGACCGATACTTCTATCTGTGATGCCGACTCCACCGCCACCCCACTGGATACCAGTTCCAGTAGATAGTGCAGATGTTGAGAATGTAAGCATACCAACCTGATATAGGTAGTAAGCAACAGATGGATGAATAACTAAAGTATCTAGCTCTTCTCCTCTTTCTCCAAGAAGTGATCTACCTCTTGCAACAGCAGATGCAGTTAAGAAGTTAGCTTCAGCAGCACTTGTGCCAGCTTTAGCAATATCAAGCACGTTTGCACCTAAAGGACCAGAACCAGAAGCAAATAAACCATCTAGCAAACTGAATAGTCTTGCAGAGTTTAACTTGTTGATAGCATCTGCAATTTGGTTTCTGATGTGACCCATTGGATCTTCACCAGCAGCCAATACAGCTACATCATCAACAGCATATGCAAAACCTCTGTGACAGATAGTTGCGATCTGTGTTCCTGTACCAATTTTCTGTGGTGTCAAATAACCAGAGTTACTTGTACCCCATGTTGCTGTACCATCTAAAATTTCTTCAGTTGGTGCGATTGGGTTAAATTCTGGAACCTGTATTCTTGTTCCACCTTCTGATGCGTCAAGAAGTGCGTTACGCACAACAGCACCAGATTTAATAAAAGCACTACGTTCTTTGATTGCCTCAGAAACATAGGTGCTCAAATTATTTCTCTTTACGATGTCAGCTAATAAGACACCACCAGAGTAATTCTGAAACGGAGCAGCCATTTAGAATAATT
>Ga0209348_1000488_pt1 | contig 20752 bp, 30 predicted proteins | sample ETNvirenome_2_30_FD_184065 | JGI IMG/M metagenome (GOLD analysis project Ga0209348, IMG submission 184065) | Marine viral communities from the Pacific Ocean - ETNP_2_30 (SPAdes) (version 2) | ecosystem: Environmental > Aquatic > Marine > Oceanic | place: Pacific Ocean | collected 2013-06-22
GCGGCATTTGAAAGATATAATTCTGTGAAATTGCTGTTGATTTTAGACATGGCGGTACGCAAAGTATCGCCAGTTGCCGTATTTCCTTCTATTCCTAGGTCTATGTTTAATCGAGTCATATAATGTTTGTGTGTATTTATTAAATAAAATTGATGTTCATAGAGACATTAAAAACGATGCGATTGTACGAACGCCAGTCCAAACTGGGCACCTACCATACCTTTCATCGCAAAAACACCGTATATGTTTTCAAGTGTGATTCCTGCGGAGTGCAATTCTTAAGAGCCAGATCTAAGATAGATCCTGAAAGAGCAACCAACGATTACAAACACGTGTGTTCATATTGTGATGTTAAGAAATTTGCACAAAAACAAGGTGTGAAAATGCGTAAGGTCTACAAACTGGATTGTTCTAGCACCTACACACTTTAATATTTGATCCAATTGATCTTGTCATGTTCGCCTTCGATCCAGCGTTTTAGGTCTGCATATATTCCGACCCTAATGTTTGATTGGTCAAAGTAGTGTCTGATGAAAGGATTAAGATTGATGTATTCTCTTCTGTTCACGAAGTAGAAATTAGTCTTTGGATATTTCCTAAATGTTTGTCTTAGATGATACAGCCATTCATATTTCAGATAGGCCTTCATGCTGATCCTCGATGGATAGTTGTTGGAGTTTTTATAGATGTTGTTCTGTTCTCGACTCTGCACACCTTCCTGGTATTCCCATTGCCTAGCACCAAGGATGTCAAAGGCCAATATTACTACATTTTTTACACCGGATTCCGCGGCCAATAATACAGCTGAACATCCTGATCCTCTGTTTTCGGAAAAATCCAATGTTCTTATTTTGTTACTTTTTTTGATATCACCACCTCGCCATATCCTGTACAGTTTCAATCCTAGTGGAATGTCGCTCGGATCATCACCGGGTATGATGTAGTTCCAATCAACTATGTCATCAGGGCCATATATTCTCGCGGACTCTTTTCCGTTGTTGTGCCACGCTTTTAATTCCTCATACATCGGCGGATTAACAGCAACTATGTGATCACACAACAAAGGATGATCCCTGTATATCGCGTTACAACCCCATACCTGGCCATGCCCTTTTAATTCTTCTATTGGAAATATGTTTCTTGATTCACCGTTTCCGATTATGAATGCTGTGTCCATTACACCCCAAATGATTCTCCACAACCACACCCGGATTGTGCATTGGGATTGCTTATTTCAAATTGCGAACCAAAAACTTCTTCTTTCCAATCAATTTTTGTGCCTGCCACATACATCATTGACGCTTCGTCGACCACAAAAAATTTGCCTGTGCCCAAGTCTGTCACTTCATCATCTTCTCTGATGTCTTCTTTTTTGTCCACAAATCCCCATTCGTATTTAAAACCCGCACAGCCACCACCTTTGACCATGAGACTAATTGCATACTTGTCTGGATTCTTTTCCAACAATTTTTCCATCTGGTGTTTTGCTTCTTCTGTTATATCAAACCATTTCATATTGTTAATTATCTTTAGTCATCACCTATCCTAGCAACTCCGATCGACAGCCAAAATTTTGTTGCATCTTTTTTACGTTGGAAACTCATGTATGCATTTTGATGTTCCCAATGGTTCAAAGGATTAACTATTTCTTGGGTAGGTTCAAACCACCAACCCCATTTACCACTGCAATTTATCTGGCACCATTCAATTAGGTCGCCTCCTATACCGTTTGAATTCATATCAATATTGAACCTAAACTTTTTTCCATAGCCACAATTGTTTGGAATATCATCCAAACTTGGATTTATCCTTTTTATTTTTACTTTGCCATATGCCTTCATCGCCAATTTTTAACCACCCATTCATCACCACAGTTGAATGGCTTCGGTTCACCATGGAATACCGCAACCTTGTTTTCCGGAGTGATGTCGGCCGGCTTCCTAAATATTTTCTTGCCGTCCTTGTTTAATAATTTTGTGTCCTTCAATCCAATCATTTCCCACTTGTAACTTCTTATCCAGTCGTCCGGAAACCAATGGATATCGTCTGTTGCTCTTTTTGTGATCCAATCCTGATCACCGTGATTCTGCGACATTATTTTTGATGAGTTTGCCTTGAATTCATCCCATAGATAATTCATGGTGCCTGCCTCCCATCTCATGACGCTACTGTTACTCATTTTCCAATCCTTTACTCTGCATCTATTGAAGTCTCTAATTATGTGAAATTTCCCAGGATTGTGCGTGAACAGATGGTCTATGTTGTTGAATATTATCACGTCCAAATCAAAATACAAGATATTGCCCTTGAGTGGAAAGTCTGCGCCGAACATCCATAATTTACTCCACCATGTTTTTATCGCAGGATCATTCGGCAACTGTATTGTTTTTATATGGGGATCTAAATCTTTTGTGCTATCTGTGATGCAATGAAATTCGTAGTCAGTAGTAATATTTCTTTTGCACATACTATAAAGTATGTTTGCATATTTAGAAATATACTTGTTACCCCATTTAACGCAAACTACGTGATTCATAACCTTCTCTCAAATAATCAATTTGTATTTTTTTCCAGTCTTCGCTCTCAAGTGTATATGGATAATCATTTTTGCAAGTCTGAGAACCAACAACATGGATACTTTTAATATTTAAATTATTTTTCATTGCCTTATAAACTTCTAAAAAAGATTGAGAACTAAACGCCGCTTCCAAATCTACCTGTCCGATTTTAATATATCCCAATGCCAATTTTGGGTCTTCCCAATCATAATTGTTTGCCTTCAACCATGATCTAAATTCGTCCATTTCCTCTTTTTTGAATGTATTTGACTCAGTGATTGTTTGTCCCCACTCGACATCAAATTCACCGGAATAATATTTTTGATGATTAATTTCCGAACACAATGCATCTGTCATTTTTGGTGCATGTTCGTCTCGGAACACTTCATATAACGTTTTGCCGATCTGGCTCCAATGCAGATATACTCCACCCAGTTCTCGGTCATACCTATTTGTTTTAAACAATTCAAAATCTTCATCATGTAATAGATGGCGAGGAGCGTTCAAAAAGGTTGTTATTTGGCTGGGGCGTATCCAATCGGGTTTATAATGTTTTTTTCTATTTGCATTTACCCAACTTTCTATTTCATGGCATAAATTATTCAACTGCCTGATTGAATATTTTGTGGCGTAATTGGCCTGAAGATAAAACTTTGAAATTTGCCAGGCCGAACCTTGTAGTTCTTCGAAGTGTCTGTGCAATTGGTTACAGGCATCGTGTTTAAGCCTTAGGCCATTATTTCTTGAATACTGAAAGTCGTCCGTTACAAAAGGATGTATTGTTTGATAGGCAGGATCAAAATCAAATTTATTAATAACTGCTATATTTTCATTCAACTCTCGGACGAGATATCTAAGATCTCTTTTTGAGTCGGCCCATCCTAGCCAACAAAAGTTTTTTTCCAGCACACGTTTGTTTTGAAGGTTGTCCTTCAGGGCACCTATGAATCTATGCCCTAAAGGTGTGTCGTATATGTTAATTGTAAGTGCCTTGTTTTCAAGTTCGACAACAATATTTTCTGTTAGATAATTATTTTCTTGAATAGATGGCACTGTTTGCTCCGTGTTCCATGCACTCAACCTCAACAACAAAACATCTATTGTTTGTGTTTGCTCTGACAATGCTGTCAGCAAAATCAAAAGCATGTTTGGCAAACTTTTCCGCACCAACTCCGTCCATGATACTCAGTTCAGCCAATCCAGCCTCTTCAAGTTCTTTGAACTTCTCTAGTTCGACATCGTTCTCATCAACTGCTATCTTGTGATCAAAAGTGTTCTCCAACCATTTTTTAAGTGGTCTTAGTGATCCAAAATCAACTGCCCAATTCTTGTCATCCAATTCTTTGCATCCAAAAGTAAATTTAAATGCCAATGAATATCCGTGTATGAATCTACAGTGCGAGTGATCTGCTTTCGGCTGTCTGAACGCACAACTCAAACCGATGTTGTGTCCATATGTTTTTGTTGAATAGTAAGTCATCTTTGCTCCTTTATGATGACTTGCAGAGTGTTTATAGAGGGATGAAAGTCTTTGAGTCCTCTCATTAGTGTAACCTTTTCTTTACGTCTCCAAGGTCAAGTCCTAATTCTTCCGATGCTTCTCTGATTTTATCAGTAAGGTCGTTGGGTATATTTAACTCTCCGTCGATAATACTTTTTAAAAAATGCACCAATACTGAAAACTCCGGTCTTTTTGATACTGTCTCTGGATCAACACCATGTTGCTCCATGGCATTCAACATCGATTCAGACACATCGACCAAAGCGTTAATACTTTTCTTGTGATTTTCAAACATTAGACGATTATTCCTGGTTTTTTAGGCACTTCAATTTTACTAAAGACTTTTTTGTATTCTTCTTTTATCTTGTCATTTATGTAGGCAATAGAAGTGATTTTATCTTTGGCTATGTTAATTGGTTTGTCTTGTTCAGCAGTACTAAAAAATGTACCAAAGGCTAGTCCTTGTGGCCCTTGCATTAGCACCAATGCTTTTTCGATACTAATATATGAATCTTGTCCGCTTTTATATTTTGCAATAACTTCTTCTCCTGAAGCAAGTTTCAGAGTAATATGATCTCCATCATTTATATTTTCAAACATATTAATATTATAAACTTTATTAATAATTTGTCAAGCAGACAACATAGAAAACTCTGGCCATAGTTTTTTAAAATAACCACTTTTGTCGAAAAGTTTTTCATTTTTTTCTATGTAAGATTTAAAACTTTCCTTTGTTTCAGCATCGGTATTTTTAGCAATCCCTTTGAATATTTTTATTTTGTTCTTAAAGTAACTTATTTCTGCATTAGTAACATCTGTTTTTAAATAATTTTCAATTTCCGAAATAACTTTTAGTAATACATCTTTACCATAGTGATCAAGTGATAGTTCTTTTGGTGCTGTATAATTTTGCCATACAATTTCTATGTGTTTTCTATGTGGGTTTGGTTGTTTAAATTTAAAAGGAAAATATCCTATTGCTTCATGGGCAAAGTCTTTAAACTCGCACAGATGTGTGGCGCTTAGTAAATGAAACAAACTCATGAATTGTATTTCATGGTCATTCTTCTCAGGCGGGTTCCTTACTTCATTTCCTAATATTTTCAAGTTATCTATCACGGTTTGCCATTTTGATCCTTGCCGTACGTATTCATATCTTGGCCCGGTATTTTCTAGACTGATATGCCAGCCTACCTTACGTCTTTTTAACAATTTTTCAAAAACTTTGCTTTTCGTTACGTCAGAACTGAAGTTTGATATCACATCAATATTAACATTATTTGGAATCACATCAAGGAGGTCTGCGTTTTCTTTCATTAGCAATGGCTCACCACCGACCATGGCCACAGTTTTTAAATTACTGCTATTTTTAAGGAAAAATGAGGTAATTTTGTCCTTGTTATCTTTCATTGGTTTTGATTGGCTTTCTTTTAAAACCGAGGCCCATTTAGAACTGAATTCGGCGTTACAATATATGCAGGTACTATTGCAGGTGTTGTTCCATCTGGCGTCAAAAATTACAGGATATTGATAGTCTTCGGTTGCTGTCGATATATCAAAATCTTCATTCAATGAGTTATGCCAATCTTGCTCACTGCCAAGTCCGTTTTTTTTTGCCCTAATACAGAACTTACAATAATCTTCTGGCAATACGCCTTTTTTTATACTTTGTCTAACTTTTTTTAGTTTGTCATTGGCAAGTGCAGATTCTATAGAGTCTGTATTAATATTTCCCAATTTGAATCCACCGGCACAGCAAGTGGATATGCCCCCATCTACTTGAATATGAAGACCACGCCATGGAGCCGAACAGATGCTACTCATTAGGCTTACTCAATTGTTTGTTTACCCACTTGGCCAATCCCTCGTAAGACTCTTGAAATACATTTTTATGGGCTTTCCATTCTTCGGGCATTTTCCAATCGGCTGTGTTTACTATGATCCATCTGCAATCTGAATGTTCAAAAAGTTTATCAAATTGATATATCCAATATCTTGGATCGACCGGCCTTTTAATATATGTGTAACCCGTAGATCCTTTATAAATGTTGTTGACATTTTCGGGTTTACTTTCTTTGCCCAATCCATAAAGATCCATTCCTATTAAGAAAATTGCTTTTGGCTTGAAACTTAGTCCTACCAGGGCGGCAAATTGGCCAGTGCCCCAATGGAACGGATCATCTGGTCTCTTGTCTCCCGTGTAAGGTAAGTCGGGCACTCTTTTAACATTTGGCCAAAATGCAAACTGTTTATACCAATTTTCTCTGGTGTAAATTATGGTATTCTTGCCACAGGTGTTAGCGGCTTCCTGGCACATATGCCTATCACAGGCCACAATATAATCTAGGTTATGATCTCGGAAAATTGCATTACAACCGACCACGGTAGTAATACCTTTCAGCACAGTTATATCAAAACCGCGTCTACTTTCACCATTGCCTATTACACTTACGAACTTGGTCATAATACTATTTAATCACCCCTTTAAACGCACACAGACGTCTTTAAACGCATGGTAAAAGTGTTTTACATCAAGCATACCCTAGTCACTATATGCAACCAATTTCCATATGGTTTTGTATTGTTCCCATGCTTTTTTTAGTGCTGGATATTTCCTTCTTAAACGTATTGCCTCGACACCTACCATTTCGTGTTCGTACATGGCCTGTTCTGTATCTTTTGCGAGTGGTGTTTGCTCGATCATCTTGCGATCACCGTTTGGTAATTGTTCATAAATTGTCTCACCATTATCGGGAGAAACAAACACTGATCCTCTGCTTTGTTTTACCAACCTGTTCTTGCGTCTAAATTTTTTATTTTTTGTTTTAGCCATTCTATTAATTTTTGATTTTTCTCGTCTTCTGATAATTGACCTTGCAATTCTTTCAACACCAACAACAGTTGCCATTCACGTGTGTCAAGCGAATTATCTTCTTCTATTATATTTTTATTTTTTTTCACGTTAGATTGAAAGATTGTATGTAATTATAATTTTTAAGTTTTTGCATTATGTCAGTCTCATCTATATTTTCAAGCCGACCTATCTCAATCCTCCCAGTGGTCAAGCGGATGTCATTGATTTCATATCCTTGGCTTTTAATATAATCTCTATTGTCTTCAATATAATTTTTGAACTGTTTTTCTCTTTTTTGAATAACCTCATCGTCGTCGGTCCAAAAATGTGCAACAACATCTGCACTAAAATGAATATTTGGAACAAGATCATGATGATGATGATCGTTGTCTGTTGCAAGACTTTCAATATTTTTTCCAACATCACAATACTGATGGTACAGGTAACCAAATTTTCTTGCGTTTGTGAATAGTTCATAATCGCTGTCTTCGAATTTTCTATGCTTTGGCAAGTCATACCAAACTATTCTGATCTTTGGCGTGGTTCCTGTGCTTTCACAGGCATGAACAATCGTGTTTATCTGGCTTAAATTTTTTCTAAATTCTTTTGTTTTACCCTGAAAAATTGGATTGATTTTCCATTGATCTAGTTGGCCATGATGCTCTTCAAAAATAGAATGTATAAAGTTCAGTTTATCTTGGTCTTCTATGCTTTCTAGTTTGAAACCAAAAAGCCTTTCTTCTTTGTCTACTTTAGAAATTAAGTCATTCATTTTTTCCAGCAGGAAGTTACCATTCAGCCTGTCATTTATATTATACATTGCCCAGGGCTCCGAGATATTACATTGCTTTTGCTGAGCTTCTAATACACATTCTATCCACTTGCTTGTGAAATTGTTTTGTATTAATTTGTATTTCAGATCAAAATAATCTGTATGATCATTTTCTTTAGATAATCTTAAAGTTGCATATTGCATTATTTTTTAATTCCGTAAGTATCATTCTCACTGTAATATTCAAAATGGTCTGCGTCAGGGTGTGCGTATCTCATACCACCTATTTTTTCTGAATCTCCTTTGTGCCTTGGTATGAAATGTATGTGCGGCCACATTATGGTTTGTCCTGCACATTTGCCTATGTTCATGCCAACGTTAAAGCCCGCCATTTTGCCCTCTTTGACCCATTCTTTACCGCAGTAGTAGGCAAGTTTATAGGATTCTCCTATGAATTCAGGTGTATCTTTTTTTGGAATAAAAAGTGTGTGTCCTTTCACGCACGGATATTTGTCTTTGAATACTCCAGTGTATTCATTCTCAAAAATTGGAGTGTCATTGCCCAGCCATGTTGACTCTTCGTACTTAGATATTATTTCAAATGGCTTCTTGTAAGTAGGTTCGGGCGATGGCATTGGTTTCTATTACTCCTATACTTATGTTACTTGAGTTTGGTCTATGACGCAACCTAATTTCTCTCCAAAGTTTTGTTGGTGATACACTAGGATTATATGCCTCCAAACCCAAAAGTTGAACCACTGCTTTCCTTACCTTTTCAGCAGGGCCATGTTTTTTGCAGGTGTCGGATCTGCCTACGTGAACAACTTTGTTTGCGATTTTGATCTTGTAAACACAATTTAATTTTATCCATTTAGTTGTAGGTTGTTTTGAATGCTTTAATCTTTTTCCATCAAAATAGTAAAAGTCTTTTATCCCGTACCACTTGATCATTTCACACCCAACTGCCTGTAAACTTTTTGCACCTTCTTGGCCTGGAATCTGCAGTCTTCTAATGCGTTGTGTAAATCTTGCCTTTTTTCATTTAGGTCACGCGGAACAAGGCTAAACAATGTTCTTGAATCCCTAATTTGCCAGTACTGCCACGGCACAGGGTGACCTAATTGCTTGTAAATGTCTTGCAGTATTGCGTAGTCAAACAACGGACCTTGGCACCAAAACACATCGACACCAACGGAAAATTTGTTGATACTTTTTATCATTTCATCTAGTGAAGTCCTGTCATGATCACTAAAGGCCTCGTCTGATATCTCCTTTGGTTGTTTGCTCCACCAATTTACAGTATCTTGCATTACGTCCCGACCCATTTTAGTTTGGCTGTCGACGTCAACACGGAAATACATTTCCGAATAGGGTTTCATTTGCGTCGTTGGGTCGAATTTAACTCCACCAACGGTCAATATGACCGCGTTGGGATTTGTGCTTAATGTTTCTAGATCTATCATTGCGTGGATCATACAGCATTATACTACAGATCAACGTCGCTGTCAATTTGGTATTATGTGTCTGTACCGGATGGTAACACAGGTTCAATATGGGGAAGTCCGTTCTTTTTAAGCTGTTCTTCAAAAATATTAAATGTCTCCCTGTCCCAACAATGTATCTCGCCTGCAGATGCTGGAAAAATTAATTGCATGTATTCTGTGACTCCAACCGCTTCGGCCACGCATTCGTCGTAAGTCTGATATTCGAATTCAGAGTCATAAACTGCCTGGCAATCTACACCAAAACATATTATCATTACCATTATGAATTTCATCTTATTTTCCTGACTAAAAGTACTTACTTCTTCTTTTTGTGTTGCAAAGTACGTACTTTAGTTTGTAACCTAATTAGATCGTTATCTAGCATCCGTACTCGATCAATTAGGGCGATCAGTGTTGTTGATGTTGATCCTAACTTGGGTTTTATTTCTTTAACAATATAATTGTACAAATAAAAAATAAAATATGCAAGGAAAAAAACCGCAACAACAGGAAATCCATAATCATTTATAATTGTAGCTAGGTCCATTAGTCTTTCCTGGCGTCCTTCTTACCATCTGCCCTTGCTATCCTGTCTGTGTCTACAGGCAAACCAAGTTGTGAAGACACTTCTTGATCAATTTTAATGATATCGTTGTTCATAGTTTTAATTCTATTGTCTAGTTGTGTGATCACGTTTTGAATGAAAGTGATTGAACTTACTACGGATCCTAGGATGTATTTTATAATAATCATTATAAAAGCACCCAAACCTATTGTTGCCGCGATGGGCAATCCTAACTCTGCAACTAGATTCCAAAAACTGTTCATTATGTGTGTATTTAATCTTTGATGGTATACACTTTTATTTCTTCGGTCTTGCCTTTGACTGTTATACTGTCTATGTATTCAAACGGATACATTTTTTCAATTGTTCGTCTGGTCTCCTCGCCGATTACAATTGTTTTGCCTAGCGTCTTGCTAGAACTTTCCAATCTTGATGCAAGGTTAACAGCGTCACCGATCACCGAATAGTCAAACCGTTGCTCGGATCCCATGTTACCCACCAATGCCTCGCCGGTGTTTATCCCTATGCCTATGTTGATCTGTGGAAGTCCTTCTGCCTGTAGTTTTGTATTGAGATCTTTGAGTGCAATATTCATTTCAAGAGCACTCTTGATAGCCATTTCCCTGTGCTTTGAATTTTCAATAGGAGCGTTCCAAAATGCCATTATGCAGTCTCCCATAAACTTGTCTATGGTGCCACCATTAGCAATGATTACATCTGTCATACGTGTCAAAAATCTATTGATAAGTTTTGTTAATCCTTCTGGATTGCCTTTGTATTTTTCACTGATGGGAGTGAAGCCCCTGATGTCTGAAAACAGGAAGGTCATTTCTTTTGTCTCGCCTCCTAATTTTAAAAGAGATGGATCTTTCTGTAACTTTTTGACCATGCCTGGATCAAGATAATGTTCAAATTGTTTTTTGATCTGTTGTTTCAAACCGAACTCTTTTACAAATCTATTGAACACTGCGTGGAACCCTGTAATAGTTGTCACAAGTATGATCCAACTTGCGTCCCAAAGTTGCAGGTGTTTAACAAAATAAAAATAAGCACCATAGGCCGTACCTGACCACACAGTTAAAAATACTGCACCTACCAACCAATAAGGTGCAAAACCTGCCAACAATATCAGGATAATTGCTAGTATGCCAGCCGCGACATATTCAAGAAAAGTGGCTGTGTCTAATCTAACAATATTTTCTCCGTTTATCACAGTCTGTAGGCTAACGGCCATTGCCGAGTGGCTGTACTGTTCACCGTTGGGGGTAGCTATCACTGTGCTTATGCCTTCGGCAGTGTTTCCTATGATTACAGTCTTGCCTGCCACTGATTTAAAATCATCTGTGATGCTGATTGTTTCAAACTCCTTGTTCCATCTGAGCCATATCCTTGCGTATTGGTCTGTTTTTATTGTTTTAAATTTTGGCACTCTTACTGCTATCACGCCACCTGCACCTGCTTTGACTTGATAACTTGGATCACCAACTGCGACCCTTATCACTTCTAGTGCTACACTTGGATAAACTTCACCACCTACCCTCATCAGCAACGGAAGTCTCCTAACAACACCATCTATCTCAGGCGTTGTGTTGACAACCCCTACACCATCAACGTTGTCTCCAAGCAACGGTATTGGTCCAAGCATACCTGGCCATTCGAACAGCCAAGGCAACGGATCACCTATCTTGGCAACCCCGCGAGGCACTGCATTCCTATTGGTTTGTGTTGTCCCGGTCTGTGCTATTACGATTCCGTTCTGTACGAGAGCCTGTGCTAGATCCATGTCTCCACCCAACCTATCTTCCTCTGAGAACAGTATTGGAAGAACGATTATTCCTGCACCTGCTTCACGTAGTCGCCATATCACATCTGCAAGTATTGTTCGCTTCCAAGGCCACTGACCATTCTGTTCGATACTTTTTTCATCAATTTCAACTATGACAACATCTTCACTTAAAGTAGCCGTGTCGTATTTTTGTATGAGGTCAAAACTTTTTAACCTCGCTGTCTCTTTCACGAAAGGGTCCTTAAGTCCCCACATCATCACAATCGCGAGAGTAACAAAAGCCAACGTCCAATGTGTGAGTAATTTTTTCATTAAACTGGTTTACTGCCATCCACCATCAAATGAAGATTAAACTGTTCCCACATCTCCATCTGATCCATCCAAAGAAATATCTGTGATACTGAAAGCACAACAATACCAGCGAGTATCAAAAACAAATAAATTTTATTCACCTTTTATGTCCTTTTCAAACCATTCGAAACCCAAGTTGAGACCAGCCACCATTCCCCATATCAGGGCAAATCCTATTACAAGTAATATCAGTATGATAGGACTTAAAAGCCACAGCCACCAGTAATATCTAAATACGTTCTGGCCTTTTTTGAGACGTTTTACCCTGTGGTCCATGAACCAATGTACTATTCTTTTAACCACACTCTTCAACTTGTCAACAAGATATTTGTTGATCACCCAACGAACTGCCCTCATCACAATTAGTATTGGAGAACTTAACACCTCGAAGAACAATAGGAAACAGTCAACACTAAGGTCGACTATGTTATCTGCTGTGCAGGCTTTCTTCCAGCGTTCTTTCAAAGACAATTTCTTTTTGTCTTTCATGCACCCCCAAATCCTGTCCAGTTCCATGGATCTTTGAACTTATCTTCAACTGACTTATGAGGTTTCACTGTGCACCTTATTAAGAAGCCTAAAAGAATTCCTATTAAAAACCAAGTTGTCATTATGTGTGTATTTAACTAGATCTAGTTTTGTGTGACGGATACCGTGCATCCACTAGAATTTGCACAATATCCTGTGATCGAATATGATCTATCGGTATTTTGATCAATCTGATCTACATCTAAATTATAGGCACCGCCACTGTTGGTCAAGTTTATTGTCGCTGTGTGATCACCGTATCTCTGTAGCAAGTCAACTTCGTGTCCGTTGTCCACGGTTATCGTTGACGTCATTTGATTATTATTACCACGTTGCAACACTGTGATATCATTATTGTCGCCATTGACATCTGTAGTACTTGAATGATTTCCTGCACCACGTTGTGTAATTTTCACAGTGTTGGTACTGCCGTCAATGTCGTTGAATAGATATTGGCCACCATTACCTCTATCATCAGTTTGATAACTTGCTGTGGTGTTATTACTTCCAGTTATGTACCAATAGGCGTCATTGTCACCTGTTTCGTTGTTATCCACATTGCCGTCTTCGTGTTTGCCCTGCCATACTTTGGCATTGTTGTTGTCACCGTTCACGTATACTCTCACAATGTTATTATCCTGTGATTGTACTTGTACATCTATGGTGTTGCTATCTCCGTTTTGTACCTCTGCTATGGTATTATTGCTGTCACCGTTCACCGTCGTTGTTATGGTGTTGTTTGTGTCACCGCCATTCCCTATTTCGTCAAACGTCACGTTGTTATTGCCAGTCACGTTGGTTGTTATCGTGTTGTCAGCACCGTGATTATCTATTTTTGTGATGTTACTATTACCCGTTATATTTGCTGTCATATTTTTATTTGCTGAAGAATCACTCCATACTCTTATTTCATTACTGTCACCTGTTTGATTGAATGACACATCACTGTTAGCACCATATATTATTGCGTTTCCACTACCTGATAGGCCTTCGATCTGATTGTTCTGTCCGTCTTGTACAATGTCTAGGTCTAGACTATCACCGGACTGGGTGATGTAGATGTCGTTGGCCATCACCGATGTGCAAAATAAAAACACACTACTGATTCTGAATAATGTCGATAGCATTTTCATTTCCCCCTATTGAGTAGTCTATTATGTAATAGTCCTGTTGTTGAACATTAAGATTGTATGTGTTCTCTTTGCTGAGACGTAATTCGATATAGTTGCCTGCCTCGTCTTCTCTGATCCATATGTATGAGTCTTCGTCATCTAAAAGTGTTATTCCTGTGATGGGATCCTTACCAAACACTAGGTTGCTGAAGTCACCACGTTTCTTTTGCTTTTCGAATTCGTCGCTCATCTGTATGGCCAATTCTCTGTTGATCTGCTCCAGGATGTCTTGTAAAAAATTCTGTTCAAGGAAATCTATGTCTAAAAGTGTTGCCCAGTTTTCCGTTCCGTCCTCGTCCAGGTAATCTATGTTTAGTTCATCGAACTCCAGGAAGTCTATGTCCAGTGCGTTGGCCACAGCATTGTACTTGGCGTTGTCCTGTGCTTCCTCGATCTCCTTGGGTTTGCTTATTATCAATAGGTTACTGATCAGACTCTCATCCAGATCCAATTTCACTGGTGGCATAGGCCTGCTGGCAACGGTCTCCACAACAGTGGCCTGGAAAGCCTGATTCATTATCACTTGTCCAGCGTCAGATTCAACTGAAATTTCTCCCACGTAGCATTTACCAAATGTGTTGCAACTTGGCAGTAGGATAATGGTACTGCTACCCAACTCGTCTATGGTCATTGCAAAGTCCGTACCCCTCACAGCGATCGTTGCCGTTGGCGTTGATATTTTTACGTTCTGTTTTGAATTCTTTGCTATCTGTCCAGATGCATATCTCACTGTCCCCAGTGATGCTTTTAAACTTAATGCACCTGTCTGTGTGTTGGGATCATACACAAACTCGTCAATGATCAGTTTACTGTGTTGAGTTACGTCAACTCTTGTTTCGTCTAAGAATTCTATGCCTGTTTTGCCATTGCCAGTCTTTACGATGTCATAACTGAACACGTCAAGATCTTTTACGGTGATTTGTGTGTCGCCCGTGGTTCTCTCGATCTCGCCATTGCCCTCGTGTAAAATTACATTACCGATGCTGGCGTACCCCTGTGCAGTCCATAATAGACTGCACAACAGTATTATTAAAAATTTCATTAGTCAGTTTGGCTGATGTCGATATCGTGGTTATCACCTGATGTTGTTAAAGTGATCATGTTGTCATATACTCCAGACTGTACAATGTCTACATCTGCTATACCACCTGTGTGAGTGTGTATAAGAGTGTGTCCATTAACGTCACCATTTCCATCGATGTCTACCAACCAGTTGTTAGTATCACCATCTACAGTGATTGTCAAGATAGCACTTGTACCATCAATCGTAGCCGCGATAACGTTTGAGTCATCTGACGCCGCTGATGTAATGGTAGCAGTGGTACCTGCTGAATCTGAAGTCTCACCAATGTCTAGATCTATGTCATTCGAGTTACCAACCATTGTGATTGACGCAGTAACAGTTCCACAAGAACTGTTGTTTCCTGTGCTGTCACAATTCATGTCGATGTTGTTGGAGTTACCTGTCACGTTGAACGTTCCTGTGTAAGTTGCTCCGTTGACATCAAAGGTCAATACGTTGGAGTTACCCACTTGGTCAATGTCTATCGTTGCCGTAGCACCAATCACAGATGACGAAGTAGTACTGTTACCCACTTGGTTGTTTTGTCCATCCTGTGTGATGTCCAAATCAAGTGTGTCTCCAGACTGTGTAACATAGATATCATTGGCATAAGCACCAAAGGCGATACCTGCTGATAATAATAATGTTGTTAATAGTCGCTTCATTCCTCGTTTCCTTATTAGTAGTATTTAATCTTCCAGAGTCCATCTTTATCACCCAGTTTTAAGATTTCTAGCAAACAAAATTCTATTGCTGTTCTAACTGCGTAATTTACTGGCTCATTCGACGCCACACCAGATTCCACTTCAAGCGCCATAGTGCTCATGTCCAAAAATCTAAACACATCAGCACCTGTTTTGTGGCTGGCAATCGTTTTTGTTGCTTCTGCTGTAAGCAGGACTTCTCCCGTCTGCACAGCGACAAGGCGCATACTCACAGTAACCTGGTCAATCCTGTATTCTTCACTGACGCCAATTCCAAAATATCTAGCACCATCACCACCAGACGCCACGTTGGCATCATATCCGACTATTCCACCCTCGATCAAGAGTCCTGCGAATACGAGTGGTTTGATTACGTTACCCACTTCCATCTTACCGTCATACATCTCTCTGGTGCTTCTTATCAATTGTCTCTCTTTAATTAGACTGTCTAATCCTTTTCTCTCAACCACCTTGAACCAAGTGCCCTTACCTACCGCCTTTAGCGCCGCTATTACCCAAGTGTCGGCACCCTGTGAGACTGCTGTTGACAGTTGTGAGAACTTGGTGTTTGGTTTACGCTGTCCTGTCATGTCAGGGAAGTTGTAAACCGCGATTGTGATCATTGGTTGTTCCTTCAATGGCGGTATCGCTTCCAACATGTGCCTAGTGCTTGTCCCTTTGATAAATGGTTCCTGTCCTATCTCAACTTTGTTGCTAACTTTAGCACAACCTGTGAGTGTACACATCAATGCGAATATGGCTAAAATTTTAATCATTAAAAATTGAAATCTCCCATTGGTATTGACATCGTTGTAACCGTACCATCCTGTCCTGTCACTGTTAGCGTGATTATTTCTGTCGTGGTGTCTTTGACCCAGTATATGGTGTCGCCTTCTATGTCAGCAGTGCCGCTGGTAGGACACTCACCCGAGCAAGTTGTTCCAAACATGTTGTCCACCAACTGTTTGGATAGATTAGCATAGATCCTTGATTCAACGTTTTTTATGAATTTGTTTATTGTGGTGTTTTCTTCTTCCCTCTTTTTCTGTCCTTCGATACGTCTCTGTTCCTCTTTTACATCGTTCTTCCTGCTGTATCTCAGTTGCTCAATCGAGAGCACATGGGTGCTGTATCCATTACCCGAGAATGCCGGATTTTTGAACTCGTGATTCAATTCGCTGGCGTTTACGGCCGCACCCAGAAACATTATGAAAATTAATTTTTTAAACATTTGTATGCCCATATTTATTATATTTGATAGTTCCCGACTGTGGATCCTCAAAGGCCACATATTGTGGGTCAAGAGGTTGACTGTGAACAGCCAGTAGGTTAACTATGTTGCCTTTGAATGTGGATCCTTTTGATCTGACGAGGTCAGTGCCGGCAATTTTAAGGCCATCTCCCCTACGGACCAAATCTCCGTTGGACAAAACTTCATAGGATATTGCTATGTTGTCTGATGGACCTGCCATTTTAGTACGTTAACCTCGCTCGTACATATTTAATAATATGTGCTTTTATTATAACGGCGTGTTTTATTTTAGGATTTGAATATCTTTGAAGTTATTTCTGCTGTTTTGTTTGATATTGCGAGATTCACACACTTCTCCCACAGCTCTTCCGGCTTGTTTGTGAACACTAATTTTTTATCGTAGGGCAGAACCAACCAACTTAGATTTTTTGGTCTTGGAGGTACAGGATCGAGTTCACTCTCCAATTGTCCGGACTCCCAATTTGCAAGGCCCATGTTGATTATGTAAGTCTTGGGTCCACCTCCCTGTGCGATAACTTCCAGGATCTTCCTGTCAAGTGTGTAAGCCAACGGCTGATCGCCGGCACTGTTTGAACTGCCAAGCTGAAAGTCTTTGGAGTGCAGGACGCCTATGATGTTTGTCAGCACAGGACCACCATAGTACACCGGCATCTTGTGTGGCACGGTCTTTTTGATGTTTCCTTCCTTGCACACATGATCGAAATCTGGATTGCGGCATTTTTTGTTCACAATCACTCCCGCGGCTCCTGACACGTCATGCCTCCACATGTACACAACGGAATTTTTGAATCTCCAGTCCGGCATGTTTGGGGGAGCGACAAGCAACTTGCCCTGTGTGTCTATCATACTAATACTTATTGGTGTGTGTGATTGTTTTAGTGCGTAGTGATTACTATTTGGCTTCCGCACTCATCTGAGCAAAAGGATTTCTTTCTACGGTAGAAATTGGGTATGCTGTGTTTACACTCAAATTAAATCCTTTTACAAGACTCTCAATATTTTCTGCATAACTTGTTTTTGTAATACCGCCACGTCTGCTAATAAACAAAAGTCCCATTCCACCTTCTGCTTGTTTTTGTGTGAAATATGCTTTAAGATTTGCAAGTCCATGGAAATTTTGAGCCTGTTTAGCATTGTTAGTTTTAACTGCTCCAATAATTTTATCCGTGTATTCATTATTAGGCCAAAGATCTTTTATAATCATTTTAAAATCTTCATACATTTTGTCTCTAATTTTTTTATCAATCTTTGGATTGTGTATAGCATTTAAAAGGGTTGAATATGCTATACCAGATTTTTGTTTTGGTATAATCCTTTGATAATCATTAATAAATTTAGTTGCCTTATTATAGTAATCAGGAGAAGGATTTATATCGTCGTCTTTAAATCTTCCTTTATATGCTCCGCCTTTGACTTCAATTGGAGTATTATCATCAACAACAATTAAATCACCCTTTTCTCCCTTTCTTAATTCTTTACTATGTGTTGCAAATAAAATCTCACCTGGCCCAATCCCTTGTGCAGGCTGATAAGTCAACATATCATTGAAATAAAATTTAAGTTCATCACTTGTTTGTAAATCTTTCCTAATTATATTTGATAACACATTGGAAGGTTTTTGTAATTCATCTACAGATATACAAGTATTATCGTTGATTGCTTTGATAATTTTTGTAATTTCTTCTGAAGTCAAACTATTACCCAACATAAATTTTGATACTACTTTATAATATTTTTTTAAGTCGCCATCATCCACGGCCATTACTGCCCGAGATACCTTTAGATATTGATTTTGTTTTTTGGATTTTTTACTTTTAGTATCCTTATCTGATGTGCCTGCTAACTCTAAAGCAGTTCGTATTTGATCTAATATTCTATCACTTACATCCGCAGGTAAACCACCTACCCTTTTTGCCAAGGATTTAATATCTTGTGGTTCGGCTTCTCTCAAGAACCATGGGTTTTCAAACGATTCCTTCTTCATGAACCTGTGTATCAGGTCTTGGTACAGTTTATCGTGCGATGCCTGAGATATCTCGCCTTTGTCTTTTCTATTGTGTAGGTCCTTGACACCTGTGAGGAAGTCCGGATATGACGCAACATTGGGCATCTGTACCACCTTTGCCTTGGGCTTAGGAAATTGTATCACGTTGGATTCTTTTTCAAACCATGGTTTCATATTGCTATTTAACCGTTTATGACTGGTTACGTTTACGTAAAGTATCGTTGATCTTGATGCTGGTTTCCAGCTGTGTGAACGGCGTGTTTAGTATCTCACGAGCAAACCATGCCAATGCGTTGGTGTCCTTGGGGAAGCATGATCCCGCGTAGCCTCGCTGTCCGTCATTGCCCGGAACCTTCATGTGTGTGTTGCCCATTCGTGGATCTGTCTGTATTATTTTGCTGAAAGTCTGCCAGTCCGCGCCACGGGCCGCTTTTATCACGTCATACATCTCGTTCATGAATGTCACCTTGGTGGCCAGAAAACTATTAATACAATACTTCACCATTGAAGCAGTGACGATGTCTGTTTTGTATACAGGCACCTCCTTGCACACCGAGTGTTCCTTGTATAATCTTTCAACTTCTTCTGTGTCCTGCAAACTTCCGCCAAACACATGCATATCTGGATTTTTGAAATCTTCTATGTGATTTTTCTCTGTGAGGAATTCAGGATTGTACACTATCCTGATGTCCACGCATTGTTCCTGCAATGCCTGTAATTTGTAGGCCGGCACAGTGCTTTTCACAATCACAAGATGTCCTTTGTAGTTGTTTAATTTCTGTAAAACACCTTCCAGTATGTCTGTGTTGCACTCTCCTGTTTCCAACTGTGGTGTGGGAACAGCAACAAATGTGGCATTGGGTTTGAACTCAATCAAACTTTCAATGGTGTTGCTACTGTAATATTTTGGATCGACAATGTACTTGTTGACGTTTTTGGTGAATCCTTGATTTACCGCTGATCCAACAAAACCATGTCCTACAATACCCAGTTTCATTACTTGCATTATTTTCTCAAATATTTCCAGCAGTAAGGGAAAGCCTCGTCTGCCAATTTATCTATCACGTTTGCAACGTCCTGTGTTTCCTTCTGAGTGTCTGGTTTGCATCTCAGGTTACACACCCTTGCAAAGGCGTACACGGTGCCTGACCAATACCATTCAGTCATCATTGATTGTGGCAACACCATACGTGCCTGTTCTGGTGCAACACCTTTTTGAATCATTGTGTTGTATAGTATCAAACAACTTTCCATTGTTGTTTCTAAGTTATGATCTATTGTTTGTCCTAGTTCAACCTCACCATCTGAACCCTGTTTTGAATTCACAGGACGTCCTCTCCATGCATCTGGTCGGTATAGTTCAGGTGGAAAGTCCACATATCTCCTTGATACCTCATTCCATACAAGTCCCACTTGATGTTTAACAAGTTGTCTTGCCACGAATATGGGAGCCTTGATCCTGAACTGCATTGATGCGTGTGCGAATGGTGACCAGTGTTCATGTTCAGCGAGATATTTTATTAGTTTCTCGTCCTTTTGATCGAACATGTCTTTTGTTTTGGAGTAACTGACCCTGGCGGCATTTACCACAGAAAGGTCAGTACCCATTTTGTCTATGAGTGTTATTTCCATACACAAATTATACTAGAAAGACTTGTTAAATCCTAGAGTAAACTTTCTACCCTCTTGGCTAAATCCATGAGGTGATTCATAATCTTCGTCAAACACGTTCAATAGGCTGATACCAAATTGTATACCATGGTAATTGTAACCAAGATTAAAATCTAGCAGATGGGTCTCTGGCATAGATATCGTCGAGTAGTTTGAATTATGCACGTCCAGATGTTTGCCTTTGTATTTGTAATTGGTTGTCAAAGAAAAGTCATTATCGAAATCGTAATTGTGCATGAAGCCAAGACTGTAATTAGGTCTTCTCAGCTGGACAACCTCCTTGTTCTTGCTGTTTAAATGACTGGCAAAAAACTTGAAATTATCCTGCCCATAACTTAATTCGATCCCGTCTGTGTTTAGGTTACCTATATCATTTTTGAAAAAGGTTGTGGCAAAATTATTTTTTGTGAAGGTCAGTTCCTGTGACTCACCATATTCTATATCTGTCCAGGTAGTTTTGTCCTT
>Ga0209348_1000489_pt1 | contig 20744 bp, 33 predicted proteins | sample ETNvirenome_2_30_FD_184065 | JGI IMG/M metagenome (GOLD analysis project Ga0209348, IMG submission 184065) | Marine viral communities from the Pacific Ocean - ETNP_2_30 (SPAdes) (version 2) | ecosystem: Environmental > Aquatic > Marine > Oceanic | place: Pacific Ocean | collected 2013-06-22
ACTTACAAAATCCAATCTAACAAATGAATCTTGAACATCACGCTGCATGTTACCATAACATACATGGTGTAGCCTATCAATGTCATCTATATCTCTATTAGATGAACTAATATATGGAAATGATCTATAACCGTTCACTTCTTTGCAACCACCCCATCCCAGGAATGAATTGTCAGTGTATCTAAAACTACTTCTGTTTGTAGATAAACCTGCTCCAAGCAAATGATTATCAATGGTTCTTTGTATTCTGTATCTTTCACCATATACATCATTACCATTCAATGTATCAAAATCTCTTGTAAATAAAGACTGAAATACAATGTAAAATGGCATACTAAATGTCAAAGATACATCATGACAATATTCCAATGTACCATATGTTTTATTCAATTGACTATGAACAACAGGTATCTCTACATTTTTGTATGTCAAGTTTAGTTCAAGTTCACCAGTCAAGAATCTTAGTAATTGTACTTGTTCTTCAGTAGGTTCATCTTCCATGCTTTCATTTCTGTAATATCTGAATACAAACTCATGTTGAATATTATCATCTAATCCAAATATAAGATCTGCTTCATCCATCTTTTCTTGCATTCTACTTAACATATCTGCAACAATACCTTTTGCTGTTTCAACATCAGTATCTGTTGTAGCTTTTCTACTTCTTAGCTCTTTCAATAACTGATCTACTTCAAGTAATTGATCTTTGAAGTGATTACTATTGTATTGAGCATTACGTTCTCTGTTGAACATTGTTTCTAATGAACCAGTTTTCTTACCAAACTGATACAAGTTGTCCCATAGAACTTTCTTAATAGTATCTTTGTATCCTGGTGACCACCTATAAGTTCTTGTAAAACTAAGAGGCTTTATAGGTTCTACCATAGACCTATTACCTCCTATATATCTAGCTGTAAGATATCTATCATTGATGTTAGATAATCTTTGTGCTACCATATTAGAAGGTCCTACTATCATTTCCTGTGAAATGTTGTCAAGATTTATCTCAACATCATCCCAACTTTCTTTAATCCACATAAACTCTCCTAAGTTGTGAGGGGCAGCCTATAACCAAAACCACCCCTCGTTATTATTAATTAAGGTTTCCACCTTTCTTTCTTTCAGTATTGAAAGCAACAAACGCCCATCTTTCACCTTCTGGTGCTGATGGATGCATCGGTGTTAACGATGTTCTTAAGTTTGCTCTTTGCATATTGACTCTGATACTACCTTGCGGATTATCAGTATCAATACCACTGTAAGAAGCTGGATCAACTGTTTGTAAGTATTCTACTAAATCACGTACAGTACTTAAACCCTGTGCGGCGTCTGAAGAGTCTACTACCCACTCTGTTGAATTAACCTTATAACGAATGCCAGATATCTGGACTTGTGTTTCATCACTCATTTTCTTTTCCTTTTTGATCGTGCATATCAGCTACCATTAGGAAATACAAGCTGTAAAACTGATATGCCTTAGCTTTATTTAAGTAACTAGATGTTGTTTCATCTGTAATTTGAGTCTGTAAAATAGTCTCAGCTATTACATATATCAAACCATCTATTACTTCTTCTATTGACTCTTGAAGATTGTTTCTATTAATACTTTTACATTCTTCTAGAGTTACTGGTACTTGATGCTCATAACTTTCTGCACCATCTACCAATCTTTTATCTGCAATAAGTACACTCTTGTCTACTATTGCATTCTTTAACTCAAATGATTCTAAGTCTTTACATGAAACTAGTTGTTCACCAGCCCATGTCATTTCTTCTTTGAATCTTCTAAGTATTTCTTTGTTATTTGTTTCCATTACGCACCAACCTTATAAAATATTTAATTGATTCATAAATACAACAAATACATACAGCAAAGAATATTATTTCTGTTACTGTTAGACATGCAAAATATAACACGTCTTGATCTACATCATAATACATATTTACCATCCTTGTTTGTCTTGATTGTTTTGTCTATCAAATTTATCTATCCAAGATTTTGTACCATTTCTTTTGTAGTTAAAAGCATACCAAGCTCCATATCTTTTCCAGAACTTGAGTCTACCTTTTTCTCTTTCCACTTTTGAAAGGGCTTTATTTCTTGGCTGTATTACTTCATCCATTCAACCTCCTTTTCTGCTGCTACCTGAATAGGTGATTTCTTTAATCTTACATGAATATATTTTATTGCAAATTCAAGATAGAATTCATATGATATATTGTTTCTTTCATAATACAATGCTTTTCTAAATAAATCTATATCTATTTTAAACATTGGACCAAAGATTTTATATTTATGTGGTGGCCTACCATACATTCCATCTTCTACTAGTTCTTCATCAGTTTTTGGTATTCCAAAATAACACCAGTTAGTATTGTTATGATATCGTTCCCACATTTGTTCAACACGAATAATCTGATCTATATCTATTGTAAAATCTAAATCCATATTGAATATATCTTTTATCTTGGTACGGTCTTCATATCTTTCTAACATATCTTGAGAATACAAAACTTCCATGATGTTTGGTTTCATATCTACTCCCTTCTTTATTATCAAAATGCCCGTATACCTAGCATTGCAACGTGCCAAGTATACAGGCATGCTGAGTAAGTTGTGACGTAACTTACAGGGGACTTACAGTCTCAATAATATCTTCGCTATATCGTCACATAGTTATTTTCTTATTGATTGTCCACATGTCGGCCAAATAAATCATATTGATACGGCTATCAATAATCCTTATCAACATACAAACTGACATGCCCAGGGCTACTAACCCTTTACGTTAAAACATAGGATTACTCCTTTCTTTTGTTAAGGCAAGTGCGGCTACTACAAAATGTTCACCGCACTATCAGCCACCGAAACTATCTCCAGCTCTCTAACCAATCCATAAACTTGTCAGCGGCTCTATCGGCCTTTGCTTTCTGCATATTAACAAGTTTACGTATTCGTTTTTTACTAACTGATCTTTTATTATATTGAGGCTTAGCCTTCGATTGTTTCGTCTTCATAGTACTCTGTTCGAGTTGTGTATGGCCTGACTAGTTCATGTTTCCTCCTCTCGTCTAGTCTTTTCACTCTTTCCCACTGATACTTATCATACATTCTTTGTATATCAAACTTCAGTTTTATAATTAACATTGCTAACATACCTATACTTACGATAAGTAATGTTACCAATACAATCATCATTATCAAATTACTCATAGTTACCTCATTCTGTTGATAAACCTGTACATATTTACAGCGTTTAATGTTGATATTCGTTCCAATATATTGAATGGAACCTTATTAATCTTACTAACTGTATCGTTAGGTATTTCTGCTCTACCATAGCAAGACAATCTATTATAGATTAGACTTTCTAGATAGATACGGTTATTTATATTCTTACTCATAGTGGCTTTCCTTTCTATTCGTTCTATTGCCTTATTGTAGGGTATCTAATATAAATAGGGCAAATACATACATATCTGCCCTATCAGAGTTAAGCACTCGGAAAGTCAATATCAGTATCAACTTTCTCACTAACTACATCTAAGTAAATACGAGGTGTATCATCCTTAGATAATCCATTATCAGCATAAGTAAACTGCTTACTAAACTGTGCACCATTAGCAAACAAAGACATATTATATCCTTTAGTCTCTATTCTCTCTACTACATCAGCGGTGCTATATAAATCAGTTACATTTGCTGGAATGTAAGACAACAAAACTCTTTTAACTTGAGTTCTTTTATCATCTTTATCTATTTTCTTACCATTCACATCAAGTAATCTCATTTTCATAGTATACTCACTATTCATTTGGTTTGTTATTATTTTAGCATTATTCAACCAAATTATAAAACAATGCTAAAACATCGGCGGAGGTAGTTTCTATATATACCACGCACACACATTCTAGTTGCATTTTTGAAAAATGGGCCTTATATTGTATTTATGAAGATTCCAAAGAAAATGTTGTTTGATATGGTAATGTCTGGAAAACTACAGAAATTAGATAGAAAAACAGATGAATGGATCGAATTTGATTTTGAGCCTGGGAACGAAGAGCATATACATGTAAAGAGTATGCATTATGCACAAGCTGAGATTGATTTTGTGTATGAAGCTTTAGAAATGAATGTTTTTGTTCTTAGGGAAATGAACTAGTAATACTTAAAGTATACTAACACATGTGTTAAGTATTACTTATAGTATACTAAGAAAAAATAAGGATGTCAAGTAAAAAATGATACCAAAGAAAAAAAAGAAACCTACAACAAAAGAACTGATGGGGATGTTAACTGGTGTAGCAATACAGTTAGAGCAGTTAAAAATGCAAGTTTACAACGGCGATAAGGCCCTAGATGAATATATGGACATGAAAGGTGACAAAGAAGACTTTGTAAAATTTTTAGAAAAAAAATATCCATTAGATGATAAAGATAACAAGAAGACTGAAAGTAAATAACTTTGAATCCACTGATTATGAAGTATATACCAAAGAAGAATTTCAAAAGATTGGTAAGAAATACAAACACTGGAACAAGTGTAACCCAGGTGATTGGGGAATTAGTGACGATGGTTATGTGGCTGAGTGTCTACAGCGTAACATTTATGGTACAAACGTTGAAATGGTGTTTCCATATGGTAGGCAATGGGCTAAAAAAACTGCTAAACTAGAGTTTGAGCCCCATTATCATAGTAAAAACTATAGTAATGTGTCTACAAAGAGCTATGCAGAGCTAGAAGCAGGTAGAGGTAGGGCTGAATTAGCAATAGATGCATTTTTAGCCTATAAAATGGCAGGTGAAACACCAGATATGGATAAAATAGGTAGAATATACAGGCCTGATCAAAAAAATCCACAGGTTGCTGTAAGAAAACTACTAAAAACTAAAGAGGTTAAAAAAATTATGGCAGATAAGCTAAAAGAAATACTAGTAGAAAAAGATATAGATGAAGGATATGTATTAGATGTTATGAAAGATGCAGTAGATGTAGCTAAAGTAAAAGAAGATCCAGCTAATATGATACGTGCAGCTAAAGAATTATCTGTATTTTTAGATATGCAACCTAAGAATAAACAGGTTACAGAATCTATAGAGATGGATATGTCACATCAAATAGCTGATACATATGATAAACAGACTAAAAAGTTAAAAGCAACTCAAACGAGAATGTTAGATGAAGAAAACGATTAAATTAGAAGGTAAGAAGGATGATATGATACTGTTCCTTGCTGTACTTAAAGAAGTAGCAGAAGATTTTAAACTTACTGTAGTTATAAAAAATTGATGGATAAAAAGAAAATATTATTAGAGATGGAACAGGACATGCTTCTGTTCGGAAGAATGGTAATGCCTAATATGTTTAGTGAGAACTCACCAGGTTTTCATTATGATATAGTAAAAGAATTGGGTTCAGATGAAAAACAGATAAATATTATAGCACCACGTGGACATGCTAAGTCTTCTATAGTTGCTGGTGTATATCCTTTATGGCATTTGATGATGGATAAAGGTACAAAGGTTATTGTATTAGTATCTAGAACACAATCACATGCTACAAAGTTATTAGGTACAATAAAAGATGTATTAGATTATTCTCAAGAGTTTAGATATTTTTTTGGATACTGGGGACAGAACTCTGCTAGGAAGTGGACTAATACAGAAATAGAACTAAAAGATGGAAGTATTATCATATGTAAAGGAACAGGACAACAAATTAGAGGTATCAAACATGGTAATCAAAGACCGACTTTGCTTATACTGGATGATCCTGAAGATGAGGTTAATACAAAAACTGCAGAAGCTATGGAGTATAATTTACGTTGGCTTCTACAATCTGGTGTTCCATCCTTGGACCCACTCCGTGGGAGGATATGTGTTATTGGTACTCCTCAACATGAAAGATGTATGGTTGAGACGCTGAAAGACATGAAAGGTTGGAAGAATTTAATGTTTAGCCCTGACTTAGAATCTGGTACAGCACTATGGCCAGAAGTGTGGCCAATAGAAAAACTAAAAGAAAAGAAAGAAGAACTAGATAGTATTAACAGATTATCGGTATTTTATAGGGAATATTTATGTCAAATCGTAGGGGATGAAGATAATTTATTCCGTGCCGAAGATATTAGCTACTATGATGGATATATCGACAGAGATGAACAGGGATTGTCGAATCTCGTACTGACGAACATAAATGGTGAGGAAGTAGAAGAGATTAGACCTGTAAACGTGTTTACTGGTGTCGATCCCGCATCTAGTACTAAGAAAGGAGCAGACTATAGTGTTATATTCAATATTGCTATTGATGGTGATAATAATCGTTGGGTACTCCCGTATTTCAGAAAGAGGGCGACTCCTTTAGATTTAGCAGATGCTATAATAAATAACTTCAAAGAGTATAGAAGTTCAAAAACTAGAATAGAATCTGTGGGGTATCAGGAGATGTTACGTCAATATATTAAAGAAAAAGCAGAAGAGATGGGTATGTTTATACCAGGATTAGAAATTAAAGAGAATCCTAGAACTAGAAAATCTTATAGATTAGAGAGTTTACAGCCCATCTTTGCTAATAAGAAAGTATTTATACAAAAAAATATGCAGGCTTTAGTAGATGAGTTGACATTATACCCTAGAGGTAAACATGATGACTTATTAGATGGATTTTATTATGCTAATAAAAATTGTTATAAACCTGCTCACGAAGTAGAATCAGTATATGAAGAAGAGGATTATTTTATTCCTCAAAGAAAAAATTGGAAATTGATATAAATTACTTGACAAGCATTATAAAAAAAATTAAATTACAGATAAAATTCAATGGATAGTAAATACAACTTGGATATGGAAAAAATTCTTTCTGATCTACAGGTTAAAATACCGAAGGGGTATATAGAGGTTAAACGTGCCGAGAAACATACAAAAAAAGACAGCAGCAACAAGAAAACAAAACAAGACAGACAATAAAACTGTTTTTGGTTTTGATGATGGTAGAATTAGTGCATATACTATTCCTGAAGAAGTAGAGTTAACGAGAGAATTATTTACAGAATATAAGAGTTCAAGAGAACTTTGGGCACAAAAGTTTCAAGAGTCAATAGAATTTAGAGCAGGAGCTCAATGGACTAACGAAGAACAAGAAGTATTAGAGTCTCGTGGTCAAGCACCTATTGTAGTAAATCGTATTCATCCTATCGTAGAAACAGCAAAATCTTTGCTTACATACAATTCACCTCAGTTTAGAGCAACAGCTAGAGAAGATAGTGATGTAAAAACAGCAAAAGTATTTTCTGATTTATTTCAATATATATGGCAATCATCAGCAGGAGATGAAGAATTAAAAAAGATTATAGATGATTATTATGTAGGTGGTATGGGAGTAATGCAAGTATACCAAGATCCTCAAGCAGATTTAGGAAAAGGTGAGGTATGTTTAAAATCAATAAATCCATTAGATGTTTTTATAGATCCTAATGCAAAAGATGTATATGCTAGAGATGCTGCACATATTTTAGTATGTAAGTATATGACAGATGAATATGCTGAGTTGGTATATCCTGAATATATGGATGTTATAGAACAAGCAAATCCAGAACCAGATAATGAAGATGATTATCCTGTAACTAATTTAGCTGCAACAGAGGGCCAAATGTTTTTTGGAGATGATGATACTCAAATGCATAATAAAAGAAAGTATACAGAAAGATATACTAGAACAATGATGTCATACTATAATGTATATGAACCGTTTTCACAAAGAGAGTTTTTATTTACAGATAAAGAATATAAAAAATATTCAGAAAAATCATATATAAAGATTAGAAAAATTACTGGTGAAGAAGTAGTTATATTTGAAGAAGAAGCTGTATCTAATCTTGTTGATGTTTTATTAGAGACAGGTGGAGTATTTCATTATAGAATACCAGAACCTCAGATGGATGAAATGGGTAATATGGTTCCTGTTCCTCCAATAAGAGTGAAAGGTGAAGAAGACGAAGATGCAATACCAGGAAGTACAACTGTTTTAATACCTGTAAGTATAGAAGAATTAGTTGGTATGGGAGATATTACTGCTAATGTAATAGAAAAACCTTGTATAGAAATGGTTGTTACTGTAGGAGATCATTTACTATATAAAAGAATGTTACCAACAGAAGATTATCCTATAGTACCTCTTATGAACGTACATCATCGTAATCCATATCCAGAGTCTGATGTAAGATTATATAGACCTTTACAGGAATATATTAATAAAATACGTTCATTAATTATAGCACATGCAAGTACAAGTACTAATGTTAAACTACTTATTCCAAGAGGTTCTGCTGATTTAAGACAGATCGAAGAAGAATGGAGTAAAGCAGGTACAAGTGTAATTGAATTTGATGCTGAACTGGGTGCACCGATTGTAGCTGGCCCAGTCCCACTACCAAACGAACTGTATAAGAATGAAGCTGATGCTAAATATGATTTAGAATATGGCTTTGGTATTTTTGAAATGATGCAGGGTAGTGGTAGAAGTGCACCATCTACTTATAGAGGTACGTTAGTTGTAGATGAGTTTGGCCAGCGTAGAATTAAATCTAGAAGAGATGATATAGAAAACTTTCTAAACCAATGTGCTAAGATTGCAATACCATTAATTCAACAATTATATACAGAAGAAAAAGTAATTAGATTGGTACAACCTAGCGGTTTAGAAAAAGAAGAACGTATTAATTTTTACAAACAAATGGAAGATGGTGCTGTTGTAAAATATCATGATATAGGTGTAGGAAAATATGATTTAGTTGTTGTATCTGGTTCTACATTACCTACAAACAGAATGGCATTATTAAATACATATATGCAAATGTTCCAAATGGGTCTTATAGATCAGCAAGAAGTATTAAAGAAAACAGAATTAGTAGATGTAGAAGGGGTGCTAGGAAGAGCTGGACAAATGAATCAAATGGCAGCAGAGTTACAAGCATTACAACAAGAATTAAAGAAAGTCAAAGGAGACTTACAAACTGCTGAACGTGAAGAAGTACATGCTAAGAAACGTTTAGAAGTTGAAAAATTCAGCGGGGAGTTAGATAAAATATCTAATCGTGCTGATATGGCAGCCAGCTTATATAAAGCTAGGCTTAACGATGCAAAATCAAATCTGATAAACTCCGTTACACCTGACTTAGTTAATCAGTTGGAGGATGAAGACGACTTCAGTATTACTCCACTGATGGAAGCAGGAGATGGAGAGTTGGAGTAAGGAGATAAATAATGCAAGAAGAAAATACAATGAATAATGTGGATGAGCAACAGGTAGAAAGTCAGACTGCAACTGAACCTACCTCTCAAGAAGACATTTTCGCTCAAGTTTTTGGTCAACCAGAGACAGAACAGTTTGTTGCAAAAACTGATTCTGCACCAGAGATAGCTGAGCAAAGTCAACCTTCTGAAGTTCAAGAAGCATCTAATTCACAGAATGATACTGACAGTTATAAATACTGGCAAAGTCAAGCAGATAAACGTGCAGCTGAAGTAGATTTACTGAAATCACAAGTTACAGAGCTTATGAAAGCTCAAACATCTACACCTGCAGAAGAGCCGAAAGAGGAGACACCTTTATTAGAAAGACCTGTTAAACCTCGTAAGCCTGCTGATTATGATCATTCTGAAGCACTGGCTGATTCTGAAAGTGCGTCAGGTAAATATCTGGCAAAACAGGAACAGTATATGGATAACTTAGCTAATTATATGGAATCAATAGATCGACAACGTGAAGTTAAAATGCAACAAACTTTGCAAGAGCAACAGCAAGTTGTACGTAATCAGAAAGTAATATCTGATTTACAAACTAAATATAGCTATACGCCTGATCAAGCAAATGATTTTATACAGCAAATGAGTAAACCAGATTCTCTATCTTTAGATAATTTAGTTAAACTTCATAAAATGAATACTGGACAAACACCTGCTCCTCAACAAGTTGAGCAAGTAACTCCAGAAGCACAAATGAAGCAGAATATAATGAATCAAAGACAAGAGAAGTTAAGTATACCTAAGCCAATAGGTGTGCAACCAGGTGCTAATGTGCAGTCATCAAAGAGTGTGGAAGATCAAATGATGGATTCTATGATTGGTAGATACAAGAAAAAGAATCCATTTGTAAAATAATTTAAGGAGAGATTAAGATGGCAAATGTATATAGCATGACACCAGGAGAAGCAATTCAGGGTACTTCCATCAATGTTGATAGACGAATCTTCAACTTTGGTGAAAGAGTAGCTGAGTTAGCTCCTCAACAATCACCTTTCTTCACTTATTTGTCAAACGTATCTAAAGTACCTACAGACGACCCTGTATTTAAATTTTTAGAACAAAGACATCAATATCAAAGACGTAACTTCGCAGTTCAAGCAGCTAAGGTTACATCAGCACATTCAGGTTCTGATGCTAACTGGAACTTTGCTTCTGGAGCAGCCTTTGATGTAGATTGTGGTTATGACAAATTTGGTAGAGAGGTAGCAGATCAACAACCTAACTTCTTACTAGAAGGTCAAATTCTATCTATTGAGTGTGAATATGACGCAGACGGTAGTGACGGTAGTGATGTTCCTGCAATCGCATATTATAAGATTACAGCAGCACCTGATTTAACTTCAGATGCAGCAGCTGCAAGATTAACTTTGCAGTTCTTATATTTAATGTACAAACCAAGTGGTTCAAATGGAGCTACAGCAACTAACGCTGGAACTATTTCCCCAGCATCAGCATCTAAATTACGTTTTGATGCAGACGCAGACGGACAAGTAATTGGTTCAGCTTTTGCTGAAGGTTCTACTGACCCAGAATCTTGGAGTGATGAGTTCTACAACAGAGAAGGATACTGTCAAATCTTTAAGACTTCAGTACCTCTATTCTCTGGTACAGCTTTAGCTACAAGATATCGTGGAGTAAATAACGAATACATGAGAGTATATCAAGAAAAACTTATGGAACATAAGATGGATCTTGAGCATGCTATGTTATTCGGTATTGGAATAGATGACTCAACAGCTTCTGGTCCAGTACGTAGAACACACGGTATTGTACCTTACACTGAACGTTTTGGTAAAGTAAAAACATTTACTTATGCTGACGCTTCATATGACACTTTTGTAGATGCAATGGAAGATGTATTCTCACCAGAGTCTGGAAACAGCGGAGAGAAACTTGTTCTATGTTCTAGAAAAGTTATGTCATACTTTAACAAACTTGGTGGTACTTCATTCTTAGGTAACACTATGGCATTGAACAGCCAAGTTGGTAGTGGTTTAGACATTCAAAATATTGAGGGACAATTTGGTCACTTGGTTACTAGAATATCTACATTATATGGTAACTTAAACCTAGTAATGGAACCATTATTTAGAAACCAGTATGAAAATACTGCAATTATGATTGATCTAAACAACGTAGCTTATAGACCATTAGTTGGTAATGGAGTATCAAGAGATACACAAATTATTACTAATGTTCAAAACAGAGATGTTGACGGAAGAAAAGACATGATTCTTACAGAAGCAGGTCTTGAAATTCAACTTCCTGAAACACACACTGTGTTACAGTTTAGTTAATACATATGGGGGAGTTGAAATATACTCCCCCACAAAATTAGGAGAAACATGAGTTTTAAAATAGAGATAGAAGCAATAGTTGGTGATATAGATAGTCCTGATTATACATCAGAAGCTGCATTATATTTAGCAGAAGGTGTAAAGTTTATTACAAAAAGTCTAATGGTTATACCAGATATAGCTAATAGAATGACAAGTTCTACAACATTAAATAGTTCACCTACAACTATGAGTACTGCATCAGTATTGCAAATTGTAAGTGTTACTAGAAATGATGGTTCACGTGATAGAAAAGCTATTCAAATAAAACCAGAAGATGCTGGTGATTATACAGATGTTAATAGTATTTATTATACTAGTAAGTTGGACCCTAAGTATTATATAGAAAGCGGAACTTTAAATGTTATACCAACTCCTGCTAATGGACAAAGTGCTTTAGTAAAACATATTACTCCAGATACATCTGTTGCTTTAGGAGATACATCTATTAGCAATTTGCCAGATGAATTAGAAAGAGGTGTTATATTATATGCATCTAGAGAACTGTTAAGATATATTATGAACCAGATACGTAAACCTAATGTTTCATCTGGTACAGAATTAACAGCAGATATGGCAGCAGGTGCTATTGGTACAGATGCTGATAAAAGAGATTATGATAAGTATTTTGATATATCTATGGATTTTATAGCAGATGAAGATCCAGAATTAGCACAAACAATGATGCAACAAATCTCAACATATTTACAAAACTATCAGGTAGATTTACAAGCTGATACACAGCAATACTCATGGTATGAAAGTCAGTATGTGAAGGTAACGCAAGATTTATTATCATTTTTAAATCAATATATAGGCGTACAACAAACAGGAGAAGCAGATGAAATTACAGCAGATGATTGATCAAGTAAAAAAACATCATCCAGAACTTGGAACTAATGAAATAATTCATTTGTTAAATCAAGCATCAGATGAATTCTGTCAAAGAACCTTGATATTAGATGAAGCAACTCAGTTTAATACAGTTGCTGATCAAAGATTTTATGGATTGAAAGATTCAATATTAGAAGTTAAATCAGTAGATTTACAAGATGCTGATGGTAATGTAAAAGAAATTAAAAGATTATTAGGTAGACCAGAATATAGGGATATAACATAATGCCAAATTATAGTAGAGTATATACGAGAACTACAAAGCAGTATGTCTATTGGTTTGAACGTGATTCAATAGGTATTGCTTTATATGATCCACTAAGAAGTGAGAAAAATAGATTTACATCTGTTGATGCAGCATTTACTATTACATTGTTTTATCATAAGAAAGCAGATCATTTTAATACATTAGATAGTGGTAGCTCTGCAATGACAGAACAAAGTGAATTACCAGGTCAGTTTCATCAATACCTAGTTGATAAAGCTATATCACTTGGTTATGAAACTAAACCAGATATGATACAAATGGCACCATACTTTAATCAGAAGTTTGAAAAAGGTATTAAAGAAGGTAAAACATTTGCTAATAGAGGTAGAGTATCTGGTATGAGAAGTGTAAAACCAACTAATTATTAGGAGTAGTAATGCCACGTAAGCGTTCAAAGATGCCAGCAAGAAATAAGAAAAATTTTAGACCAACTAAAAAAGGTGCTGGTATGACTAAGGCTGGGGTAAAAGCTTATAGAAGATTAAACCCTGGTAGTAAATTGAAGACAGCAGTTACTAAGAAAAAAGTAAAAAGGGGAAGTAAGGATGCTAAGAGACGTAAATCATATTGTGCTAGATCAGCAGGACAAATGAAAAAGTTTCCAAAAGCAGCAAGAAACCCAAACTCAAGATTAAGACAAGCACGTAGAAGATGGAGATGTTAGGAGGATAAGATGCCATACGGAAAAGGAACATACGGTAGTAAAGTAGGAAGACCTAAGAAAAAAAAGAAAATGGTAGGTAAGAAAAAGGTAGCTAAGAAAAAAGGTTTAACAGCTAAACAAAAAACATTACCTAAATTTTTACAAAAAGCAATACTAAAAAAGAAAAAGAAGTAGCATGGCTAAAAACAATCCAATAGATAAAGCATTGTATGCTGCATGTAAAGCACAGGCTAAAAAAAAGTTTGATGTATATCCATCTGCTTATGCTAACGCATGGCTTGTAAGGTGTTACAAGAAAAAAGGCGGGAGATATAGAAAAGGTAAGTAATGGCAGAGACTGGTTTAAAAAAATGGTTTAAAGAAGACTGGGTAGACATTAGTTCTAGAAAAAAGAACGGTGGATATAACAAGTGTGGTCGTTCATCTGCAAAAGGAAGCTCACGTGGGTATCCTAAATGTGTACCTGCTGCTAAAGCTGCACGTATGACAAAGACACAAATAGAGTCTGCAGTAAAAAGAAAACGTTCAGCAGAAAGTAAAGGGCGTAAAGGTAAAAAACCTAATTACGTAAAGACATTTGCATGAGAGGTTTAAAACCACAGGTAGCCAGACATACAAACGGCAAAAAGAAAACTAGACAAGGTAATAGTGTTAATACCAAGTTTGGAACTAAAGGTAGCAAGAAATATTACGTAAAAAAATATAGAGGTCAAGGTAGACATGGCTAATACTTGGAAGAAAGGAAACTTTGGTTTAGCATCATTTAGTGATATTAATGTGTCATTTGATGAGCTTGAACAACATTTTAATGATAACACAGATGGTAATTTTACAGACTTATCACTACCAGCTGATGTGACACTTAGTAATATAAGTGATCCAAGCAGTAGTATTTATACGGATATTACAAGAAGTGTATATACTTTTAGTAATGTAAGTGCAGTAGCTAATCCTACTTATAGTGATGTAGCAGATGTGAGTGAACCAACTTATGATGATATAGGAGTGACAACATAATGGGTGGAAGTTTAACAGGACCAAATAAAATTAAAGACGCTTATAAAAAATTAGTGTTTTATGATAACAATAAATTAAAGATTGATAATGGTACTACAGATGTAGTCATTACAGAAGCAGATAACTTTAGTTCAGATATAGTAGCAGGAACTGGTATTGTTACATCTGAATCTGGAGGACAAACAACAATTAGTGTAAAAGACGCAGACGTACTTCTGCAAAATGAGGATATAAATGGAGGGATATTCTAATGGCAAATAAAATACAGATTAAAAGAACATCTACCTATAATGCCACAGATGTATCTAGTTTAACATTAGGATATGGTGAGTTAGCATGGTCTAATGGTAATAATAAATTATACATTGGTAAATTAGGTAGTGACAATAGTACAGTATCTACTACAGAGCTTAATGCTTTGATAGTAGGTTCGTATACAAGTGCATCATCAGCAGAACTAAATATTCTTGATGGAGCAACAGTAACAACAGCAGAGTTAAATATTCTAGATGGAGTTACTTCAACAGCAGCTGAGTTAAACATTTTAGATGGTGTAACAGCAACTGCTTCAGAGTTGAATAAAACAGATGGATTAACTGCTAGTACAGCAGAATTAAACAAGTTAGATGGAGTTACTGCAACTACAGCTGAACTTAATTATGTTGATGTATCTTCAGTAGGTACTGCACAAGCAAGTAAAGCAGTTGTCTTAGATGGTAATAAAGATATTACTGGAATTAGAAACATGACATTAGCTGGAAACTTAACTGTTAATGGTACTACTACAACAGTTAATTCAACTACAGTTTCTATAGGTGATAACTTCTTAGAACTTGGTGATGAGATTGAAGATGCAGGGACAGAAGCAAATGCTGTTGATGTTGGTATCTTTTTCCCAAGAGATAATGATACAAGTGGTACTGATTTGTATGTATACGATGGTTTAGGTTATGATGGTTCAGCAGCTAAATGGTTCTTCTTTAAAGGATTACCAGAAAAACCAGGTGCAGCAGCTAGTATTAATGTAAATGCATTAGCTAAATCACATACTATATGTGCAAACTTAGAAGGTATTAGTTCATCAATACATAATACAATAGATCAATACGATATAGATTGCGGAACATTCTAGTAATTAATGGGTAATAAATTACAGATTAAAAGAGGTACTAACCTCTCTAATGCTGGAACACCAGCTGCAGGTGAGCTTATATATAAAAGCGATACTAATGCTTTATATGTTGGTGATGGTTCTACAGCTGCTAGTAGTTTGACAGCTATTGGTGGTAGTTCTACTATTAATAATTCAAACTGGTCTGGTACTGATTTGGCAGTTGCGAATGGAGGTACTGGAGCAAGCTCAGCAAGTGGTGCTAGAAGTAATTTAGGACTAGGTTCTTTATCAACACTATCTACAATAAATAATTCTAATTGGAGTGGCACTGACTTAGCAGTAGCTAATGGTGGTACTGGAGCGTCTAGTGCTAGTGATGCTAGAAGTAATTTAGGATTAGGAACTGGTGCTACTTTAAATACTGCTGCAGTATCTAACGGTGCTACTACTTTAGCAACTGGCGATCAAATATATGACCATGTTACTACAAGAATTAGTGGTAAAGTAGATGCTTCAAGTTTAGGTGATTTAGCATTAGTAGATGATATTCCTGCTAGTAAAGTAGTATCTGGTACATTAAATATTGCAAGAATACCAACTAAAGATGAAGATAATATGTCTTCTGATAGTGCTAGTCATGTACCTACTCAACAAAGTGTTAAAGCATATGTAGACTCTCAAAGCAGTGGTGCAGTATCAGCAGTAGCCAATGGTAGCAATAATAGAATAGCAACATTTAGTAGTTCAACAGCTTTGAATGGTGAAGCTAATCTTACTTTTGATGGAACATCTCTTGCGAATAGCGATGGCGATGTTTATTTAAATACAGATAATTTTAGCACACAATATAAAAATTTGTGGACTAGATTAGGATATGGAGATTCAGGTACTGCATATTGGCACAAACTATGTAGACTTACAATAACTGGTAGTTATAAAGATTATAATATGAAAGTATTGTGGACCTCTAGATATGATACTGGTACTTTACATATGCACATTAATTCAGACAATGATAATAACATTGATATTGATTATGCTTATGTACAAAGTGACGCTTTCTTAGCACAAAGTAATAATACAAAATCTAATGACCATTTTACCTATGTTTCTGTTGATGCAAGTACTGTAGATGTTTGGATATATACTCCTGGTTGGAGAGAATTTGATTATATAAGAGTTGATAGTATTACAGAAGGTACACCAAGTATTACTTTTTATGACGAATCTACTACAACACAACAAACAAGCGACCCTGGTGGAACATCATTTACTAAAGCAAATGTTTTAAGTAGTAATCGTTTTACTAATGGTGCTAACAATAGAGTATTGACTGCAAATAGTGCAGATACCTTTCAAGGAGAAGGCCAACTTACTTTTGATGGCGGTGCATTAAATCTTTTAACAACAACAGCTAATAGAAGAATTGAAATAGGCTTAGGTGCAACGGCAGATGTAACATCTTTTGTAGATTTAATTGGAGATACTACATATACAGATTATGGTGGTAGGTTTATTAGGTATGGTGGTGCTAATGCTATTACTCAAATTATGCACAGAGGTACTGGTGATTTAAGACTCCTAACACAGGATGCAGGTGCTATTTCTTTAAGAACTTCAAGTACTGAAAGATTAAGAATTTTATCAGGTGGAAATGTTGGTATTAGTGAAGATAGTCCTGATACTAAACTACACATTAAAACTACTGGTAGTGGTAGTACTTCTTTATTAAAACTTGAAGACAATGCAAGATTAATGTTTTTAGGTAGAGATGCTATTGCTGTTCAAGATTTATCAGGTACTGCTGCACAATTATATATTAATAGTAATACAAGCTTTAGTGGAAGTATAACAACTGGTTATGGTGTATCATTTACAAATGGTGCTACTAATTTTCTTCAATACAATAATGCTACAGAAAATGTATTGTATATGAGAGATACTACTAATGGTTCTATGTTGCAGACTTGGGGAGTTAATAGTGTTGCTATGAATAAACCTTTAACAGTAGATGGAACTTTAAGAGTGTATAATGGTAGTGCTGGAAGTCCTACGTTTAGCTTTCAAAGCGACACAAATATTGGTATGTATAGAGTAGGGGCAGATCAATTAGGATTTTCTACTGCTGGAACTAGAAGAGGATTTTTTAATAGTGATGGTAATTTTTATCTAGATAACAATTTAATTGTTACCAATAATGCATATGGGGTATTAGGTAGAGATACGGGAGGCACAGTAAGAAATGCTATAAAAATAGATTCAGGTAATAGCGTTTTGATTGGAGATGGAAATTTAACTGGTCAAGTACACGCATATCCTGCTACCTATCTGCAAGTAAATACTGATGCTGGTTATGGACAATTTGGTCCACAGAACTCTGGTTGGTGTCATATACAAACTGATAGAGCAAAGTTTTATTTTAACAAAAAGATTGTTGTAGATGAAGGTATAGTTGCTGCTTATGATGAAGATTTAAGTTTAAGAAGAAGCTATGCAAATACAGATGATGAAATTGTAATAGAAGCTTCTGAGATAAAATTTCGTACTGATGCAGTAGAAAGATTAAAAATGGGTTCTGCTGGTATAACTATAAGTAGAAATGCAAATCCGAATGCTGATACAAATATGGCAATTAATTTATCTGGTAGTTATGGTGGAGGTATTCATTTTACAGACACTAAACATAGTGGTATATGGAATTTAGGAAGTGGAACTGAAATGCATTTTGGTGTAGGCGGTTCAACATATGCTGGATTAAGTAACGACCAAGGTTTATTTATGATGGAAGACAATGGAGATTTTCACGCAGACGCAGATGTCATAGCTTTTTCTAGTTCAGTAGGTTCTGATAGAAAATTAAAAGAAAATATTAAAGATATGTCTTATGGCTTGTTAGATGTAATGAAGATGAGAGCAGTAGAATTTGATTGGAAAGAAAAAAGACAAGGTGTACACGACATAGGTGTTATTGCTCAAGAAATAGAAGAGATTATACCTGAAGTTGTAAAAGATGCAAAAAGTATTGGCGGTTCAGAAGGAACCCATAAAGTAGTAGATTACGGTAAATTAGCTTCCGTATTAATAAAAGCTATACAAGAACAACAACAACAAATAAACGAACTTAAGGAGAAGTTGAATGGCTAAAGTAATAAGTGCAGTAGAAGCTGGAGAAGCAGTTGAATCACCAAAAATGGTTTTAATTAAACATACTAGAGTGATGAAAAATGCAAATGGTAACGATGTTACTGTTATGGATTATGAAGAAACTAAAGATGTTGATACAGCTATAGCAGATGCAGAAGCTACAAAAGCAAGTTTAGAAGCTCAATTAGTAGATGTAGAAGCTGAATTAGTAGAATATAAAGCAATTAAAGACGCTGAGTAATACATGGCTTTACAATCATCAGGACAAATAAAAATAAGTCAGATTCTTTCTGAGTTAGATTATGCTAGTACTAGAGTTAATTCTGAATTAGAACATTTATCTACTGGTAGTGGTGCATTGTATGGGCACACTATTAATACAGCTAATGCAAGTGCTGATAGACCTGATGGTAGTGCACCTCATGCAATGTCTGAGTTTTATAGTTATGATCACGATGCTGGAGTATCTTGGTCTATTAGTGGTAATACTGGATTACATTGTAGTGGAGAAGCTGGACAAACTGATATGGCAAATAGTTTTGCAACAATAACATTATCTGGTGGTAGTGGAGGTGTTGATGTAAATAACTTTACTACTAGTGGTGGACCATTTGGTAACTTGAAATTTCAATTTACTACAGATGGAAGTACGCCAAGCAGTGGTACAAGTGGAGCATCTAGTATTAGTCAGTTAGAAAGTTCATTAAGTAGTTTTAATTCTGGTACATTAAAGTTAAGACCAGGTTGGCAACATACACCTTCTAATAAAGATGGTACTGGTTCATTTAGTTTTACTTTGGTAAATAACGGTGCTAATACTGCAGCTATAACTGGTAATATAACTTTCCAATCTGGTGGATTAGGACAAGGATTGTGTATACATGGCAGTATATTAGTAAATACTCCTGATGGTATGAAAAGTATATATGATTTAGATAATGGTGATATTATATATTCTTATAACTTTGAAACAGAAAGTATAGAAGAAGTACCAATATTAGATACATTATTTGTAGCACATGATAATTTAATTAAAGTTATGTATGATGATAACGATGAATTAAAAAATATAATAGTTACTAGGGATCACCCTATATATTTAGCAGATGGTTCTATGGCTAGTTATAGGCCACAAAGAACAAAAGATTTATATGATTTAGATGCAAATCAATTAGAAGTAGGTAATACTATACAAATGATTGATGGCACAAAAGTAATACATAGATTTGAGTATATGGCAGATAAGGATACTACATATACCATATTAACGAAAAACAATAACTTTTACGCAGGTGGCGTATTAGTACACTCAGAAATAGGGGAATAAGATGGAAGTAGGTAAAGACACTAAATTTACATTATCTATAGAAACAGGTATTAGTATCTTAGTTACTGTAGGTATGATTATAGGTATGTGGTATTCATTACAAGCAGAGATAGAACTTGCAAAAGAACTGCCAGAGCCTGAGGTTTCACGTATGGAATATGATTTGAAAGATCAGATGATTCGTGATTCAATATTAAACACAGAAAATAAAGTAGATAAGTTAGAAGAGAAGGTAGATGATATTAAAGAAGACACAAAAGCTATCACTCAAACACTTATAGACATGAATAACAAATGAGGATGAATCATGAAAAAGTTTATATTATCATTATGCTTATGGCTTGGACTATCGTCTACATGGCTACACTCGCAGTCAGTTAACTTAGATAATTTTCAAGCAATACAATTAATGAGCCTAGAAGAGTGTGCTGTAGTACAGGTAAATGCTTCTTGGAACTTTGCTAATAGATTAGACATTGCTAAGTTGAAAGATTGTTATATAGCAGAAGTAGACTTAACTAATAAAACTATTGGTGCAGTAATACAAAAGGAATGGAGTATAAAGGTAGTACCAACTATTATTATATTTCAGAATGGTAAAGAAGTAAAACGATTTGAAGCAGGTATATCAATGAAGTTTGATGAACAATCTGTTTTAGAAAGTATTAGGAAAGAA
>Ga0209348_1000490_pt1 | contig 20742 bp, 36 predicted proteins | sample ETNvirenome_2_30_FD_184065 | JGI IMG/M metagenome (GOLD analysis project Ga0209348, IMG submission 184065) | Marine viral communities from the Pacific Ocean - ETNP_2_30 (SPAdes) (version 2) | ecosystem: Environmental > Aquatic > Marine > Oceanic | place: Pacific Ocean | collected 2013-06-22
GACCAGATGCACCTGGAGCAGATGTATTAACTTGAGAGTCAATAACAACATTCATGCCTGCGAACTGACCGATTGATCTGTCAGTAACGCCAACACCACCGCCACCCCATTGGATAGCACCGCCAGATGTAAGAGAATCACTAGAGAATGTCAACATACCAACCTGATATAGGTAGTAAGCAACAGATGGGTGAATTACTAGAGTATCTAGCTCTTCTCCTCTTTCTCCAAGAAGTGATCTTGCTCTTGCTGCTGTAGCTGCTGTTAAGAAGTTATCAGCAGTAGCACCAGTACCAGCTTTTGCAATGTCAAGATGGTTAGCACCTAAAGCACCAGAACCCGCAGCAAATAAACCATTTAGATGACTAAATAATCTTGCTGAGTTTAATTTGTTGATAGCATCTGCAATTTGGTTTCTGATGTGACCCATTGGATCTTCACCAGCAGCCAATACAGCTACGTCATCAACAGCATACGCAAAACCTCTGTGACAGATAGTTGCGATCTGTGTTCCTGTACCAATCTTTTGTGGTGTCAAATAACCATTGTTACTTGTACCCCATGAAGCTGTACCATCTAAGATTTCCTCAGTTGGAGCGATTGGATTGAACTCTGGAACTTGGATTCTTGTTCCACCTTCTGATGCGTCAAGAAGTGCGTTACGCACAATAGCACCAGACTTAATAAAAGCACTACGTTCTTTGATTGCCTCAGAAACATAGGTGCTCAAATTATTTCTCTTTACGATGTCAGCTAATAAGACACCACCAGAGTAATTCTGAAACGGAGCAGCCATTTAGAATAATTTAGAAGTTTACAGTAACCAAGCCACCGACTTGGGTGTTGAATCCACCGAATCCAACAATTATGATTGAGCCTCTTGCTTGAGCACCGCAGCAAGCTGAGGGTTCTGTTCTGATATTAGCATTTGTTGAGTTATATTGCCCGTTTTCCAAGGGTTTACCTGTCCTCCACCCACATTTGATGTAGGAGTTGGTTTTGCACCCATTCCTGCAGCAGTGCTTGGTTTGAAATGATGCTCCCAACCACTACCAGGGTTCTTGAGACTTGTGAGATAAGAGTCTAAATCCTGTTCGACTCCACCATTCAAAATTACAACTTTACCCTCAGCATTTTTTTGTAACTTATTTTGTAATAAAGAAAGAGTCTGTTCAGCATTGATCGCACCAAGGTTACTGATGGCTGAAAGTGCCGTTGTCTTTGTAGAAGCTAATTCATTAGAATTTTTTAAATCTTCAAGCTGCTGAGATAAATTAGCTATCTGTTGATCTTTTTCCTGTGCTGTTTTATTAGCTTCTTCCCAAAGCGTTTTCCATTGCCCTTGATCTTCTAATATCTGTTTTCTCTTTTGCTCTTCTTTTTCATAAACACCATCTAATTTACCTTTTACATCATTAAATTTCTCTGACCATTTAGCATCTTTTTCAGCAGCTTCTTTACGAATAGCAGCTAGTTTTTCTTCATATTCTGCTTTTACAGAATCTAAAGAGGGTGATGGGGGTTGAACAGGTGGTTGTGCTGCAACAGTTTCAGTTGCTTCAGTATTTGTTTGAATTACTTTTTCTTCGATTGCCATAAATTATTCAGAGAGAGGGTTTGTAGTTTTTTTCTTTGAGACTTTCTTCTTAGTTTCTTTTAGTGCAGGAGTAGGACACGCTTCAGCAACTTTCTGTGCTTCAGTTTTAGGTTCTACCACTTCCCATTTATATGTTCCATCGGGTTGCAGAACTTTATCAATAGATCCAGCCATAATTAATTGTGTACTTGTATATTATCTTAGCAGATTATTCGGATTTGGCTTCATTTGCTGATGGCAACACTTCTCCCTGTACTAAAATATCTCTAAATTCTTCTCTATCAATAACCTGTTGATCAAATAATGATATTAAAGCTGTAATATCCTGTCCAATTAATCTTTCAATATCAAAATCTCTACTAATCTTCACTTCGGGAGGTTCGATACCTACATATTCAGCAGATAAGTTAAAACATTTTTGAAGTTTTTGCTCTAATTCCATAGAAACCATTGCAAGCATAGAATTAGTGTCCACTCTATCTAATCTTCGAGCGTCAGCAGATTCAGCTACAAACTTCTGTTGACTAAGAGTACTTATTCCAAGAGTAGCCATTTGCATTTGTAATTCCTTAATTTCGGCAGATTGAGCATCAAAAGCACTGGAAGCTGGCTCTACATAATAAACTTTATTTCCTGGTTGAGTTGCCATTGCATAATTAACAGATATAGCAAGATCTTTGGTTTGATCATCATATCCTTCCATTACAAGCATCGGTTGAGATGCAACGTGCAAACTATGAATAAGATCAGCCTGTCTTTGAAAATGTGCAAGATTTAAATAGGCAATATCAAGTAAAGGTGGTTTACTAACTAAATTATCTGTTTTACCAGAATAAATTGTTACTAAAGGTATTTCTCCAAGAGAAAAACTACCAGTTTCTACCTGTTTATAATCTTTATCTGCTGAACCCATTTCAAAATTACCCGTAACACTATTATCTGCAACGTCATACATCTCTTCAATCTGTTCTTTTTTACGAAAAATTCTATAACTACCTGGTTCAATTACTCTTATCTGATCATAAACTTTCTCACCAAACTGCCCATCGGGTAATACTGCTTTTTCAGCTAACCTTACCTGCACTAAATTTCCATAATTAGACTCCCTATCAAGTCTCCATCCATAAAGATTTGTAGGATCTACTTCAATCCAATAAGGTCTACGATTTTGCTGTCTTTCCTCAGCAAGAGTCAAAGCACCCGATGGAGCTGGATAATCTACAAGTATATGACTTTGACCATAAATTAAAGAACACATCAATACTCTTCTTGCATATTCATCTAAGTCCGAACCACATCCGTCAACATCCATCTTAAACATCTCTGTCCAATAAGGATCACCTATAAGTGTTATTGGTTTTCTTAATACAAGACCTGTAGCTGCTCTTATTAATCTTTGCGTAAAAGGACTAAATACTGATCTGTTTACCCTTGCAAGGTAAGCATCATAATCTTCTCTTGGTTCAAGAGGTAAAAATGCTTCAGAATTTTCTCTAAGATACTCAGTTCCTTCTGTAACAGCCTTCATTATTTCCCAACCTTTCATCATATCTAAAACTGCTCTAGTTCTAGTAAAAGGACTATCAACACCACCTGCAGATGTTGATGAAACTATATTAGTTCTAATAGAACCTGGGATTGCGTAAGTCATGTTAGCACCTCCATTTTCTTAATGCTAACGCCTTTCTAGTAGGTTTACCGTTAGGTTTTTTCATTGGTCCAGGCATACCCTTCATTCGGGCACAGAAAGATGCTCGTCTTTTAGCTGCTTTACTTCCAGGTTTCACTTTTCCCGTAACAGGTGCTTTTAAATTACTACCTGTGGCACGATTGTATTTCGCACGACCTTTAGCAGTAAGTCCACCAGTTTTAGACTTTTCACCCCTGCCTACACTTAAATTTACTTGTTTACGTTTTTTTCTCATTTGCCCACCTTTACTTGTGCCTTTTTATGGGCTTGAGTAAAAGTATCTCCTGCTCTCATTCGCCTTTTCATAAACTCCATGTGCTTTGCACTATGATGCTCAGAATGCTTAGATAATAAAGTTTTTTGGCGAGGAGTTAGTTTCACTTCTTTTTCTTTTTTTTTCTTAGAACCTTGGTATTACAAGTCGTTACCGTTAATATCACCATTGGTTGTAAAACTTACACTTACAGTTTCAAGATCACCTGTTGCTGCCGATAAAGTTGTTCCTGTAATAATTCCATCAAACGTAACTTTATTAGATCCATTAAGGAATAGTTCAAATTTTGCATCCGCTGGGTCATCTGCCTGTAATACATCTCTTAGTATTTCACCTGTCGCATCAGTAGCAGTAGCAGCAGTATAGAGAAAATCAACACTACCAGATCCAGAAATTAAACCTCCAACATATTTTCTAGAATTATCGCCATGAGCAGTACATTCTAGAGTATCTTTTGTTATATCAAGAGACCAACCTGTTGTTGAAATAACTGTTGCAAGGGCTTCTGATCCATCTTTAGAAAATTTAACAGAACCCTCCTCTCCACGAAAAAATGCCATGATCCAGAGAAAAAAAGTATTTATATGATTATATTACCGTGAAACTGCGTTTTTTACAGTTATTTTTTCTTCTTTTTACGTCTATGTTGATAACTTATTTTTTTACTACCTGTTTTTTCACGCTTAAATCGTGCTTTTTCAGCACTTGACATCTCTTTTGTTGTCTTAGGTGTCTTACTTGATACACGTTTACTAGGCCTACAGGCAGGATAACCTCGTTTTTCGCCCTTTGAACGACCACAGGGTTTGCCAGTTTTGACATCAACCCATTTTTCTTTAAACCAACGGGTTAGACCACCGCTACTTCTTGCCACTTTTTTTAGTACCAGAACGATAAGTACCACCACGCTTCTTATACTCTCGTACAAGCCATGCGTTAGCGTAGGCAGAAGGATAAACAGCAAACTTACGTTTAGCTTCTGCTTTTACCCTAGAGTATAACGCTTTATTTACAGGAACATTCGCCACGTTTCTTACCTCCTTTCTTTTTCTTCTTCTTTTTCTTAGTCGTAGAATGGTACATAGTAAGAATTAGGTTTCTTAGTATATTCTAAACGAAGTTTGACCTAATGTCTCTGGTTTTGCCAAGTTAAATTGCTGTAAACAAAGATAACCAAAAGCATCAAAAGCATGATCTACACCCAAGTTTTTATTAGGCAATCCAGTATTTGGTGCATATGTAAGAGTTCTAAGCGATTTTATCAATTCTTTACACCTCGGATGGATAAATGTTCTTCGATCACCAGCTGCATCAAAAAGTGCCGTATTGACAGCAGTGATCTTATCTCTAATCTTCCAAGGAGCCTTCGGACTCGACACGGTAAAGCCACTTCTTCGTAAAATTGTATGATCCGTAAGCCCAACTCCACTTGTTTTGCGAGCACCACCCGTAGGGTCGGGACAAGTAATAATTCTTCTCTCAACACCATATCTATTTACCACTTCTTCGGCAAAATCCCATGTAGTAGCACCTCCTCTTAAGATAATTTCGTCAAAAACATACAAATTTTCATTATTTTTTACCGCACATATGCCACAAAGAGGGTCTACGTTAAAATCCACTCCCATATATAGCGGTAACATATGTAAATCCTGCACTTCGGACGAAATATTCTCGTCATCAAAGCTAATTGCCACTAATCCCGTAAGATTTTCAAAGCTCGCTTCAAATTCTTGTCTAAATGTACGATTATCTAGCTGACCTCTAGCTGCTTCAACTTCTTCTTTCGGAACATTACCCCCCTCAATCGTAGTAAAACTCCACCTCTTCCAATCTCCACTTTCATCTTCGGGTACATAACACCATAAATCGTAAAACCAACTTGCCGTTCCATCAGGTGTTGAAATAAATAATGCCCATCCCTGTTTATCAGCTAACGCAGGTCTTATAACTTCAGACCATACCTCTTTGTCCATAAATGCAGCTTCGTCTAATACAACTCCACTTAAACTACGACCTCTTAATGCCATCGCATTTTCAGTCCCTTTTAACTCAATAGTGGATTCATTTACTAATTCAATTTTTAAATCTGTCTCATTCTTAGACTTGATCCACTGCTTTGGTACTAACTTCTTTAATGTTTTCCATGCAATGTCCTTTGCCATTCGATATGTAGGTGCACAATAAAAATATGTTTCTCCAGGCTTTGCAATAGCTCCTTTCAATAACTCAACACAGCTTAAATAACTTTTACCAAATCTTCTTCCAGCTACTAACACCCTAAATCTTTCTTTCGCACTAAATACTTCCCCTTGTGCCCAACGTAAACTTAACGGTTCTGCTACTGCCATACAAAAATAATAACCTCTATTATCATAACAGCAACTTATTTCGTGTTGTATCAGCAGGTTCCCCGCCCCTGGCTAAAATAAAGTTTTTTTTGAGACTACACCCCCTAGTAACAAATGATACACGCTATTGTATAAACTACTCTTGTATATATACTAGCATCTGCTATAATAGAAGAGTAGGCAAGGGAAACCAAGCCTACAGCAACTCGAAAACTTAATTAATTTTTCTGCTATGAAACCAAAAGCAAGGTACACTTTTTCAGGTGTCGAATCCGTCAGCTTCACAAGCTATTCAATCAGCTTCCGATTCTCTGATGGTGATTCTCTAGATGTTGACTTCCCTTCCTCAAGTGGTCGGAAGTTCATTCACGAAGAGATTAGAGACTTCCTTAAGTGGTACGGCAAGGATGACAGAAAGCAACTTGAAGAGACTTCAAAAGTCTTAATCAAGTTACTTGAGAAGGAGGAGGTCAAAGCATGACCTCTTCTCAACTTGGCGACATAGTCGGCAACGAGCCAACGCTTTGCTTCTCAGAGTGGGAGCACTTCGTTCAAGATGAAGCTATCTCTAGAGGAGTTGATCCCAACGACTCTGACAAGATGGAAGAGCTTGACGAGATCCTACAACAAGAAGCACAAGACCATCGAGATCACCTCGAGATGGAAGCCTATGAAGACTCAATAGGGCACTAACAATGCCCTTCCTTGATTCCTATCAGGAGACAAGGCTAGACGAGATAGAGGAGCAACTCTTCCTAGAGTCTCCTCTAGCTCCTAACCTTAGACTCAAAGCTTACGAGCTTTTACTAATTGAACTTTATTCTTAAATGCTATGAAATTTCAAATTGCTTATCTAAGCTTTATGACAGTTTTATTATTCTTTCTTGGAACATGGGGAGCGCATCAAAAGCCCGCATCTTTCGACTACTCAACAATCAGTTGGGAGGAGACTAGACCATGAGCTACAACGGTTGGACTAACTACGAGACTTGGAACGTGGCCTTATGGCTTGACAACGATCCAATCTCGTACCACTACGCCAAGATAGCCAAAGACTACGACCACTACCGAGAGTTAAAAGTTACTCGAACTGGTGACGGTGTCAGTCTTTGGGATCCTATCTTAGACACCAAACAGCTTGACGACAAAATCAAAGAGCTTAAACCTTGTCTAACTGACGAGGTCACATTAAACGATTACTTGGGAGCTTAGGCTCCCTTCCTTACTTCTATGTTAAAACTTAAACTCGAAACCGATAACCAGGCATTTGACCAGGAAGGCCAGGAAGTCGCCAGGATACTGAGAGGCCTGGCTGACCAGGTCGAACACCTGGACAAGCTCCAGGAATGCCAGTTCCCATTAAGAGATCTCAACGGTAATACGGTTGGCTACTACCAAACCTGGACCGACCAGAGCGAGAGCCAGGGGGCGGTGATCAGTTCACCTTACCAGGAGTGGAGCCAATGACCAGGCGAAGAGTTCCCAGTATTGATTACTGGGACTACTTCTGGCAGCAATTCGACTCAATGTATCACGAGGACTGCCAGGGATATGCAGACTCCGACTTGGTTTATAGACGAACCAAAGAGCTGGTTGATAGTCAGCTTGAAATTCAGTAAACCTAGGAGCTTCGGCTCTTTTTTTTTGCCTGGAAACACCAGGACAAGACCAGGTAACTACCAGGTAAGCTAAAAATTGAATGGATTTTTAGAGCTGGTCAGCAAAAACTGAATGAAAAATCAAGCTATATATACTGAATGTAAAAAACTGAATGAATTTTCAGCTGGTTTTGTCAACTGAATGTAAAAACTGAATGCAAAAATTGAATGGCTTAATCTCTGCCAACCTCATGTCGATTTGTCAAATAGTACACCTGTATTATACTAGCTTCGCCCAAATGCTCACTCCTTGCTTTCAATTTGAATATTTAAGCTGGGTGGCATATTTACGTTTACGGCTTCCTGAGTCTCGCCATTCGCACGTCCTAGCGAATCTAAAATCATGTGTGCAGTTTGCAGTTGGCCTTTTTTCAAAGCAGCATTAAATAGTCTTTGTCGCATGGAATGTAAACGAGAGAGTATATCGGCTCTATCTCTCTCTAAATCTTGCGTGTTCCACTCGGTCACACGTTTCCAATCTGCCCAAGCTGTTTTTTCGGAGATGCTTTCTCTTTGTGCGTGTTGTAAAACTAACTGTCTTGTAGATAATCCGTCAAGTTGTTTTGTGTAAAGTCTTTGACAGCGTTGTTCGATATGAGTTTTTGGATTACGCTTGCCATATATATTTTTTATTCTTTCTAGGTCTTTTTCTGACATTTCCAATAAAAAAGAGGTATTAACTAAATAATACCTCGTAAGTTTAATTATGTGAAAGATTTTCTAACAATCCCAAGAATCCGAAACACCATCTTCCCATTCAACTCTTGTATGTTGTCTATCCATATCGCCTAAGTATCTATCTTCATCTTTCCATTTCTGCATTTCTTCGTGCGAATCGAAAGTAATTTGATACTTGACAATTTTTTCACAAGTAAATTCATAAGGATACATGATTTTTTACCTCAAATAATTTATTTTCTTGGATAAATTTAAACTCGTTAAAATCCCAAAGCTCACCAAGTTGTAATTCTTTAAGTAGCATTTCTTTAATTTGATCTAAGATTGCAAAACCCAAAGAATCTTGATAGTTTCCGTGTTCGCAAGATTGATAATCATAATTGTTGATAATGCCGACAAGATAACCTAATTGGTTATGATCGTCCCAATAGTTAACAACATTTGACATTCTGTAAACATAAGATGGTCTTTCGGAATATTCTTTGTCGTTATATCTAGCCATCAAAGAATTTTGATTTTCTCTCAATAAGATATTAAAAATAACTTCATAGATACATTCGTTGGAATATTGGTGATACCAAATATCAAAAACACCATCACAAAACTTATCAAATTTTGCGTGTTGCTTCATACGATCTTCAAAAGATTTAGCAACTTTTTGTTTTTCGTACCAAGAGTTTTTGTTAACTCTTCTAATAGCTCTTAAAATAGAAGATTGTCTTTCGTCATCTGTTTTACCACTTTTCATATAATAGAAAGTGGATAATGCGTTAAGAGTATCGTCGGAACATAAATAAGCAGACATTAGTTTTTACCCCCTTTGTTAGCTTTCTTTTTTTCATCAAATTTTTTAAATTCATTTTTAACATCATCAATAGTTTTGATAGATGTTTTAGAAAGATCAACGGAATGAGAATTGCCGTTGCAATCTGTGATTTCCCAAATAGGCATAGCGAATAAAGTAAACTACTCCTTTATTATAACAGTTATTTCTTAGTATTGGCAATGATTTTGGAGAATTTTATAGAACTTCCTTTAGTTGATGCAAGATATAAAATATCAAATAATTTCATTAATCTTATTTTTCTTTTTGTAGAATATTTTGAATATTTAATGAAAGAAAGCATAGTGGTTAATAAAAACCATTGATCACTGAATGAGAGCTTAATTTCATTAGGATTTGGTTGATCTTGTTCGTTTTGTTTTCTAAGCAATAAATCTTTAATTCTTCCCATGATTGAATGTTTTTATCTATATATATGCTAGTATATTAGAGTAGTTAATGTCTAGTGCCTATGGTTAATTCAAGACGTTCCAATGAACTTCGATCACAAGATTTAGAAAGGTTGAAACGTCTTTTAGATTTAGGAATAACACCAAAAGGTGTTCGTGCATATGCTCAAAGTACATTTAATGTTTCAAGACAGCAAGCACATAGAGATACAGTCAAAGCAATGGCTGATCGTTCCAAAGATAAAAGGGTTAAGCCTTGTTCTAAGGAAAAGCAAAAAATGATCGCAGCATCAATGAATCTGCTTTTCCAATGTATGCTCAAAGCTGAAATGAATAACGACCCAAGTTCGTTAGCTAGATTAAGCAAAGAGATACGAGAGCTATCAAAGCTCATTCCAGAATTTTCAGCTACACCAGATCCTGAATGGGACGAGGAAAATTATGTAAGCTTTGAAAAATCTGTCTCATAAAACAATTATTTTTTTCTCATAAAACGCTATGACCAAATCAAAAAGACAAACTGTCATCTTAGAAAACGACCCACTATACAAAGAAAAAGCAAAGTGGGCTAAAGAATTTAATCACTTAGTTGGACTAAAAATTGTTGGAGTTCGTTATTTAACAAAAGAAGAAACAGACGCAAGTGCTTGGTATTCTTCACCAATAGCTATTGAACTAAGTGATGGTTCAGCATTAATACCTCAACAAGATGATGAAGGTAATGATGGAGGAGCAATATATATTGCTAACTCAAAAGGCAAGCAAGATTTAATTCCCGTAATTAGAGGTTAATTATGGACAAAATCGCAAACGCACTTTTTCTTACTGAAAAAGAAACCGAGTTTTTAGGACACATTCTTAATGAAGCTTGGTATCAAATTGATTCAGATAATCTTACCGAGGAAGGTTATCAACTTTATAAATCTATTGAAAAAAAAATTAAGGAGCAATTAAATGCCTAATTGGACAACAAACGAAGTTACGTTTTCTTCGCCATTTACAAACAACATTAAAATAATTAAGGAGATCTTTGAAAAGGGATCTCCATTTGGCCAACTTATTAAAGAGCCTAATTGGTCTACCGTTCCACTAAAAGGAAATGAGTTAAGGAATCGTTTTTCTAAACAACCTTTAGGAGAAAAAGGAGAGCTACCGATCATTGAAGAACATAAATTAAAGAACGGTGATGTAATGAAGTTCTTTAAATTTAAGTCTACAAATGTTCAAGATACACGTTGGTATGAGTGGCGGTTGGAAAAATGGGACACCAAATGGGACGTTCCAAAAGATGATATTGAAATTATTGAAATTAACAATGGTTCTATTGTTGTTGGTTTCGATACCGCATGGTCGCCACCCTACGCTATATATAAAAAACTTAGAGATATATTTAAAGATGTAAAAATCGAATGGTGGGCAAGAGATGAAGATGACCAAACTAATGGAGAGGGGTATTATTTACAATGAAAATTACCGATCACGAACACGCATATCTTCATGCTTTGGTTCTTGCTATAAACGCACCAACTGATGAACAATCTTTAGAGTGCCAAAAAATTGCAGCATCTATTGAACCTTATTTAACTGAGAAACAAATAGATTTATGTAAAAAAGGTATTGAAGTTTGCATGGAGTTATTATGAAACATAAAGAATATCAACAAAAAAGGGCATCACTTGATGATGCCTACTTATTCGGAGAGATCACACTCTCCGATTATGCTAGAGAATCACAAAATCTTGATACTAAATATTATCAGATTAAAAACGATAAAAAAATTTATAAAGAATATAAAAAAGCAAGCTAAACTAAAAATTTCCAGGATTTCAAAAACCTGGATTTTTTTATTTAAACTTATTATATTTGTGCATTCTTTCTTCAAATTTTGCCATTGCACCTAATAATTCATACTCATTCATTATTCTCTCTTGAATGGCCCCATCTTCTTTTGCAATAATTATCGCAGCTTGCTTCGCTTGAATGCCAGTTAAATGTTTTAATCCCATATTGTATGCTCCGAGCTGGCAAAAATAGTCTTCCAAATACTTATCAGGTTTATCTTTGAATGATCCTGTCGTCTTAAAGTCAGTTATAGTCAGCTTTTCATCTATATCGAGCAAACAATCTGCCGTACCAGCAAATCCTAATGGGTGATAAATACTAAATTCTATACTATGAATGGAAGTTACTGATCCTCCATCAATCCAGTTTGCCAAACCTCTGGCGTGTAGTTCTGCCAACCAATGTACTTTAGGGGACGTTCCTTTGGCTTTCTTAATCGCCCATTTTGTGACGCCTTTCGGAGAACGTGCCAAACCATCTTCATATGTTGTCCAAGAATTTCGTTCATTGCAGGTGTTTCTAATAAGTTGTGATGCTGTTTTTAATATATATTCGCAGTGTGAATGGGCTTTCGTACCTCTATTCGCTGCTTGCTTTCTTATACTTTCATTTCCTGGTTGTGCCAACCACTTACTTAAAAATTCTTTATCTCTCTTACTTTTAGTCTCACTAAGTATGTGTGTTACTGAATGATATTCTTTACCTTCTGTATCTCGATATATCCTATGCTCTCCTCCGTCTATACGCTCCAATGTTTTATTGCGTAACACTGCAAGAGCGTCTTGTTTGTCTACACCATCAAGTGTTAGTTGCATTAGATATACTTCCCCACTATGATTCTATATTATTTTTGCCTTTTTGCAACTCTTTTATCTTATTATTCATCTCAATAAATTTATCTGCTGCTTGTATTTTTGATTTATTATACAAATCCATCAAAGCATCGTACCTTGCTTGCATAATACTTACTACTTCTTGAACTTTTTGATCATGAGTAATACTGACAGATTGCCTACTCTGTTTAACACGAGATGTAAGACCTTTTTTTAAGGTATTTAAGTTCTCTCTATATATTTTCTTTTGATCTTTTATTTGTTTTTTTAATTTACTGTTTTCTATCTTTCTGTTCTCACTCATACTTTTGTAAAAAGGTAAATCTTTATGATCAACAATAGATTTGTACCACTTCTTTGCTACAAATTCTTGATCTTCTTTTTCTAGTGAAACAAACATACAATCAACAGTTCGTATCAATAGATTTTCTTCTGCAAAAGTTTTTATCCACCTTGCTAATGCTTTTTTAAATTTTTTTAAAAGAACTGCCTGGTATTCTTCCAATACAACATTTAAAGTTGTTTGGATTTCTTCGTATTGTTCATGTGAACGATTTGGTTCAACTAATTGTTTTTTAAGAACTTTTATTCGTAACTGAAGATCCAGCTCTTGTTGTTTTAGGGTATCCCACCTCATAATGTTATATATATGCTCTATTATTATAAGAGCAATAAATGGTTTTGGTTAATTAAATGTAGTTTTCGTAATATCTAAATCAGTAACATCTATCCATCTACCGTTTTCAAACAAGAAAATTAGCTCATTGTCAGGGTCATAATATATCTGACCTTCGTATGGCTCTCTTGGAAGTCTAACTTTTACCATTTTTTAACCAGTGATCAATAAGTTTCTTTAGTTCTTGAATGCGTTTTTGTGCAGCTTCAATTCGTTCTTCTTTTTTCATAAAAAAGTTTGGGTCTTACAGGTTGTCCTTGCTTACTGGAAAAGGCTATGACGCTCTCACCGAACGTTGTGGTTCTTCTCCGTCCTCGATGGGAACTCATGTCAGCTTTTAATATGCTTGGAAATGTCTCAACCACGCGACATTGGTCACATTAAAAGGAGCAGCAAGGTTGAGTGTATGCGTATCACTAACCTTGCCCAAACTACTGTTAGTCTGCCATCTCCTCTAATGGGTTTCCACCTACAAGTAGATTTTCTAAATAAAATCCATCATCTATTCTCTGTTCATAAGCCTTCTTGACTTCAACTTTATGCTTTGGTGATTGTGGCTTTGGAATGAGAACATAACTTGTAAATTCAGATGAACCTCTCATTTCTTTTTTCTGTGTCAGTTTCCAATTCCAATCAGATAAAGTTTCGTAACCTTCTTCTGCTGCATATTCAAGTAATTGTTTTCTGATACTTACTAAATCAAGAGCAAAAATTTTAATACATTGTTCATCAAAAGAATATATAGGCCAAGTCATAACTTTTGAAATAGTCTTAAATGGTCTTTCTTTTCCTTTGTTCTTAGGGTCGTTTGCGTCCCAATAGTTGTTCTTCTGTCTCTCCCAATCTCCTCCTAAAACGGTATGAATCGTATCATCACTTGGAAACTCAGTAAATTGAAAAGTTCTTGCAGATGAATAATCTTCGTAATGAGTTCCTGCTGGTACTGCCCATACACTGAAGTAACGTAATGGTTCTTCTACGCATAGTGCAAAAGTTGTTGAAGCCTCTTTCTCTACTGTTGCTCCTAATTTATTAGGCTTGAGAAATAAACTTCCAAGGTCAGAATCAGTTTTTGCTTCATTCTGAGCTAGGTCTGTGTCTAAAAGTTGCATAATTGTGCCTGGTTGTGCTTTTTGTGTGCATCGTCAATTAAGACGTAATATCAACATAAAGGGGGTTTCCATTTACGTCAATGAATGTAGAATGTGGAAACTTCCCTATTGAATGAACTATCCTAAAGAGAAGTAATCACAGTCTACCTTGCTAGTATAACACATGAGTTTGTTAAAGTTTGTAAAGTCACTGCCTGCTGACTTTGTTTGTGCTCCTATTTATAAAAAAGGATCAAAATTAATATCAGGAACTTTATCAAAAGGTAAAACACCTTTAGAAGATTCACACCATAGAAAATACACACCCGCAGACGCAGCTTTAGCGATGCGTCAAAACTATGATCTGCAAGCTATCGGTCTTTGGACAGGTATCCGTGGTAATGGTTATGTAATTCTTGATATAGATGCAGAACTAAAAATATATGAAAAATTATGGGGTGAAGACTTAAAAGACGCTCCAAAGATTACTTCAACTAAAAAAAACGCAGCTAAGTTTGTTTTTAAAATACCTAGCGATAGATGGACAGGATTAAGAGGTTTTGGTCTTGGTGATAGAAACTATGAAATTCTATGGGGTAGGCAAGGAGTATTAAAAGGCTTATATCCTGGACATGAGCGCACAAACACTCCCGAAGGTGAATATACACTAAAAGGAGATTTACATAACGTCCCTGACGCTCCTGAGTGGCTTATAGCTGAAATGAAGGAGAAAGAAGATACAAATATTATAAAAAAAGATATTGATTTTACAGATCGCACTCAAGATGAAATTGCACAGATCATTGCAGATTGTATTTCAGTAATACCACAAAAAGGTACAGGTAGTAGAGATCATTGGGTGAGAGTGGGTATGGCGATCCATTCTGTATTACCTAACGACTTAGGTTTACATTTATGGGCATCTTGGTCATCTGAAGATCCAGATTATGCAGAAGAATGGGAGAATGGTAATCCCTGTAAGGATGTTTTCTATTCCTTTAAATCAAAATCAAGTGGCATAGGTTTAGGTACACTCATTTGGCTTGCAGATAGAGAAGATCCCGAAAGAAGGAGGTTTACTGAAACTGTAAAAAAGATTGTTGAAGAAGCAGAATCACGCTTCATACAAGAAACAAGATTATCCGTACCAAAGTTTGAGGATCTTATAAAAGAAGCTAAAGATTTATTGGATATAGATAATCCAGCTGAAATGAATTACAAGCTTAATGCTTTATCAATCAAAGCTGGTTATCGAGATCAACAAGGTATCGAAAAGCTCTTAATAGATCAGATGAAATATGAAAATTCTTCTGAGATAATGACAGTAGAATCGTTGATGAATTTGGAAGTAGAGAGAAACTTTACCGTACCAGATATATTACCTTCACCATTTACTGTCTTACTTTTCGGTTCAGGTGGAGATGGTAAATCAATGTCTGCTTGGTCTCTTGCGAAGCACGTTGCAACTGGTAGTCCCTTTCTAGTTCGAGGCAAATATATGCCAGTACAGAAGGGTCCAGTTCTTCTTTTGAATGGTGATCAGTCAATGGTTCAGCTTAAAGAACAGTTGGAGGATATTGAATATCCAATGGACACCGATACTTACATTCTTGGTGATTGGTCGCTCCAGAACTATGCAAAGTTTATAAAGTTGATGGAAACTGTAAAACCAAAATTAGTTATCATTGACTCCCTAATTGGTTGTAGCGGAGGTAAAGGTTTTGATGAAAACAAATCTGATTTTGCTACTCCTCTTTATTGGTTAACTCAAAACAATGGTTCATTATGGGAACCAACTTCAATAATTGTTATCCATCACGCTAATAAAAATGGTGGATTTAGAGGTACTTCTGCTATCAGAGATGGTGTAGATGAAACTTGGGCTTTGAAAAAACCAACTGATGATCTCGTAGGCAGAGTTGGTAGTAACGCTCGAATTATAGAAGTAGAAAAATCTCGTATCGGTAGATCAGGTCTTTCCTTAATTATGAAGATGGAAGATGATCTTACTTACAGTATATCTGACTTCACACCAGAAATTGCTTCTAACGATAATACACCTGCAAATATTACAGATAAAATTTTACAGAGAATGAGATCAGTACACCCCGAAACTCGTTCAAAATACGATCTTTTATATGATCCTTTGATTGGTGGTAAAACTGGAACTATAAGAAAATCGCTCCAAAGATTAGAGAAAAGAGGTCTTATAGAATTTGTAGAAGAAAATAAAGAAGGTAAGAAATATAGAGCTATCCTCGCACGGGGGGAGGCCGTGGAGACTGTCCCACCAGTAGTAGATGATAGTGATAGCAGTACAACTGGGTCGGGACAGCATGATGGGACACCAAATACCTGTCCCACTAACATTGATGATGGGACACTTGCTAAATAAAGAGCTTGTCCCACCCTACTTGTCCCATCGCAAATCTAGGTTATAACAGAGATTAAAGGGTTTGGGACAATTCGGACGCTATCCCCCCGCGTGAGGCACATGGAAAAGACTCCAAGAGAAGTTGTTATTGAGGATTTACTAAAAGAAGTAAAATTTTCTATGACAAGAGATATAGTTTCAGCTACAAACTTTCTTAAAAAAGCAAGGGAAATCAGAAGTGGTAAGCAAGCTCAACGAAAAGCTAAAAGAGAGGCTCATAATAATCGTTGGAGAAAAAACTATGACACTCCTATAACATGGTAGTATAATAGAAGAAACGCTAGTTTATGACACCAGTAAAAGAAACTAAAGAATACAATCGCATCTTTAGAAAAGTATTATTTCAAGTACTTATAGACCCAACAAGAGGTAAATTATTTAAAAATATTTGTGAAGCTAAAGGTGAAAAGGCAAGTGCTGTACTTAGAAGATTAGCGTACCAATATGCCGAAACTTATGCAGATGGAGAAGATTACAAAGATGCAGAGTCGGAAGATATGAGACTTATGAATAAAGCACAGGAAAGTCGTATCGCAAACGGATTTAATTGGACTAAAAAGTGCGAGGACTAAGAATGTTAGATACCTTTGCGGGTATCGGTGGTTTTTCTTACGCTGCTACTAAACTGGTGGGAGGATATAGAACTACACAATTTATTGAAATTGATCCATTTTGCCAAAAGATTCTTAAAAAACATTTTCCATTCACTCCAATCCATGATGACATCAGAACATTCACAGCTATCCCTGGACAATATGATGTCATCTGTGGAGGCTTTCCCTGCCAATCAATATCAGTGGCAGGAAATAGAGTTGGAATCACAGAAGAATCCAGATCAGGTATCTTTTACGAACTCATGCGAGTCATACGCATGGTTCGACCAAGATTCGTTGTCTTGGAAAACGTGGCAGCGATCCTTAATAATGGATTGGACATCGTTCTCGGAGAGCTTTCCCAAGCAGGGTACGATGCAGAATGGTCAGTTATATCTGCGAGTTCATTGGGAGCCTGTCATAGAAGAAGCAGATGGTGGTGTGTCGCAACGCTTACCAACCCCCACAGCAAGAGATTACAAAGGCAGGACTTCGGTGAAATGGAACGAGAAATATGGACCAAAGGTGCTACCAGATGTCTTAACCCAGATTGGAGATCATATGTCAGTAAGCCCATACTTCGTAGAGGAGATGATGGGCTATCCTATAGGGTGGACAGAACTAAAGCCCTCGGAAATTCAGTAGTGCCACAAGTTGCTGCTATTCCATTAAAAAGAGTACATGATCTTTATTACAATGAATAAATTACAAAAATTAAAATTAAATAGAATATCTAACTTAGAAAAAAAACTTATTGATCAAGATTTAAGAGGATACGATCATTATGTTTTTATTGACGGTAATCGAAAAGCACAATTAATTACTAACGGTAAATGGGTTACAGAATTTATTAGAACTGCTGTTACAAAACACAATGCCCTAATTTGTGAAGTCTTAAGTATGCGTGAAGAAGATTTTTTAGAGCAAGAACTTAAGGACTTTGAGGACGGCTTGCTTTCATAATTTTTTCTACTTGTTTCATAATCATAAATTGATGAAAAAGAAACAGTAATTTATTAATACCTTTTGCTTTAACAATTTTCTCTTCAATCATTTTTTTTGACTCTTGTTCAGCTAAACGTGCCAATGAAGATGCAAGTACAGTCTCCATCTTTGCTGAGTTTCTTATAAGATCACAACTAAATGCTTTTATTTTATTTATATCACTAGATTTCATGACTTCTCTACATTTTAATTCTGTAGAAAGTTCAACTTCAGCTGGTGGTGATTCAAAAATAATTTGAAAAAAAGTATCTTTCATTTCATTGTAGGTTTGTGGTAGACCCAGGAAACATTCTGGATTCAATAAAACTTACTGCCTGATCATCTATTGTATTATCTGTTTGCTTGGCTATTGCTTTCAATAAGTCAATAATTAATCTCTTCATTGCTTTTGATTTTATAAAGATTAAAAGAATAGGTTTTAGGATTTTTACCATCATTTTTATGTGTTACTTCCCAAACATAGCTACTTTGCTAGTATTAGACAAGAATCTTTACTTTTATGGCTGAAGAGAAAGAAGAAAAAGAAGGCATCGAATGGGGTGAAATCTTTGGTCACACTATCCGATTTATGATTTTGACCTGGAGTTTATCAATGATGACTTTGGGATACATGGGTAAGGTAAGGATTGATGGAGCGTTTACGGCTGGACTCGTCAGTGGGGTGCTCGGAAGCTATGGAATTAGTGTAGGACAGAAGAAAAGTGGCATAAGTAACAGCAATGGTCCTAAAATAGTAGATAATAGTAAAAACAAAGTAGGTATCAAATGAAAAAACTGTTTGCTTTATTTCTTTTCTTACCAACGGCTGCCTTTGCCGACATAAAACAGGAATTTGTGACCTCTGCACAAATTACCGTAGATATGCCCTTTGTAACTACACAAAAAGTTGGTACGACCTACTCTTTAAGCGGAAATAATATTACCCCATCTGTAACTGTAGGAGATACAACAACATCAGGAAAGATTGGAGGACTTAATGTTGGTTCGTTAACTAATGGCGTTCCAGCGATGATACAAACTGATACTACGGTGACGACATCGGGTTCGGCCTTCAGCAAAACAGAATCGGTAATAATGGGAGATGCTACACCATCTACCGTAACTCCTAGTTCGGGGATTGCAGCATTACCAGTATTAGGAGGATCGACTACTGTAGCGTCAGGCGGTACTGCTGGATCTCTCGCTTTAACGTCATTGAGTTCTGGAGTCCATACTTGTACCGCAGGTGGGTCGGGTACATCTTGCATAGGATCTACTAAAGTTACTATTACGATTGACTAGACTTTGGCTGCTGGTTTTATTAGCATTACCTATAAGAACACTTGCTGTTCCTGTAGTACCCCAGTTCCGTTCTGGATCTTCTCAGACTTCAAGCACATCTGAACAAGTAATAAATGAAACAGTTACAAGCCATCAATATCGTACAGGATACTCTTATTCAGCGTCAGGACATAATATCGAATCTCAAGCAGGATATATCAACCCTACTGCTACGACTACGAATGAACAAACAGTCGGGGGAGTGAATTTTAATTGGACTTCGCCAAACTTAGAAGCTATACCTCGTTGGGGAATCGTAAACAATGGAGCAGCTTTTTCTTTACAAGAAACACTCTTAACTCCAGGGCTGGACACAGTAACCACCATAACTCGTCAAATAAATACAAGCACAACAACAGAAACCTCAACTACGTTTGGGCAATAGCTATAATCCTTTGCCCTGCAAAGGTTTTGGCTAACACTACAGTCGCATCACCACAGTCGCAAAGTACTGGAGTAGTTAATAACAATGCCACAATGATTACACCTTCTAGTATGCCAAGTTTTAGAATGAGTCAGGGCATAGTTTGTGCTTCTCCTAGCCTGACAATTACACCGTATGTAACAGATAGTTGGTCATTCGGTAGACCAATAGAATATGTCACTAGACAAAATATATATGACGAAGATACTGGAGAAGTAAAATATGTTCAAGAAACTCCTCGATTTGAAAAAGATAATTACAACTTAAATTACGGTATCTCTGCTCAACTGAACATTCCATTGGGCAAGTCACCGAAACTTTGTCATGAGGCAACAGCAGTAAATATAGAAGCTCAAAAGTTATTGATAAAGAAAACTAAAATGGAAATCAGCCTCTATCGTTTGGAGATGTGCTCAAAAATGGCGAGCACTGGAGCGACCTTCAAACCTAATACTCCTAGTGCTGTTACCTGTGAGGATATTGTTTATAACATTCCACCAAATCAAGTTATCCCACATACTCATAAATTAAAGTAAGCAAAAGCTCTTTCTAACTAGGGAGTGTTAGCTTTGGTTAGAACTTCCTTTGCTTAATATCTATTATACATCAAATAAGCAGTAGACAAGCACGGGTTGAAACTTGCCTACCTAGACGCCCTATCCTTCGCCATGTTGAATAGGGTTCTTTCATTTTACATCTTTTTTCTTCTTTGTAAGTTTCTTTATTAGATTTTTTACTAAGGGTTTGACAATATTAAGCAGTAATGGAGTAGTGGCAGCAACAGTAGCAATAGCAGCAGTGCTAATAAGCTGTGCAGGGCCAGGTATGTATTGCTCAATGAACGCAACGTCCTCATAGAGAGTTATACATTTACTACCATCTTCGCTTCTTTCGTGGCCTATAACACGTTCCAATCGTTTATCGTTACGAAAGTCTCCTACTCTTTGCTCAGTTTTACCTGGGCATGGAGCAAAATCTGGTGGGGGTGGTTTAGGTAAATCAGGAATTTTTGGCTGCTCTGTTTCTGGGAAGGGCGGTGCTTC
>Ga0209348_1000493_pt1 | contig 20630 bp, 16 predicted proteins | sample ETNvirenome_2_30_FD_184065 | JGI IMG/M metagenome (GOLD analysis project Ga0209348, IMG submission 184065) | Marine viral communities from the Pacific Ocean - ETNP_2_30 (SPAdes) (version 2) | ecosystem: Environmental > Aquatic > Marine > Oceanic | place: Pacific Ocean | collected 2013-06-22
AGTGGATGTTGTTAAAGTTAGTACCAAATAAATTAAAAGTATGGTTAATTAAATTACTATACAAAGACCTTGCGTCTAAAGGACGTATGGGCGATACCCGTCTAGCTCACATTAATGACTATGAGGCTAAATTACTTAAATCAATAGGTGGTTCAGGCACCATTAATCCTGCTACAGGACTATTTGAGTATGGTGGGGGTAGTGGTGGTGGAACCACTAAGTCAACCACAACTAACTTACCTGAATATGCTCAACCTTTTTACGAAGAGTTATTAAAACAAACAGGTAAACAAACTTACACTACAGATGCAGAAGGTAATGTCACAGGCGTACAAGATATACCACAATATCAAGGCACTAGAGTTGTAGGATTTACTCCAGAGCAAAGAGCAGTGCAACAAGGTGTCATGGCATTAGATACTCCTGGTCAGTTTAGCACAGCAACACAAACATTAGGTGATGCTGGTACATTAGCTACAGCAGCAGGAGCACGAGGTATTGCAGGTGCACTAGATTATACTCCTAGTACAATAGAGAGTTTATCTATGCAAGCTCCTGGTACATTTGACCAAGCAGCTATGCAACAATACATGAGCCCATTTAGCGAAACAGTTACAGATAGAGCTATATTAGAAGCTCAAAGACAAAGAGATATAGCTAAAAGTCAAGCAGCTATGCAATCTATCGGAAGAGGTACTTTTGGTAGTGGTCGTGAGGCATTATTGACTGGAGAAGCTGATGCTAGAACTAGAGCATTAATAGCAGATTTGAGAGCTAAAGGACAACAAGATGCTTTCTTAAATGCTCAACAGCAGTTTGAAAGAGATAGAACCGCTGGTATGCGAGCTGATGAACTAACTCTTGCAGCTGAAAGAGAAAGAAGACAAATGGAGCAACAAGGTGGTCAGTTTGGTGCTCAACTACAAAGAGATTTAGGTATTGGAGGGTTGGGTGCTGGAATACAAGCAGGTCAAGCTCAAAGTGGATTAGGGCGAGATACACAAATTGCTAATTTGGAAAGACTTAAAGCTCAAGCGACAACTGCCGCTCAACAACAAGCACTAGACCAAGAGATTGCAAACGTAGAGTTTCAAAAATTCAAAGAAGAACAAGATGCACAAAGAAAATTACTGGAGTTTCAATCAAACATACTTCGTGGTCAAGCAGGTGCATTAGGTTCAACACAGGTGCAATACGCTCCAAGACCTAGTTTAGCTAGTCAAATTGGTGGATTGGGTATTGCAGGATTAGGATTATATAATCAACTAAGTTAATTATAAGCATGAATATTTTACAACTACAAGATAGATTAAAAGGATTACCAGAAGAAAATTTAGTTAATTATGTTACACAACCTACAGGTGAGGTTCCTATTTTTCTTGCATTAAGTGAGTTACAAAGACGTAATGAAATGAAAAAAAGATTTCAAGCAAATCAAGCAGAAAAACCTAGTATTGCAGAACAAATTGTAACAGAATCAAAATCAGACCCAATGCAAATGGGATTAGGTAATATGAGGGTTGGTCAACGAATGATGCCTGGAGGTCAAGGCGTAGGCACTCCACCACTAGCACCAGAAATGGACCCAAGACAAATGGCAGGAAGTGGTATAGCTGCTAACCCACAGTCAGCTGTAGGTGGTTCAGCTATGGCGAAAGAAGGTGGGATTGTAGGGTATCAAACAGGTGGTAATATTGGGGATATAGACATGAGTGATTTTGAATACAGATATGGGAAATTAGGTGATGCATTAGGTTCCATTGTTGGTGAAAGCAGTCGTTTTATACCAAAAACTATTGTTGATGCTCAAGGAGATATAGTGCCATTTGCAGGGTCAAGTCAAAAAATCCCTATTTTAGATAGATTTGGACGACCAACAGGTAAGTTTAGAACTGCTCCTTTTAATACACGTCAATACGATAGTGGGTCTACTGGTAGAGCTAGAACAAAACAAATAGGAGAATTTGTTCCTTTTGGAGAAGGTACATTTGCAGGTGATTTATCTGACCCAGATTCGCCAGAAAGAACAGGTTTTCTTGGTTTCGGTGGATATGAAGGAGAACAAAGACAAGCAGAAAAACAACTACAGGAAGAAGAAAGACTTTATGGTGATGCCTATATGTCAAAAAAAGAAAGAGAGGCGATGAATTTTCCTACATTAGAAGAACAAGCTCAGATAAAAAGTTCAGCTCAACAAGATAAAAACCAAAGTATAACTTCAGGCGGACAGGTAGGTAATTATGATAACGGAGTATACGTAGGCCCAGGTAAAGACCCACTTTCAGACGGTGCGTTTGATATAACACAGAAACAGACAAAGAAAAATAATACAAAAAAACCACCTCCAAAAAAACCTAAAAACGAAATTGAAGACCAAGTAACATCGTTTAGAGATAATATTGAAGAATATGTTAAAAAAGCAATGCTTGATTTAGACCAAGACCCAACGGCTGCCAGAGATAAATATAGAAAAGAACTAGAGTTATATGGAATAGACCCTAATTTCTTTGAAGATGCAAAGAAACAAAATATAAATACAAGTCTAATTGAAGCAGGTTTACGTATTGCTGGTGGTACATCAGCTAATCCATTAGAGAACATATCTAAAGGGGCAATTCCTTCTATAGAAGCATTTAAAAAGGAACAATCTAGATTATCAGGAGCACAAAGATTAGAGAATTTAGCAGGACTAAAAGCTTATCAAGATAAACAAAAAGAACTAAGAGCGTTAGCAGTAGCACTGTATGGTCAAGATAGAACTGCAGATGCTGCAAGTGCAGAAGCTTACGCTGATATGGTAAGAAACGCTAGAATTGATGCTCAAGCAGAGATGAAGCGTTTATATGGTTCAGGAGCGGCAGGTACTTACTTTGGGACTCTAGAAGGTAGTAAAAAATATAATGAATTATTCAAAGCATATCAAGACAAATACTTATATGAATCTATGAATCCTGGTAAAACTATAGACCTTCCGCCTATATACATACCTTATAAGGGCGGTACAATAAACATATCTAACCCAGAGAATCTATCTAAAGATGTTATAGATTATTTACAAGGCACTTAAGGGAGTCATAAATGGCGACTGAGTATACAACTGAGCAGATATTATCCGCCATAGACAGAGCTAAGGCAGATGGAAATATTAATGCAGTTAATCAATTAACTAATCTTTTACAACAAACTCAAGGTATAAAATCTTTAGAACCTGACGCTAACGTAGGTAATTTTTTTGAATCACTTATAGGTGGTACTAAACGTCTTTTTTCAAGTGCTGGCACAGGAATAGAAGCTCCGTTTACTAGCGGTGAAGAAGCTGCTGTATCAGGTCTTCAAAGAGAACAAGGGTTTACTGAACGTCCAGGTGCTAGTTTAGAGGCAGTTAAAAAGACTTATGAACAAGAAGGAATTATTGGTGCAACAGGTGAAGTAATTTCACAGGTGCCGACTGCTTTAGCTGAACAAACTCCCGTGTTAGCTTCTATTTATGCTGGTTTTAAAGCAGGGGCTTCGTTACCTCTACCCCCTCAACTTAAAGTTGCTGCAGGATTGATAGGTTCATTGATTGTGCCTTTCTTATCTATGTCAGGTAATAACATGCAACGAAAAGCAGAAGAAGATATCAAAGCAGGAAGAGAGGTAGATGTTAATGAGTTAAAAGCTTATGGCACAGGTTTAGTTCAAGCGAGTATAGAACGAGTAGGTTTAGGTTTATCAGGCGTAACTAAAGCAATGGGAATGTCTATTCCTCAACTTATAAAACAAGGTGGTACAAAAGCAACTGAAAAACTTGCTAGAGAAAGTTTAGCAAAAACTATAGGTATGGGTGCTGGTAAATTAGCGGCAGCAGAAGGTGCAACAGAAGTTACTCAACAAATGCTTGAGCGATACTATGCAGGATTACCTCTTACTGACGAAGAAGCTAAAAAAGAATATATGGAAGCAGCATTTGCTGCCGCTTTATTAGGACCAACTGTAGGTATAGGTTCTAGAGTTAAATCTAAAGGAGCGGCTCAAGAGCAATTTATTATAAACGAAGCTAAAAAACAAGAAAGAGAGCAAAAGAAACAAGCACTTTTAGAAAAAGATGAAAGAGATAGTGACAGAGAACGAGTAGACCTAGACCAACAACCGATTGAGATAGGCGAAGACACTCAAGAAGGTGTAGACGTAGACAACCAAGAAAATGTTGGTGAAAATGTTGATATAGATACTTCACAGTATGATGGCTCTGAATCATACGAAGATTTAAAAAATAAAAATATAGTTCCGCCAACAAGAGTGGAACAAACTGACATAGTTGATAACTCTACGTTAAATATATTAAAGCTAGTAAATAAAAAAGGACAGCCATATAAGGCAGGTGCAAATTTACAAGAACTTGGTAACTTAGATACTGTTGAAAAAATAGAACTAGCAGAAAATATTCTTGAAGGTGCAAAAGGATTAAAAACTTCTGATACAGACGCAATTAACGACTTTCAAGAAAAACTTGCTAGTAAAAAACAAACAATGTTAAATACACAGCAAGATGTTGTTGAAGATACTGGACAAGAAACAGAAACTAATGTAATTGACCCTAAAGAAACAGATGTTTTAAATTTTATAAATACTGAAGAAAACTTATCTGTTAGTAAATTACGCAAACAATTTAAACTTACTAAAGAAAAAGCTACAGAATATCTTGAAGATGGTTTTAATGCTGGTGTGCTTACTAAAACTAAAAAAGGAGCTGGTTTTGTTTATACAAAACCTAAAGAGCGACTTGATATTATTAAAGAAGTTGCAGAGAAAAAAAATACAGACCAAGAAACTGCACCGATAGTTGCTAAAAACTTTGACCCAAAACTAGAGGGTAAACAAGTAACAATAGCTCAAATTGATTCTAACACAGGTAAAGTAGAGCCTGTAAAAGGAGAATATTTTAATAGACAGGGAGAGCCATTTATACGTTATGAACAAGATGGTGCTTTTATACAAAAAAAAGTTCAAGAAGACGCAATAATAAATCCTACAAAAAAACAATTAACTACACTAACAGCACAAGGTAAAAAAGTAGAAGCAAAGATAAATAAAACTCAAGAAAAACAAACCGAAATAGATGCTAAAACAGCATTAGAATCTGAGTTAAAAGAAATAGCACTTATTGAATCTCCAAAAACTGAAGAAGAACTTCTTGGAAAAGCTAGTACAAATGTAGTATACCAACGTCTTAATAAACTTAGACGTAACTATAAAGCAGGACTATATGATGATTTTATTAATAAAAAAGAGAATAAAAAACTTAAGCGTTTACTTATGTCTCGTAGACCTGGCACTGAAAAAGACAAAGAAGTTATTAAAGGGTTAAAAGATAAAAATACACTTGGTCAAGCTCTAACCACATTAAATACTAAATTTGTTAACTCTTTAAATGACGCTCAAAAATCATTAGTGCCAATATTATTAGGTACTCCAAATGTAGGAAAGACTAAATTTAAATTTAATCCTGGCATGGAAAACGAAAACGGAGCGTATGGAACATATACTGTTAAAGATGACTTAGTTCAGTTATCAGACAAAGGAGATATAGAAACTGTATTACATGAGGGAACTCACGCAGCAACTACTAATTCGCTTAAAAAACACATAACTAAAAAAGGTAGAGGAAAAACTTCTATTGGTAGACGTTTGGTAGAACTTTTTAATGACACTAAACGTGCTGATACTGATAACAAATTTACTAATGAGTTAGAAAATATAGATGAGTTTGTAACTAATGCTCTTAACAATGGAGAGTTTCAAGAGTTTTTAGCCACTATATCAGCTACTCCAACAACCTTTAAAGCTCCACCTCCTCCACCTTCAGGACAAGATGCTATCAATGACGAGTATAGTTACTATATGGACTTAAAAAGAAAAGGAGCAACAAATCAAGAAATTAATGGACTTATAATGGGTATGCGAAGAAGGAACGAGGCATCTGGAGCTAGCGTATGGTCTAAATTTGTTGAGGTAATACAGGATATGATAGGAGCAAACTCTGTGCCTAATAATGTTTTGAATGATGTATTAGCTATAACACCTAGTTTATTTCTTGGTCCTGATACAGAACAACAAGCTTCAAGTGACCAGGTTCTCAGTCAAAAAACTGAACAAGAACTTAAAGATGAAATAGCTTCAACAAAAACTCCAGCAGAAATACAAAAAGAAAAACAGTCAGGAGATAAACCTACTTCTAATAAACCTAAGTATTTTTGGGATAGGCTCTTTACCGCAGTATTTTCTTTTGATGCTGGATTAAATAATGCAGTTAAAAGAGAAATGCGTAAATTAAAAATGGACTGGGATGTCATAAGTAAAACACTTAATAGAATGTCTGTATCCCAAGCACTTCATGCAGAAACTATAGCTCAACAGTTTTTAAAATTTGGGAAAATAAAATATTATCCTGAAACAGGTCAATTTGAAATTTTGGACGACCCTGATTCTCCTAGTTTTGATAAATTAATGGCACGAATGGATGAGCTATCCGCTAAGTATGGAATATCTAAAAAAACATTTAGACAAATGGTGCATAAAAATTTTGTTGCAAGAAGAGCTCAATCATTAAGACAATACAATGCTGATTTATTAGCTCAAGCACAGGCATTGGAAGCTCAAGGTAAACCTAAAGAAGCAGAAGATTTATATGATAACAATAAAATTATAGTTGATTTATCTCAAGAACAAATAAATACAGCGTTAGATTTTGAAAAAGATTTTCCTGAGATAAATGAATTACATGATACATGGATTCAAACTAAAAATAATTTAATTAAGTTTTTAGTTACATCTGAGTTAATGACCGAAGCTCAAGCTAAGGAATTTATGGCTGTTGTAGATGTAGTAGGTGCTCCTAAAGAACTTGCAGGTGAAGAGGGAGGTGTTCAAACATTTGTAGATACCTATGTGCCGTTTTTTAGAGAAGACACAGACAAAAAACCTAAAGAGTTTAAACAACTTAGACTAGGAGACAGGGGTCAGTTTAAATCTCTTAAAGGTAGTTACGAACCTGTAGCTGATGTGTTTGACAATATGCAGTTATGGATGCGTGACTCTGTAAAAAGAGGCATTATGAATAGAAAAGGAATTGACAAAATAAATGCTATTGAAGCTTTACCTGAAGAAGTTCAAGAAACTATGGTAGAAATAGCTGACAGAGGAGGCAACCCTAACACTATCTCTATGAGTAGAGTTATTGATGGGAAACGTCAAGTAGTCCATTATAAGTTTAGTGACCCTATGTACGCTCAAGCTTTTTCTGGTATGGACCAAGCAACTTTAAGTGGGTTAGGGTTCTTCGCTCAGTTTTCTAACTTTTTAAGAACAAACGTAGTTTTATATCCTTTGTTCTCTATAGCACAGTTACCACAAGACTCTGTGTCAGCGATGTTTTCTTCAGGAGTACGTAATCCATTTATGATACCAATAAGAGTGTTGAGTGAGTTTCCACTAACTTTATTAGATATGAGTAAAAACCATAAACGCTTACAAAGACTTGGAGTAACTGGAGGTAGAGCATTCTTACAAAACGAAACTCAAGCAGATTTAGATATAAACCAACCAGGATTTTATAACGCAACTAGAAGAACTATGGGTAAAATTCCAGGTCTTACTCCGCAAAGTGCTGTTAAACTAGGAGATAAAGAATTATCAGTTACTGGCTTTTTAAATAGACTTGCAATGGCATCTGATAACGCAGTTAGACAGGCAGTTTTTCAACAAACTATAGCTGAAACTAAATCAAAAGCAAATCCTGATGGCGATGTAAATTTAGCAATGAATAGAGCATTTGAAATTATAAACTTCAAAAGAGCAGGTGCTAATAGTGCAATAACAGGATTACGTCAAGTTGTACCATTCTTTGGGGCATTTCTACAAGCAGCTTCAGTGCAAGGTAGAACTATTACAGGTGCAGGAGTTACACCTCAAGCAAGAGCAAAAGGAGTTCAACAATTTTTAATGACAGGGGCACAGCTTTCTGCTTTAACTCTTCTTTACTCTGCTTTTGCTGCCGATGATGAAGAGTATCAAAAATTAGACCCTACAATTAGAGATAGAAGATTTTTACTTGGTGATGGAGCTCATATAAGTTTACGTCCTGATTTATTTACTTATATGTTTAAAATTGTGCCAGAGCATGTGTTGCAAAATATGTTATATGAATCTGAAGATAACAGAAAAACTTGGGACTCTTTAAAAATTGCTTTGAAAGAAGTAGGTATGTTTAACGTATTACCTCAAGCTATTAGACCAGCAATATCTTTGATGACTAATTACGACCCTCTAACAGGTAGAGCAATCACTCCTCAATCAATCCAGGATAGAGTGCCTGAAAGACAAATAACAGCAGGTACAAGCGAACTTGCTAAATTACTTAGTCTTAAAGCAAATGAGGGCGGTAAAGCAATAGGAATAGATTCAGAAATAACTCCTATAGAAGTAGATTATTTTCTTCGTCAATATTTTGGATACACAGGTGGTTTAATTACAATGATGACAAGCAGTATGATTGATGAATATGATGTCTTTGATTATGATAGACCTACTAAATCTGATAGAGATTTGTTAGCTAGTATTCCTGGCATGAGTGCGTTTATATCAAGAGAGTATGGTAATAGACACACCACTGACTATTATCAATTAAGAGGTGAAGTAGATAAAACTGTTAAAGCGTTTAAAGATTTACAAAAATACGGTTATAGTAACGAAAAAACACAAGAGTTTCTTAAAGAAAACTTTGATGAAATTACTATTCAACCTTTAATAAACGATTTACAATCTCAGTTAAGTCTTATAAGAGAAGAACGAAGTAAAGTATTAGCGATGCCAAGAACTATGATAAGTCCTGATGGCAGAAAAGAAGTTTTAGATAGACTTTATAAACTTGAAAAATCGTTTTTAGATAGAATATTAAGCGTGCGTAAAAGCATTTATGGCACGGGATTTAAAAGTCCAGACTAGGAGGTATAAAATGTATGAAGTAAAAGAAATAGAGGTGTTAGGTACAAAAAAATTAGAGTTGGCTTTACAGCATTTATATAAACCAAAAACAAAATTTATACCTGCAGAGCTAAAAGATTTAACTGAATTACAATGGATATTGTTAAATCACATATTAGAAGAGTTGATGGACGAGCAAGACGAAGCTACTATACATTAAGCAACTCGCCAAGTTCTAACTCCTAGGTGATTATCCTTGGAGGTAACAAAAGTTTTAACTTTAACCCCCGCTCGTTTAGCACCTGACTCTATTGCATATATCATATGCGAAGTCTTAAGGGTAGGCACAAAGAAACTTTCTCCTATTGCCATACCCTCAAATGGAAATATCCATTCTATTTCTTCATATAAGTTCAGGGTCAATCTCCTTAATAATGTCTGGTGGCAATGTGTCCGTGCTAATTATATAGGCATTTGTGTTAAATTCATCTAGCCCTGGCTTCCAGTTAGCCGCCATCTTTTTACGTTTATCTACAATCTCTATACCGTGCTGTTGCATTTGATATACAAACTGCTTAGGTGATACGCTGTTTTCTTCTATCAAGAACTTCCTAAATACTGACTTAGTAATACACAGTTCTTTCTTATCCGTGTCTAGGCGTACATACAATGAGTTTCTTGGTTCTATAATTACTTTACCATCGTGAATCTCTAGTATAGAGTTATTGTGCTGTGATATAAACTCTCCTATGAGAGAAAGGTAGTTAACATTGTTAGCTTTTACTACGTTATCTCTTATGTCTATCATCTCTCCAACAATCTTACTGTATACTCGGTCTACATCTATATGCATAATACTAGCTTCATCACATATCTCTCCTGCTACCATAGTAACTGCCACTAAGTTTTCATAGAATCTAAACGCTGTATCATCACCAAAGTCTTTCTTAAATTTAGCTACCCAACGGTCAATACGAGTGTCAATCTCACTTCTCTCATACCCCATCAAAGCTTTGATAAACTCAGGTCCTGCCCACCCATGATTAGTCAATAGTGGGTTAAACATCTTACGCCCTTCTGCAGGTTTGTCCTTAAGTAGCTGAGGTTTGTGTAGATAGAACTCTATTAACCTGGCTATCTCACCGTTAGGGTCTTTCTTAGTGATGGTTAGCTTATCAATTAAAGAGTGGTTAGTAGTAAAGATACCTACTAATGACGCTGACATCTCATGCTCTCTTTCAGCGTTAATAGAGGCCTGCATACGTATCTTAGCTTTACCTTGTGATATCTTATGCACCATCTGAGATAACAGACGACCGTGCATATTACCCACCTCATCTAACCCTAGTGGCAGGTTATGTAGCCCCAAGAATCGCCCTGTGAGGGCATTATCGGTGGTTTCTAACACAGACATATCCTTAGGGTGCCCCCACATGCTTAACGCTGCATATAGAGCCCCTGTCTTACCAGCACCTGTATCTCCTGTCAAAGATATACTGACACCAGAAGTAGAGGTATAGCACATCAAAGCAGAGCTAAGACCTGTTAACGCTACGAAAGCATGTATCTCTAAGCCCTCTTGATTGAGTTTATTAGCTACCTCTTTCCATTTATCAAAGCTACCTGCTCGTACAATATGCCTAGCTATGTTACGACATAAGGCAGATGTAGGACTGCTGACCTCTTTGCCATTACTCTTGATTTCTAAATCGCCAATAACAAAAGCGTCTTCTTTGGGTGTCCAACCCATCTGAGTTCTCATTCTTGAAGCTGCCTTATCAGCTTGTAGATAAGAACCCCATGCAACTAAATAATCCATAATAAGTTTCCATTGGTTGTTTTTAGGGTTAAATAATACCCCATGACTAGATATTAACTTCCTCAGCTCATTACCATCATAGATTGCACTAAATGGCACATAGAACTCTTCAGGCTCATCGTGAGGAGGGTCTACTTTCATTAGCATACAATTACCATCATGTGCACTAATGACTCTTTTCAAAGAATAGAAATCATAAGTAGATACTAGATGTGTCTTTTGCTCTACTAAGTCTCCGTTCTCATCAAATACTGGTTTAGGTTTAAAATATATGCCACCCTCTTGCCCTCTGTAAAATCCTTCTCTTTCTATTTCTGCGGGTAGTCCTTGTAAGCTAGTGACTACTAAGGGTTTGCCATTCGGTAGTATCTGTACTTCAGTCTTCACAGGATTCATAGTGGTGGGTGCAGGTACAAACACCTTACCTAATATTAAAGGATTAGTTATCTTACCAAAATGAGGACAGCTTGGACAGACATCAGGGTTTAAGTTGTTAAACACCGTGCATGACTGTGGTTTATCTTGTGTTTGTGTAGCTTTTCTCTCTGTGCCCTCTTTACTATAACCTGGGTAGTCTTCAGATAATGCATGTATAGCTCTGTCCCTGTCTACACAATGTTGAGCAATAGACAGTCCTGCGTACCATAAAGGCTCAGGCAGTGATGCTCTGTTTCTAATTATATGTCTTATCTGAAGACATCCTTCATTAGATGCCTCATCTAAACTTTTGTCAGCAATCGTACCAAACTTAGAAGCATAATTACTTAGACCGTTCATTTGTTTAGTTAACTCAGTCATCTTAGGACTTTTTAATATATCTTCAAACGATATTGTACCTAAAAACTCTTTAAACATATCAAACTTATATATCTTTATGTCCCCGCTTATTATTTTTGTCGGTGTTGGTGGATTAGATTTAAAGTTAAATGTGTTAGGACATCTAAGTATCCTAGCTTTATCTGCAGTAACAGCAGGGTCTATTTGTAATCCATTGTCAATACATAGTTGTTTGAATTTGTCTGCGTACAGTTTCCATTCTTCTACAGGCACTTCAGTATCTAACATCCAATATGCATGTATACCATTACCACTATCTACAACTACAGGCGGTGGTAGCTGTTGTGATTGTATAAATTTTCCTAAGGCATTAACAGCTTCTTCCTGGCTGCTAAACTCCTTAGTGTCCCCTACATCTAAGTCTACAAAGAAAGACTTCAAAGACTTTGCATTTTTTCTACTGTGCCCATCAAAATTAGCCATACCAATAAACACATGGCTATCATGCTTTCTCTCCTCAACTCTATCAACAAGTTCGTCAATAGAATCCACAAAGATATGTCGCATACGCTGTCCTTCACCTGCAGATAACACAGCTACACAGTAAGTCCCCTCATCAGGTAACAGTTTACTATAAAATTCCCTACTCATATCTGTGTAAGCTCATCGGATTCTAAAAATACTCTAGCTTCGGCTATATCGTGAGCAGGAAGTGTCCCGTTTGCTAAACCTTGTTCTACTGCATTGATAAATTTTTTAACTTTCTTATGATTATTGTATTTCATAGGTCCTCCTCTAAACCATGCGTGCACTGTTTGGCGAGATGTGCCCATTCCTTGTGCTACATATTTAATTGGTAAATTTGCTTTTAAACATAATTTAGCTAGTTGTATCCCTAAAATACTATCATCTGCCCTATCTAATCCTAAAATAAATCTATTACTATATGGTCTTGGCATTATTTCCTCCATTTGTCCATTATTTTATTAACATCGTCAGCTTCTTTAGCTGTCTTTACTTTAACTTGTTCTTTATCTGAAGCCTCAAACGCTTCAAATTTAACAGGCTCTTTATCCTCTTCATCGTCAATTTGATATACAGTTAACTTAATAGCATTATGAGCCGCTTGATTTTCTGCTTGGTCTTTTACAACTTCTAATACCCAATCTTCTGCCGCCTCTACAGGCGAGAATAATGCTCTGGGTTTAGCTGAGTTGGGGTCGAACTGCATCTTAGTAACAATTCTACCCGCACTCACATTGTTGTTTGCTAACATTTGGATATATGTTTTAAATGGCCACTTACCTTGTTCCTCTTTTCCAAAACAAGAGTTAGAAGGAAGAACTAATTCTAAGATATCACCCTCTGGGTCATTAGCTAAAACAATAGCTACTCTCCATGATAGTCTGCAAGAAGTTCCAACACCACCAAAGCCAGAGCCTCGCACACTGTTAGGACAAGTGTGACAAGACTTAGCTTGGGGTTTCCTCACTTCTTCATCTGGTTTTTTAGAATCATTTGACCAACATACAGGGCTTACTCTTTTTCCTTCTTCATAAGAATCCTTATAATATACTCTTGATGGATTATGTGCCATCTTGATAATTATAATACTCATTACAGCAGAGTCGGCTGTGCTGACTTCCTTGCCCCCAACTATTTTTCTAAACACACCACCTCTTAAAGATATGCGTTTTGTCTGGTTAGAGAAGCTACTATTAGCAACAGCTATAGTATCTTCATCTAATCCGATATTAGGGTTTCTCTCTAGTATGCCCTTGAGTTTATCCACTTGTTAATCTTTAGCTCCCCACTTATCTACGATATCAGCAATATCTGTGCTGCCATCGTCTTCAGGTTTGCTTTTAACAACTTCTGGTTCAGCCACTTTGATATCAGGAACTGCTGTAGGTTCATTAAAAACCTCTGCTCCTTCATCTTTTTCTTTTTGTACATACCCTGCGGTTTTCTCAAAACCGAAACGGCCTGCACCTTCCGAACCTTCAACAAGGGCAATAACTTGTACTGCTCTTAATTTCAAAGATACCCCTGCTCCTATACTAGAAACAAAGTATGGATATAGTGCTGCGTTAACTCTAATTTCAGAGCCACCCCATATCTGAGTATCAATTAATGTCTCCCCGTTTGCATCAAAGATAGCAGGTTTGTATGCTGCTTTTGATTTAAACTTAAAGATAACATTCCCTGTTGGTTTACCGTCATCATCTAACTCATCTGCATAAGGTGGGTTAGCTGTCTTGAGGGTTTTCTTTTTTTGTTTTTTCATCTCATCTTTTAAATTTTCTGAAAAAACTTCATTGATAGTGTCAATGATAGGCTGTGCCTTTTCTTTAGAAAGCACAAGATTAACTTTGTACTCTCCGTCTTTATTGTACTCTGTATCTGGTTTACTCAACCATGGATATAGAGCTACACCTTGCGGTGTGGTTATGGTTTGTTTTGCCATAATATATACTCCTTATTTACTTGGTTTACGAACTACTATACTGAACGCCCTCATGGAACTAATTCCTGGAGGTAGTCCTTCTTCTGTACGACTAGATAAAAACTCTTTAAAGTTTGCCTGATGTATACGCTGTTGTAATAATTCTGGTGCTTCATTTTCTAAAATAAAGTCCTTAAAATTACTCCAGTCAGAACATACATAGTTCTCTTTAAGAGATTTAATAATCGTACCCCTTGAAGTTTTAATGCTGTCTGCATTTACTTCATTACAAGAGTTAAGCATCACTTGCTCTAACTGCTCAAGGTCATTCTTCAACTCTTGGTCTTTCTTCTGAAACTCTCTAGCTCGTCTCTCTTTCTCGTTACGAATCGTTATATAAGTGCTTACCACTTCATCTAACGGAATCTTATCGTGTTCGACAGACTTCTCTAGAACTTCACTTACTTCATCACTCATAGGTCTAATTCCTCCCTATATAAGTCAACTAATTTAGTATGCTGGTCTACTTTACCTTGTAGCATGGCATACATCCTTTTTTCAATATCAGAACCCTGCAGATGAACAACTGTCATTTTATTCTTCTGCCCAACCCTATCTATTCTAGCTACACACTGTAAGTAAACCTCTACTGACATTACAGGAGACCAAAACACTACTGTGTCTGCCGCGGTCAACGTAACTCCATGAGAAGCTGACTGTGGTTGTATAATTAAAACTTTAGGTTCGTTCTGAGTTTGAAACTTGTTAATGATGTTTGCTCTACGACTTGGAGTTACATCTCCATTAATAACATCATTACTAATATTTTTATCTGTTAAGTATTCTGCTAAAAATTCTATAGTATGTCTATATGGAACAAACAAAAGAATTTTATGGTCGGTGTCCCCTAAAACTTCCATCAAAGCATTTAGTCTAGGTTTGACATCAAACTTAATTGTTTCACGTTCGTCTGTATAAACTGCACCACCAGAAATCTGTAATAACTTTTGCATGCCCGCAGCTGCGTTTACTGCTGTTACTGACTCACTAGCTGTGGCTATAATCATTTGTGTCTTAAGCTGTTTGTAATATTTTTCTACTTGTTTAGTTAGAGGCACAAGTCTGGTTTGATAAGTAACCTCTGGTAAGTCTAGACATTGGTCTTTTGCAAATCTTATAGATGGTTGTAGTGCTTTAAACACAGAGTCTTTTGAAGTAGGTTTAGGTAGCCATTTAAATCTAGATATCTGATACATAACTTTTTCTCTCCATGCGGCTGACAGTCTAGGTAATCTTTCAGGACATATTAACTTACCAAGACCAAAAGCATCTACAGGAGACTGACATGCGGGTGTGCCTGTCATCATCCATACTCTAGTGTTAGGATTTAATATCTTATTAAGTGTTTTCCATCTCACTGTGGTGTGAGATTTATATGCATTACATTCATCAACTATAATTAAATCAAAGTTTGCTTCTTTAATTTCATCTTTAATAATTTTAACTCCATCATAGTTTATGATAGTAAAATCATAATCACCCTCAATAATTGTCTTTCGTTTGTGTGCTGTACCGTAACAAACAACTGAGCTTCTGTGCATACAAGTGTTGAATACATCTCCTTGCCATGCAGAATACATAATAGATAAAGGACATATAATTAATACCTTTTTAATTTTACCTTGTTCCATTAAATAATCAGCCGCCCAAAGAGCAGATGATGTCTTTCCTGTACCTGCTTCATTAAAACAAAAAGCTTTTTTGTTTATACTTAAAAATTCAGCAGTGGCAGTTTGATGTTTAAAAGGTTTGTATAGTCCTGGATATGAATAATCTCTCCTCATAGGAGAAGGTAGATAAGATTTTAGTCTCACTAATGTGTTAAGTTTAGTCATTTCATCTAAACCCCAATAGACCACTAAGTCTGAGACTTTATCTTTTGTATTTAAAATTTCGCTTTGTGTAATATGGTCTTTGACCAACTCACCTAAATGCTCAGGCAAGACGAGCTTTACAGCTTTCTCTCCAACTAATTCCATAACTTTTTTACTATATTATTAACTATTTACTTTTTACTTTACTAAAGGATTACTATACCACTATAATTTTATATGGGTCAAGTTCTTCTTTTAACTTTTTTTGTTTTTCTTTTTACAGATTTTTTTCTTTCTCTAGTGCTTGTCTCTGACACTAACTTACGTTGAGAGTTTCTTTTAAAAGAACGATTTTTTGATTTAGATTGTACTGTTACACCATCAGAATTTTTACCACCTTTTGATAAAGCTCTTTTATGAGCTATATCTTTACCCTCTCTTTTGTCTGCCTTACCATTTTTATTTCTATCTGGAGATGTTGTATCCATTTTATAACGAGCTCTAGCACGAGTAGCTCTAGCTTTCTTTTCGTTTCTTTTCTTCTCTTGTTGCCATTCCTTTTTGTAAGGTCTGGGTTTGTTTACATAAGGCATAATGTTAATTTTATCACATCAAAATGGTGATGTCTTGGGTCTATTAAACTCACAAGTATCCACAGAACACCAGCCACATAACGGTGTAGGGTTAGGTTGCCATTGGTCATAATCATAGCTTGTTTCTAGTCTACTCAAAGGGGCTTCAAAAGACTTCCATAATTTGTCTATGTCGCTCCTGTGGTACTCTTCATCTAAAAAACTATTCTTCATAATAAACAATAGTCCTGCTTTAATCTTTACTATCTCTGGCATTTGTGTGAATAACATAATAGCCATAAGTTTTAACTGTTTTGGGTCAGGATATTTATTACTACCTGTCTTATAATCAATAATATATGCTTGTTCACCATTTAAAATTACTAAGTCAGCAATACCTCTAACCCATCTATTTTTATCGTGAAAGTCGCAAGGTTCTCTGTTGTAATTGAGTGCCATTTCATACTCACAAAATTTCTCACCATCTATATTTATTAGTGAATCAACTACAGGTTTAAATCTTAAATAGTTCTTAGCTAAAGGCTTACCGTCTCGCACATATTCTTCTAAGGCTGTATGAACTTCTTTACCATAAAGCATGGCTTGGTTTTCTTTTACAGTATAGTTTTTTGCAACACGGATTTCGTAATATTGCTTGGGGCAGTTTTGATATTGTTTTAAGGAAGAGTAGCTCCACGTAAACTGCGTCATTCTTTCCCCTTGTTTATTATAGTTAAATAATATTCCCATAAATTTATTTAATTTGCAATAGTATGTGTTTGATTACACTTACTGTCCACCCATTACCTATCATCTTATATCGTTGTGTATTAGATACTCCCTCAGTGTAATTATCAGGTAAAGTTTGTAGTCTTTCACACTCTAACGGTGTTAACTTACGATAGTATTTATTATTCACAGTCACAACATTATCTTTTTGCACAGTAGTTAGTGTGTTTGTCTTACCATCTTCTCTAATTTCTAAGTGTTGAGTAGTCTTTCCTTTAACACTTTCTTTATGGTCAGTGCGTTTACCATTTTCATCATAATATCTACCTCTATAAGCCCCACATAATATCTTAGGCTCTCTATGTCCCCCTTGCATAGTTGTCAAAGCGGGAGACTTACCTGTTTTAGCGTAAACACGTTTAATTGACTCGTTACCTTTAATATCTACTGCGTTTGCTATATGATGACATTTTGATTGTTTATTGAATGTTCTTGTCTTACAGGGTCTATTACCTTTAATATCTTCAATAATATCTTTTAATACAATCCCTAAATCTTTAGGTTGAACAACATCAGGTATATTAGTCCAATAAATACGAACTCTGTTTTGAGCTGATAACAACGCACTATTTATCATAATAGGTTTTACTTTAAGATACTTTGTTATAATATCTTGAAATTCTTTCTTCATACGCACATTTTCTAATAAAAAATATTTAGGTTTTGTTTCTTTGAGAAGTCTAACAAATTCAAAAAACAATGCAGACCGTGGGTCTTTAAAATTAAGTTGTTTTCCTGCAAAACTAAATCCTTGACACGGACTACCACCAATCAGTAAATCTATTTCATCTAATTTTGTACCATCTACTTGAATAACATCTCCAATGTGCAATGTATTAGGGTAGTTTTTCTTTGCTATTTGAATGGCAAACTTGTCTATCTCAGACGCATAATATTTATCTACTTTTATTCCTAATTCATCTAAAGCAACTTGACCACAAGACATTCCATCAAACAAACTTAATACATTCATCAACAATCCCCATAGTTGTCTGCGTAGCCACCCTCACACGCTATCGGACAATCCTTTGCCCAACCTGGCGGTTTAGACATTTCTGCCATAATATAATTTAGAGCATCATCTTTATCTTGTTCTGCTGCGACACAAACAATAGCGTCATGTACTGTTAACGCAGGTCTGTACTTATGACTAACTGCAACCATTTGCTCTCCAATAACTATTCTGGCTAATGCTTGTACTATATTTTCAACCATGCCCCCACCCCAGATACCTACTCTGCCATGTCTCCTTTTGTAAGTGTATCTACTTTTAGCTTCGGAGGTATCCCATTCCAAGTCTGGGTAATAAATATATAAACCATTCGGTAACTTTATTCCCTTGGGTGTAATCATTACACACTCACCCTCACCAATGTAGTATGGTTCTTTGCCTTCAGGCCATGATGCTATGTCCGCTAGTGCGTTATCACATTCTTGCCATAGCTCAATTACTTTATCGTTTACTTCTCTATAAACTCTTACTAGCCTTTTACATTCATCTTCACTAAAGTCAACACCTGCACCTAGCTTTAAAACATTCTGTAGTTTCATAGCACCTGTGCCATAACCTAGACCAAGAATGCATGTCTTACCTACGGCTCGTTCTGTTTTATCTTTCTTAGTAATTTTTTTGTTATAAACTTTACTAGCAAACTCACAGTACACATCTCTTCCCTCTCTGTACCACTTAGTGACATCTTGCTGCCCAGCCAACCAAACCAATAGCCTTGCTTCTATCTGTGAAGAATCTATGTTCATACAAACATAACCCTCGGGTGGAATCACGGCTTGTTTCAATGCTTTCTTTTTAGCGTCTCTTGACGGTAAGTTTTGAAAGTTAACTTTATCTGAACCACTCCATCTACCTGTATGTGCACCATAATACTTCAAAGGTATAGGAAGTTTGCCTTTGTTTCTTGCACCTATACTTATAAAGCGTTCTATTCTAGACTCCTCAATCGTTGACTTTGTTCCTAAACGAACTGAACATAAGTCTTGAATTAAAGGGTCTGCATGGTTTTGAAGGGCAATAAATCCCTCGTCAGTTTTTGCTAGAGCAAATGTTGGTTTGCCTGTGGTAGGACTTTCTTTCATAGGTATAGGAACATTAAGTTCTTCAAGTAATTCTGCAAATTGTTTATTACTCGCTAATTTTTTACGCACTTCTTCTGCTGACTCACAGTTCAATTTAGCTTTCAATCCATCTAGTAACAGTTGTTTTTCCTCTTTGACCTCTGCAAGTCTATCTATCAACAAAGCGTCATCTACTTGTAGCTGTGGTTGTGTAAACATTCTTATGGTTAAATCAATAAGTTTTAGTTCTCCAGGAGGATAGTCTTTCTTTAAAATATTAAAGAGTTTATAAGTTAACTCAACATCATTGATACAATATAATCCATATTGATGTAGCTCCTCACCATCAAAATCCTCTAAACGTTTACCCTTTGCGTCTAAGACTTCTGTGCCTTTCTCTCCTAGCTGATAACGTTCTGCAAGTGCTTTTAAAGAGCCACCAGCATTAGTACCATGATAAGCACGAGCCATAGACAAGGTATCAAAATATACTTTAGGAGATATATTAAAAATAAATGATAGGATTGCACCGTCAAACATCATGTTATGACACACTAATGCTGCTGTATTCCAATCAATAGTGTTTAGGACAGCGTGAATATTTTCATGTGTCCCTGTATGCCAATGCGTAAGCCCATCATCAATCTTGATACCTACGCCTATAACCTGAAAACGTGGGTCTCTTATGTATTCTTCTGTTGTGAGTTTGTTAAGACCATAGCCAACATCATAAAAGGTCTCAAAGTCAATCGTTACTAACTGCATAGTTTCTATCTCTCTTTTCATGTTTACATCTTCCAACTAAATTATATGCACCTTTTTCTTGTTTCCATGCACACCACCAAGTGCCTCTATCTAAAAATATTGCTTTCTCTCCACATTTATTGCACACCTGTTTGTCATTTGAATTTTTCATAAATGTCTCTACACTCTGCACTACACCAACGTCTTTCATCTGGCACAGATACACCACAAGTTAAACATCTGCCTGTAGTGTTTTTTGGTATAGTAGTGTCAATAGTTTTTAATGCGTCTGCTATACTTTTTTCTATTTGTTCGTTAGCTTTGTCAACTTCGTCTACCATTTAATCTTCCTAAAGTTTTAGCCCAATCTACTCTTTTTCTTTGTTGTTGACGAGTTATGGGTTTTGGAAGTTCTAGTTTGCCTTGTTTTTCTAATCGTTTCAAGACTGATATATCACAACCTGCGTATCTTGCAAGACTAGCACGGGTTGCATCAGGGTGTTCTGTTTTGTACTGTTGTACTCTTTCTATCATGGTATCTAATTGTTCTGGTGTATACGTTGAGCCTCTAG
>Ga0209348_1000494_pt1 | contig 20619 bp, 18 predicted proteins | sample ETNvirenome_2_30_FD_184065 | JGI IMG/M metagenome (GOLD analysis project Ga0209348, IMG submission 184065) | Marine viral communities from the Pacific Ocean - ETNP_2_30 (SPAdes) (version 2) | ecosystem: Environmental > Aquatic > Marine > Oceanic | place: Pacific Ocean | collected 2013-06-22
TAGTTTATCAGCCGGCACAAGTTATTTCTTGAGCATGTTGTTAGACGATTTTGGCTTAAAATTTAGAAATACACAAGGGGGTGATGAAAATGAGACGGCGTAATTGTCCAGAAGTTAGACGTTGCTGTAATGGCAGCTTAACCATGCGGGGGTGAGCCCCGCTTTTAACAAAGGAGAGATAAAATGAAGAAACAACCAACCGGAAATGCATCCGCATATGTTTTTGGCGTGAAGGGCAAAGTTGCTAATACTTGCCCAAAAGTGCCAGGCAACTTTGGTAATACAAAAGGCAAAAAGTAATGTCTAAGGAACTGCTACAAGAGTATTTTGAATTATGTCCTGAAGGCAGGTGTCCTGTACATGCACTAAACGAGTCTGAAAAAAGAAACGTTATGGATGGTGCAGTGTATCTTGTGGGCATAATTCAAAAAGCAGGCACTAAAAATGGCAATGGAAGAGTCTATAGACGAGAAACGCTCGAACGAGAGATGAAAAATTACCAGAGAGCTATCGACGAGCGTCGTTCTCTTGGCGAGCTAGATCATCCAGATGATTCTGTCGTTAATTTAAAAAACTGTTCACATCTTGTAACAAAAACTTGGTGGGAAGGTGACAGTGTTATGGGCAAAATTGAAGTGCTTAATACGCCATCAGGCATAATTCTTAAAGAGCTTGTTAGATCTGGCTGTAAATTAGGTATTTCATCCAGAGGTTTGGGGTCTGTTAAGCAAAAAGGCGACCACACATTAGTTGAGGACGATTTTCAGCTTATTTGTTTTGATATGGTGTCAGAGCCTTCAACTCCAGGAGCTTACTTAGCGCCATCCAAGGGGCCAAGTAATGTAAAAATGGACAAGTCAGTCAGCTTGTATATCAAAGAGAATAAAGAAAATAAAATTAATAGTCTTTTGGATAACATTTTGAAAGACTAGAGGCTGTATACATTCCATGAAACAAAAAGTTAAACTTGATGAGGCTAGATTTATTGAAAAGCGTGGTTTAAAGTCTCGCGCAAGAACGGGGACGCCTCGTTTTATAGTTATTCATCATGCCATGTGTGCTTCGCCGGCATGTACCTACGGGACACTAAAGAAAAGAGGCCTTTCAACGCATTACGAGGTCGATAAAGACGGCAGCATTATAGAATATGTTGATCCTATGGAGGTTGCTTTTCACTCTAGAGGAAAAAACGTTAATGCTAAGTCAATTGGTATTGATATAACAGGCAAAGGAGGAGAAACTACCGCTGCGCAGAGAAAATCTTTACAAGCGCTAGTAACTCGTCTATGCCAGGCTTTTTCTATACCACAAATTGTTGCCCCAGACGGCGTAAAGTTCAAAGACGGCGCAGGTGAAATAATCAATCTTGGTATTGGTATTGTAAGACATAGAAATGTCAGGAACACAGCTTGTCCTGGAGATTTTCCCATGAATATTTTAGGTCCTACAACAGATGCGCCATTACAAGCAACTTTTACACCCAAAGACACTCAAGAGAAAAATAAATTAAAAGATAAAGTAGGTCTTGGTGTTGGAGGAGATGATAAAAAGCATGCGGATGAGATGGCCAAAGCCGGCGGCAGATTTATTTCTAAATTTACAACATTTTTTAAAGAGCATCCAGACTTTTCTTTTGAAAAATTTTATAAAGATTTGGCTAAATACGTAGAGGGCGGAATCAAGGCTGCTTTACCGGATTATGGCAGAGATTATGTTTTTGGTGCTGAGCATTTTAACGCTTGGAATATGCTTCAAACATTAAAAGGCAACCTTTTGAAAGAACATAAAAATATTTATAGTGGATGGAGAGAGTTTCTTAACGAAAAAGATAATGACGAATTATGGATTAACTGGAACGAGTAAACAAAATGAGAAAATCAGAATTAAAAAAAGTTTTAAAGCCTCTTATAAAAGAAACAATTAAAGAGGTTATTCTTGAAGAGGGCATATTATCTAATATTGTTTCTGAAGTCGCCCGTGGTTTGTCAAGCCAAAGACTTGTAGCAGAGGGAGTGACAGTAACACGTTCTGTAGAATCTCCTGGCGAGGATTTGGATGAGAAGGCACGACGCCTTGAGGCAGAAAGACAAGAAAAGATTCGTCGTTTAAATGAGTCATCTAAGTTTGGTGATGTATTTAAGGGTACAAAAGAAATAGTTACTGAACAGGGCCAAGGAGCGCTCTCGGGCGTCTCACCTGGTGACAAAGGCGTTGATATTAGTGGAATTGAAGCACTTGCGTCTGGCAAGTGGAAGGCATTGATGGGTTAATAAAATGGAAAAAGTTACACATGTTAAAGTTACGCTAGCAGAAGTAAGAGGTGATTTTGGTAAAATGCTTCGAAGATTTATTAAAAAAACAAAGAAGCAAAGAATAGTTCAAGAGGTGCTTGATCGCCGCTTTTACGAAAAACCTTCGAAAAAGAGAAGACTTGACAAAATCAAAAAGAAAAGAAATGCTCAAAAAGCAGAGCGAGAAAGAAATAAAAAACTAGATATAAGGTAGGAGAATTAAAATGGCAGTAGACGCAATAACAGGACAACCAATTTTTGGCGGCTCGCACGGAGTCGGCCTCAGCAATGTTGGTTCTTATCAAGCAGCTGGTACACCATATATGACTGGCTCAACTTTAGCAGCAACAAATGGAAAAGGTTCAGTCGCAAGATTTGAATTTCCAAGAGTTGCTAAATCTGTGACAGTTAGAGTCGTACCAACTTCTTTTGTCGGTGGTGCTAGTGTTGACGATAGCGACCCAGTTGTTGTTTTCTTCGGTGAGCCAAAAGATATTGCTGGAAACAGCAAAATTGGAGTAGATACTTATAACACAAATGATGCCTCTGGTCCTCGTCAGTTTACACAACGCCATGGCTACACACTTTATATGGTTAGTGGCTCAGGTGATCAAGCCACGTTTGGTGTAAGAACTGATCACATTAATATTTCAGTTAATGGCCTCGGGGCCGATGCTGTTGGCGGCTTTCAAATATATGCGGAGTTAACAAATATTCCTGCTGCTAGAATGTCTGACAGCTACATCTCTGGCTCTGGCGTCAACAAGCTGTAATAGAGGGAATATTATATGCCAACAGCAACAGGAAGTTTAGCGTTTTTAGGAGCAGCAAGATTTCAAGGAACTTGGAACGCTGCCAACAACAGAGCTAATGGTTCTGGTTTGAGCGGCGCACCATCAGGTGCGATAGTTGGTTTGTTTCTAACTGGTACTTCTGCTACAAATGGTGGATATGCTCACGCACACAACACAATTACTGCCTCCGCTGGTGATTACTGGCAAGTTACAGGTTCAGGTACTCACAACGTCGATGGCAACAACAGCTGGGCTTTAAACGATTTTTGTATTTATTCAGGGTCTGCCGGCGGCACAGGTGATTGGATTAAATTAGCTTTTGAAGATACAATCGCTTCAGTTGTTCTTGGTGATTTGTCTGCCACTTCTTTTCATATCGGCTCACCTTTAAATGATAAGCATGTAATTTTTGCCAAGAGCGCTGCCCACAGCGGTTCAAAAAACTTTACTTTTGATTATACAAATAGCAATCTTTTATTAACTGGCAATTTGCACATTAGCGATGATAAAAAAATATCTTTTGGCGCCGCAAACGATGCGACATTTGAATATGATGAAAATGGTCAAGATGTTTTAATTATTTCAGGATCACTTATTGGAGGTCTGGCTCTCTCTGGTTCAAAACTAACTTTAGCTCATCACACTGTTGCTAGTGGCGCCATAGCTGGTATTGGTTCTTACATGGGTGTTAATGCTGCTGGCCAAGTTGTTCTTACATCATCTGCTGGGGGAGGAGGGGCCGTCTCAGCAGTCGCAAATGGAGCTAATAATCGTGTTGCAACTTTCGGCTCGGCTGACACACTTAATGGTGAAATCGGACTGCAGTTTGATGGCTCAACGTTAGACGTTGCTGGTGATATAAGCTTGCCTGATGACAAAAAAGTTATTTTTGGTACTAATAGTGATGCTCATATAGAATATAACGAAAACGGAGATGACTTTTTGATTATCTCTGGCTCCTCTAAGGGCGCGGTTTTATCAGGTTCAAGTGTTGTTGTTGCCGGCGCTAGCACTTTCAAGGACGACGTAAGCATCGTTGATGATAAAAAATTAATTTTTGGTACTAATAGCGATGCGTCTTTTGAATATGATGAAGATGGCACAGACACTCTTCTATACGCTGGAGCCTCAATTCGTATACCAGATGACACAAAACTTGAGTTTGGCACAGGTGGTGACACACATATCGAATATAATGAAAATGGTGATGACTTTCTTATTATTTCTGGCTCTTCAAAAGGTGTAGTTTTATCAGGTTCAAGCACTAACATTGATGGCAACGCCGAGATTAGCGGTACTCTTACTCTTGGTGGCAGCATCTTCCATCTAGATGACGAACACACTAAAATACAATTGACTGATAATAAATGGGATCATTTTGCCGGGGGCTACCATATGCTTTCTTTGGACGGCGACTCAACACCAAAGATTCTTAAGGTCGGCGCCGCAGACAACGCTAGCATTGTAGATTTCGCTGTTTATAAAAGTGCTTTAAGTGTACCAGCTACGATGGAGGCTGTCATGTACGTTTCTTCATCAACTGGTGTTATCCACTTTAACCAGCCTATTATAGTAAAAGATGATACTAAACTAAATTTTGGCTTGGGTAGTGACGCACATATTGAATATAACGAGAATGGTGACGACTTTCTTATTATTTCTGGGTCTTCAAAGGGTGTCGCCTTGTCAGGTTCTGTGATCGCTCTTGACGGCGATACAAACGTTGCTGGAACATTTATAGCAGATGCTGGAATTTCAGGCACACACCAGCTAACAGGTAGTTTACAGATAACTGGCTCAGATGGCGTTAGCTTACAATTAAAATCAACTGGCTCTGTGTCAATTAGGCTAGAGGCTGACTCGGACAATAATAACGAAGCACAAAATCCGTTTATTGAATTTGTTCAGGACGGCGCCGCAACTGACTATACAGTGGGCCTCAATGCCGCTGGCAAATCACCAGAAGGCTTAAATATTTCTCAAGGCGCAGATAATACTTTAATGTTCGGCGCTAATCAAGCTCCTAGTTCTACTGCCGCAGGTCATATTCAATTTTATACCAGGCAGACAGCCAGTTTTTCTCTTTTGGACAAAGGAAGCACAAATTTTGGTGGCACTGTAGACCGCGAAGGTTTTCGCGTGGGAATTGGCCCTTCTTTTAATACAGATAATTTTCCTAAAGGCAGAGTTGAAATACACAACACAGCAGACGCACCTGTACCAGCTTTGTATCTTGCTGTCTCAGGCACAGCTCAGCAAGCTTTAGTTGTCGACGCAAAAAATACTACAAAAAATATTGTTCAAATTACAGGATCATCATTAACCACTGGTGATATGATGGTGCTGTATAGCGATTCTAGTAATACTAGTGATCGCACGCTTCTTAATATCACTAATGATAATGCATCTTCTGAAAAGGTGGTTCTTGTTCAACTTACGCAAGACGCATTTAGCTACCCAGCATTTATACAAAGAGGCGGAGGAACAGTTAAGAACTTGCCAACTTTTAACACTTCCAACACAGCTGGGCAAACAATCGCTATTACGCATCTTATTGAGGGTACGTATTTTGCTATTGGCAGAAATGCTAGCCAGACTGATACAACTCCAACTTCTGCGCAAATTGTGGCAAGAATCAAAGATGCAGCAGTCGGTGACTCTTTTGATTTTGCTTATTTTAATCTTAGCTCGCACACCGTAACTCTTGCCGGCGGAACAAATGTTAAAATGCTAAATACAGCAGCTGCATCATTTGATATTGCTGCTGGAAAAGGCAGAATGTTTGCTTTTGTTGTAATGAACGTGGGCTCTGGAACAGAACAAGTAAATATGATTCCTAAGTCTGCGGCTGTCGACTTAAACAGCTAATTCTAAAAATGAGTCATTTAAGAGCATAACCTACTATTTATTATGACTTACTGTCTCCAGGAGAAATAACATGTCTGATATGCTACAACAAGCAATTATTGACGCAACTGCGTTAAAAGAGGCGGCTGTGAGAAATGCCGAAACATTAGTATTGGAAAAATACTCAAATGAAATCAAAGATGCGGTTGAGGTTCTTTTAGAACAAGAAGCAACTGATGATATGGGGCTAGACCCTGCTGCTCCCGCAGCTGATCCAGCACAAGAGACTGAAGTTGTTGAAGATCTTCCACTAGCTTCTACATCTGAGAACTTAGATGAAGAGATCGAAATTCCTTTAAAAAATCTGATGGAAGAGCTTGAGAAAATGACTGGCTCAGATAGCTTTAGCGATGAGTTGCTTGAGGCTATCAGTGATTTGACTGACGATGATGATGAATTAGACATTATTTCAGAGGATTTAGAGGCTATTTTAGATGAACAAGATATCGAAGAAGATACTATGGACCTTACTGAAGAAGAGCTAGCTGAAATCGCTGAAATGCTTGACGAAGATATCTTTGGTGAGGATGAAGCTAATGAGACCAGCTGCAGCGAAGGCGAAGATAAAAACGAAGGGGGCTGTGGCGGAAAATTTGAAGAAAATCTAGATCAACTTGAAGAAGCGCTTGTAGTCGATATCAAGCCAACCAAAAGAGGATGGGCCGGAAGACCTGACTCTGACCTTGAACTAGCAGAAGAAGAGCTTCTCGCACTTGAGCAAGATTCTGAATACAGAGAAAAAATGGCTGCTATGAGAAAAGCAGTAAGCAAACTTGAAGGCCTCAATGAAAGCCTAACGCAAGAAAACAAAACACTTAAGCAACAGTTAAACGAAGTTAAAGCGCAAATGAGCAAGATTCGTAACGTTGCTAATACATTAAAAGAGAACATTGATCAAACCAACTTAACAAATGCTAAGTTGCTTTATCAAAACAAAGCATTGAACAGCGACTCCATGAATGAGCGGCAAAAAAATAAACTTGTCGAAGCTTTAAACAATGCTGAAACCGTGGAAGAAGCAAAAGTAATATTTGATACACTCGAAAACACAGTGGGCAGCACCTCGCGCAAATCGCAGCCAAAATCACTTGTTGAGGCCGTTGAAAAATCTTCTTCAATAGTATATGCTTCGCGTAAACAAAGAATTGCGGAGCAAAAACAAACCCCAGCGTATGATCGCTGGAAATTCCTAGCAGGAATAGACAAAAACTAAATATAATAGGAGAAATTTACAATGTCTGTTTTACAAAAATTAACTGAAGGCATCGTTGAGAGATCCTTGCAGAAAGAAGGTGCTGCTTTACTTGAAAAGTGGGAAGCTACTGGACTTCTTGAGGGACTTGAAGGCGATCAAAGCCGAGCTGGAATGGCTCGTCTTTTAGAGAACCAGGCCGCGCAGCTTCTTAAAGAGGCTTCGTCCATGGGCGCTGGTGACGTTGAAGGCTTCGCAAGCGTTGCTTTCCCAATTGTCCGTCGCGTTTTCGCAGGACTTCTCGCTAATGACCTTGTTAGCGTTCAGCCAATGAGCCTCCCATCGGGACTCATTTTCTTCCTTGATTTCCAATACAGTGATGCTACATCTTCGCGTAACGGCGTTGATCAGCTTGATTCTGTATACGGTGGCGGAAGAGTCGCTAGTGAGATCACAGGTGGTGTTGATGATCTTACTGAAGGTGGCGGTGGTTTCTACAACCTGGCAAATCACTACTCGCATGCCACAGCTTCTACTGCCGGCTTAGCCGCAGGTACTTCGGAGCCAGCTGCTGGCCACGCAGTGTTGTCTGCTGTTTCCGCATTAGGCAACACGCAGGTTAGCGCTCTCAGCGAGGCTCAACGAAAGCTTATTCGCTTTGACCCAGATTTGTTAGCTGATACAAGCGCGTTTGTTATGCAAAAAACAATGAATGTTCCATCTAACATGAACAGGGACGCACTTGGCTCACTCCAAGGAACTCTTGCTGATGGTACCACAGCTCGATCCGGTGTTAGTGTTGTTCGTCGTTTGACAAGCATTTCTGGTAGCACTCTTACTCTTACTCTCAGAAGCGCTTCTACTATAAACTCAATTAACGCTTTATCTGGTACTTATGCGATGGCTGATGAGTTCGAGGGTGCTGGTGCTCTTGGTTCGGTTCGTGGTGCCAACTTCCCTCTTGAGGGCGCTGGTGACAGTGGAACAACAAGCTTGACAGCTAACACTGACGAGATCCCAGAGATCGATATCAAGGTTGACTCGATTGCTGTTACAGCACAAACCAAAAAGCTCAAGGCAAAGTGGACTCCAGAGTTAGGTCAAGACCTCAACGCTTACCACAACCTTGACGCAGAGGTTGAGCTTACTCAGATTCTCTCCGAGCAAATCGCTCTTGAGATCGACCGTGAGATCGTTAACGACCTTATCAAAGGCGCAACAGCTGGTACGTACTACTGGTCGCGTTCGCCTGGTCTTTTCGTTGATCGTGTTACTGGACTTGAGCTTGGTGCTACTGCTGCTGCTCCAGACTTTACTGGTACTGTTAGCGAGTGGTATGAGACTCTTGTCGAGACCATCAACGATGTTTCGGCTCAGATCCACAGAAAGACTCTTCGTGGTGGCGCAAACTTCCTGGTGACTTCGCCAGAGGTTGCTAACATCCTTGAGTTTACTGCTGGTTTCCGTGCTAACGTCACGCATGACTCCGACAGAGGTACTGTTGGTGCTGTTAACGTTGGTTCGCTCTCCCGTAAGTTCGACGTTCATGTCGACCCTTACTTCCCACGTAACTTAGTTCTCGTTGGTCGTAAAGGTGGTAGCTTCCTTGAGAGTGGCTTTGTTTACGCTCCATACGTCCCGCTGCAAGTCACACCTACTATCTTCGGTGTCGAAGACTTCGTGCCACGCAAAGGCGTGATGACTCGATACGCTAAGAAGATGGTTCGTCCTGACATGTACGGTCTTGTCGTATGCCGAGGCCTCTTAGGTGAGTCTGGCTCCTAAGCCAATTTAGCATAAGCTAAACTAGCCCCGTCTAGGAGTTTTCCTCGGCGGGGTTTTTTATTTGGAACTTAAAGGATTATATTACTATTTATTATGATTGATAAGGCGACACGCCTTTTAAAAGGAGAAAACGAACATGGCTAAAGTAGGAAGAGCATCAAGAAACGCATCTTTGATGAGAGTAGAAGACGTCGCAGCAGGAACTACGAAAGTAATTGGAGATGCAGAAACAGGTGAAATTTATTTTTGCGATGGATCTGATGATATCACAATCACACTTCCGGCTCACAAAGCAGGTGCGTATTTTAAATTTATTGTAAGCGTTGTCGTTGCCACAAGCAAGAGTATTGTTATTCAAGCAGCTGACAAGACGACAGCAATGCGTGGACAAGTGATACTATTAGTTGATGACATGGCCGACTCAGGAGACGTTGCAGCTGCTGATGGCTCAGACGACAAGGTGACTTTAGCAGCCACCACAACACCAGGTTCGTTTATTGAGTGTGTTAGCGATGGTACCACGTGGTTCGTAACAGGACAGACCACGGGCGCCGCAGCAGCATTTGCTTCGACAGCTTAATAACTAGTTTCCTTTATGACAGAGATAACCCCTTTTCACGTGAAGAGGGGTTTTCTATTTCTAGACTATTTATATTAGTAACTTAGGAGGCCCAAATGGGTAAAAGAAACAAGAGACTAACAATGGCAAAATACGCCAAAAAGTATGCTAATATTAGAGCAAGAATAGGCAAACAGGAGGCCATAGTTGATGAGCCGACCACACCACAGACAAAGACAGAAAAAGTACTCCAAGCGGTGGCTGAGACTGTACCTGTGGTCGCTGAAATCAAACAAGCACCTACTAAGGAAATTGTTAAAGAAGTTCCTGTAGAACCTGTGCTAGCACAAAAAGAAGAGCCACAGCCACCTGAGATTGTTGAAGAGATTGCTTTAGAGACTATTAAGACAACAAGGGTCCAAAAAACGGTGAGCAAAAAAGCTGCTACTAGAAAACGCACCCCTTCTAACCGAGTTAAAGCGGGAACAAGAGTGGCAAAATCAAAGCGCGCTAAAGCAAAAGGCTAATTAGTCTCTAATCAACTAATTATAATGATAGGAGGCTATATGCATGTCAGCACCAACTTTAACACCCCGCCAGCAAACATCTGTAATCGTTTTGCCGGCAACAGGCACACTAGGAACAGGCACTGATGGTGCTGGTGCTTTAACTCATTATCCTTTTGGTATTTATGTTGACACAGGTTCAGATCTGTTCGACAAAAATTTTATTACTGGCGCATCAGACCAAGTGGCTTATACATTTAAAAAGCTTGGTGGTGATGTATTAGATATTGAGCTTACAGTTGGTAACATATACGCAGCTTATGAAGAAGCGACTCTAGAATATTCTTATATTTTAAATGTACATCAGTCAAAAAATATTCTTCACAGCTCTCTTGGTGCTACCACTGGCACATTTGACTCTGATGGCCAAAGAACAGATTCTCTTAGTGGCTCAAACGTAGAACTTAAATATCCAAAGTTTAAGTTTACATACGGCAAAAAGGTAATGGAGAACACAAGTAACGAAGTTGGCATAGGTGGCACATTGCCAATATATTCTGCTTCTATCGCGATAACTTCTTCAAGACAGAATTACGATTTACAGAAAATTGTTTCAGCATCGTCCGCAACTGATACCGACTCTTCTTTTTACAATAAGTTTAATAATAAAAAAATTACTATTAAGAGAGTGTATTATAAAACACCACACGCTATGTGGAGATTTTATGGATATTATGGTGGCTTAAACGCTGTCGGCAACCTTTCTAATTATGGCATGTACGCAGACGACTCTACATGGGAAGTTATACCACCATATCAAAATAAAATGCAGGCGATGGCTTATGAAGACGCGATTTACACAAGAAACTCGCACTATTCATATGAAATAAGAAACGCCAATCTGCGAATTTATCCTTCACCAACAGATGTGTCACCAAAATTCATGTATTTTGATTTTACTATTGAAGAGGATGTTTGGGAAGACGAAGATGGAAGAACAACAGGAGTCGATGGCGTGAACAACATGAGTACGCTACCTTTGGCTAATTTGCCATTTCAGAATATTAACTCTGTTGGCAAGCAATGGATCAGAAGATTTTCTCTTTCACTAGCAAAAGAAACATTGGGTCAAATTCGCTCAAAGTTTGCCACTATTCCGATTCCAGGCAATAATGTTACTTTGAACGGCGCCAAGCTTATCTCAGAAGCCAGAGAGGAGCAAAAAGCGCTCCGTGAAGAGCTTCAGAAGGTGTTGGACGAGTTGACCTATCAGAAGATAACAGAACTACAGAAAACGATATCAAAAGACGCCTTAGAGACAGCGCAAAAAATTCCTTACTTTATTTATACAGGTTAATATTAAATGGCAGATGAAGAAAACAAATGGACACAACCAACAAATCCGCCACCTCCCCTGTTTTTAGGTGAAAAAGAGCGCGATTTAGTTAAACAAGTTAACGATGAGTTAATCGAGCGAGTCGTCGGGCAAACTGTTGCCTACTATGCTATCGATTTAGATAGAACTAATTACCATCCGCTGTACAATGAGGCTGTTACAAAGACATTTTTGCCTCCAATCAGAGTGCACGCTCTTGTAGAGTTCGCGGGTGAAGAGACATCAACTGATAAATACGGTATTGATAAAACAATTAAGATTACTGTACACTTTCACAAGCGTCGTCTTACAGAAGACCAGAATTTGTTTGTTCGTGAAGGTGATTTTGTTTCTTATGGGTCAAATTTTTATGAAATTGTTGGCTTGAAAGAGCCAAAAGAGTTATTTGGACAAGTCGATCGACGAATTGAAGTTGTAGCAGAATGTATTAAGTCGCGGGAGGGCTTCTTCAATGGCGACTGATGATAAAAAAGTGACAAACGAGGACACTGGTCGTGATGTACCATTCTTTAAATCTGATTTAGAGGATATTGACTTTGCAGTTTACAACTTTCTAAACGATTCTATGGGCGTGAATGTCAAAACCAACAAAGGATTTAAAAAAGTTCCTGTTATTTGGTCTGGGTCTGAAAGATCGCAGAATATTAAGACCCCCAACATAGAAAGAGACAGTATGGGCCAGATTGTATTGCCAGTCATTTCAGTTGAGAGAACAACAATCAAGAAAGACCCTTCAAAAAACATAATACCTGCCTCAGTTGTCGATGAGGTGAGAGATCTAAAAGGTGGGTTTTTAAAAGTTAGCAGGGTTATAAAACAAGACAAAACAAGAAACTTTCTTAACGCAGATTCTTTTCGTCGTCGAGGAGATCCTAACTACCCTTTAAAAAGGTTTGAGAAAAATGACAAAATTGTTTATGAGACGATTACAATCCCAATACCAATATATGTAGAGGTTGGCTATAGCGTTGTTTTAAGGACAGAATATCAAGAACAAATGAACGATCTGCTCACTCCCTACATTAGAGTGACAAATGGCCAACAAAGAGTTATAATCAGCCATAACGAAAATCAATACGAAGCCTTTATTGATGGCACCTATAATTTTGGCAACAATATATCAAATTATACTAATTCTGAGAGAAAATACGAAACTACTTTGTCAATCAACGTTGTGGGTTATCTTATAGGTGATACAGTAAACCAGAAACAACCTAGAGTTGTACGAAGAGAGAACGCGGTACAGGTGAGATTTGCCAACGAAAGAATCATACTACAAGATGATGACGGTGAATTCAGATTTTAAAGGGTTTTGTGTCTAACGGTGACTATTTATTAGAGAAAAAGTTCACCAAAATTTTGAACTACCCTAATTAAGGAGCGTTTTAACATGGCAGTTGATAAGTTTAAGTTTGTTTCACCAGGAGTTTTCATCGATGAAGTTGATGAATCCGCCATCCCAGAATTGCCTGAAAGAATGGGACCCATCGTTGTTGGTCGTTTTCAGAAAGGACCAGCCCATAGACCGGTACAAGTTAATTCTTTTAAGGATTTTGTAGCCACCTTTGGCAATCCAGCTGATGGCAACGCCACCGGAGATGTTTACCGTTCCGGCGCACAAAAGGCGCCTACATACGCTGCTTATGCCGCACAGGCATGGTTAAGAAACAATTCCCCATGCACAGTATACAGGGTTCTTGGTCAGCAGCATAGTGATGCTACAACAGCTGGTGTCGCCGGCTGGACCACCACAAAAACACCTGATCAGGATTTGAGTAGTGCCGGCGGCGCATATGGTATGTTTGTCTTTCCATCTGCTTCTTTCAAAAGTCAAGATGTGACAGGCTCACTTGCTGCCATATGGTACTTTGAAGACGGTGCGATTGCTCTAACAGGATCTGACCTTGGGCTTACAGCGAATGGTCTCGGTGCTGGTATACCAATTCTTTCAACTGATGGCAACTTTACAGCACAAGTTTTAGTTGGCGATGGGTCCGTTACCAAGGGCACGCCAGCGCACGAGCTGCCAGCAGCGTCTTTGTCTGACAAAATTAAATTCAACTTCAATAGAGATTCAAAAGACTTTATTAGAAGAGTGTTTAGCACTGACCCAACCAGAACTAACAGCGCTATTACATACACAGCAGGCAATAGCTATTCAACAAAAAAATACTGGCTTGGTGAAACATACGAATCTGCCACAGCAGTTGGCGGAGATTCCCAAATGTTTGTTGAAAGCACAGCTAAAACTGGTTCATCTGACAATATGTTTGGTGTTATTTTACAGCTTAACGACAGCGATGCCGCTGGAATCAAGTGGCACAACCACAACAAAGATGCTCAAGCAGCTGCCAGTGGTTGGTTTATCTCGCAAGATACTCGTGGAAACACTAATGCTAACTTCAATCCAGTTATCCACACAGAAAAGCTTTTTAAAATTCATGCTCTTGGTGGCTCCAAATCTGCCGGCGGCACAGATCCAGGAACTGGCGAGTCAGGCAATAGAGAGATAAAAGTTTCCTTAACAGATATTAAAGTTTCACCTAACAACTTTAATGATTACGCTACTTTTAGTCTTTTAGTTAGAGACGCAAAAGATACAGACAACAATCCAATTATTTTGGAAAGATTTTCGAGTCTTACACTTGATCCTAGTTCCGCAAACTACATTTCCAAAGTTATTGGTGATCGCAGCTACCGATACAATGAGGATGAAAAAGTTGTAGATTTTCTTGGTGCTTATGCTAACAATTCTAAACTTATTAGAGTTGAGGTAAGCCCAGTTGTTGAAGCTGGAGGCGCAAGAAATCTTGTTCCGTTTGGTGTGTATGGGCCAATTATCCCAAAAGATATCGTGATTCCTCGTGGCCATCGCAATAGTACAGCTAAAGAATGGGTACAAGGATCTGGCTCAGCAGGTCTGCCTAGTGGCTCTTTGGATGTTCGTCACCAAGCCGGCGCTTTAATAAATACTGGATCCAATAGCCCAGAATGTGAGGTTGGCCTAACACTTAGATTTCCAAGAACAAGAATGAGGGTGTCGTCTTCTGAAGGCAGCTTGGTTACACCAAAGCGCGCTTTCTTTGGATATCAATCGAATATTCCAGGAACTAAGAGATACGAACCAACCAATATCGACTTACACAGAGGCAAGCCGGCCGGTTTAGATCAGCATGCTAATCCTGGTGACTTTACACAATATTCTTGGGTTTTTACTTTAGATGACGTTCGTAGATCTGGCACTTCTAGCACTAATAGCTATTACCAGTCTGGTTCTAGAGCTGCTGGCACTTCCTACACAGCCCAGAGCGCTGCCAACTCTGGATCGGTTGTTGGTGTGCTAAACGCTGGATTTAACAAGTTTACATCGCCACTGTTCGGTGGTTTTGATGGTTTTGATATCAAAGAGGCAGATCCTCTTCGTAACAGCTTAATTGACGGCAAGACAGAATTAAACAATTATGCTTTCCATAGTTTAAAGAAGGCTGTTGACGTGATTGCTGATCCAGAGTATGTAGAGTTTGATATAGCTACTATGCCAGGTGTCACAAACGACTCTCTTAATACACAAATAATTCAAGTTTGTGAGGAGAGAGCTGACGCATTAGCGATCATCGACCTCAAAGGCAACTTTGAGCCACCTCACGAGCACAACTCTGAGCCTAGTGCTACTACCAAGCTTGGTCAAGTTGACGGAGGCTCTGGCGTTATTGACACCTTAAAAGGCCTCAACATTAATTCAAGTTACGGTGCTTCTTTCTACCCATTTGTTCAGATTAGAGACACCATTAACGACTCTATTCTTTACGTTCCGCCGTCTGTTGTGGCGCTGGGAACAATGTCTTCTTCGCAGCGCAAGTCGGCAGTGTGGTTCGCTCCAGCAGGATTTACTAGAGGTGGTTTAAGCGAGGGCTCAGCTGGCTTACCAGTGATTGGTGTGCGTGAGCGTCTTACTTCTGAAAAGAGAGACAAGCTGTACGAAGCAAACATCAACCCAATTGCTTCTTTCCCAGCAGAGGGTATTGTAGTCTTCGGACAAAAGACACTTCAGCTAACTCCATCAGCATTGGACAGAATCAATGTTAGAAGACTTATGATCTTTGTTAAGAAAGAGATCTCCAGAATTGCTTCTACATTACTGTTCGATCAGAATGTACAAAACACTTGGAATCGCTTCAGAGGACAAGTTGAGCCATTCTTAAGTGATGTTCAAGCTGGTCTCGGTCTTACAGACTTTAGAGTTGTTCTCGATGAGACAACCACAACACCTGACTTGGTTGATAGAAACGTTCTTTATGCTAAGATCTTCTTAAGACCTGCCAGAGCGATTGAATTTATTGCTCTTGACTTTATCATTAGCAGAAGCGGTGCTTCTTTTGATGATTAATATTTGAAAAACTACTTATAAGAGAATTAGGAGAAAATAAAACATGTCATTTTTCAATCGAACATCATTTCAGCCCAAACGTCAATTTAGATTTTTGGTTAATTTTTCGCAAATTGCTGATATCGATTTTATGTGTACCAAAGCCGCAAAACCTTCTTACAAGACTGGCGAGGGTGTGTCTCATAAAATTTTGAATCACACATTCAAGTTTCCTGGAACTGTGACATGGGAAGATATAAAAATTGATTTTATTGATGCTGTTGAGCCAAATGTTGGCTCAAAGTTCTATAACATGCTTGTTAATTCTGGTTATCTTCAGCCAACTTCATTTAACAACTTATTACAAGGCATCACAAAACAATCTGCTAATGCTGCTCTTGGTACTGTTAGAATTCTCCAGCTAGATGGTGGTGTAATGGGGCCAGCCCCTGGACTAGATCCTGGCGCTGGACAGGGCATCTCTGAAGGCACATCGATTATTGAAGAGTGGACGCTCAATAACGCCTATATTAAAGGTGTCAGTTTCGGTCAAAACTTAGCCTACGAACAGCAAGGAATTGTTACAGTTTCTGCTGATATCACTTTTGATTGGGCTGCTTACAACGGCCAGCGTCAAGACTACGCAGGATCAGCCACAATCGCCTAATTAACGAGGTTTAAATGAGAAACAATCAAAGACGTGCTAGTTCAGCACGCGGTCGGCGCTCAGCCAGCAAGGCAGCAGCTAAGCCGACTATTCTTTCTTATGAAGTGCCTACAGAATTTGTGGCACTTCCATCACGAGGTAGGTTTTATCCTAAAAACCATCCATTTCACAAAAAAGAGACAGTTGAGATTCGCTACATGACAGCCAAGGAAGAAGATATACTGTCTTCCCAAAGTCTTATTACCGAAGGTATTGTGATTGATAGATTCTTAGAAAGTGTGATGGTAGATGACGTCGACAGCACAACTTTATTAGTTGGCGACAGGTCCGCTATCATGATCGCTGCTAGGATTTCTGGCTATGGATCTGACTATGGAGTACAAATAACATGTCCAAACTGTGGCAGTAAAAGTGAAATGTCTTTTGATCTAAATGAAGAAAAGACAATAAGAGAAAAATGTTTTGATGCTGATTTCTTATCTGATAACGGCGTTACTGTTACAGCAGGTGGTGATATAAAAGTTGTTTTGCCTATAAGCAATTTCAAAGTTCAATTAAAAATGCTAACCAGTCTAGACCAAGATGATTACGCAGTAGCAATAAAAGAAGCTATTGATTCTTCAATCATAACTACGTCACTTAAATTGATAATAGAAAAAATTGAAGACTGTGATGACCCTAAGCAGATTGATGAAATCATTATGAATCTACCGGCCAAAGATTCTAAATTTATAAGAGCACTATACCCTAAACTTCTTCCAGCGGTAGAGCTTCGAAAAGATTTTAAATGTCAGAGTTGTTTCCATATGGAAGATATGGAGGTGCCGATTTCTGCGGCATTTTTTTGGCCTAAGTGAAGAATATGTAGAAAAAGTCTATGAAGAGATCTTTTTACTTCAATATTACGGACTTTTTAGCTTCACTGAAGGTTACAACTTACCAATTGGTTTGCGCAGCTGGTATCTGAGAAAACTTAAGTCACAGTTTGAAATTGAGGCAGAAGCTGCTAATTCTTAATGTCTACTTAATTTATAATTTTTTCTATCAACTATTTATTAAGTCTAGAGGTGCCATTGTATGGATGAAGAACTACAAGAAAGACTTGAGCAAGCAGCCGCAACATTAGAAAACTTAGAAAAGGTCAAAGGAGAACTAACTGCTGCTCAAGAGGAAAGCTTAAGGCAAGCTAATGGTTTTCTGGGTAGTCTTAACGAAGCTAATGTCCGATTAGCAGAACTGCAAAAAAAGTTTGAACAACTTCAAACAGCCAAAGGCCAATCAATGGTTATTGACCGTGAAGAGGCTGAGAGGGTACAAGCAAGAATTGAACAACAAGAACGTTTAGCAACTTTTCAAATACGAAGCCAGCAAAAACTACAAGAGCTAACAGAGAAGTCATCAGAAATAAATCAAAAGCTAAGTGAGCAGCAAGCCTCGTTAACAGGAAATGCTGAGCAATCCACACAAAGAGTCGCACAAATCGCTGGAAGAACACTTAAAGCCACGCAGCAATCAGTTAGTGATCTTACTGATGGGCTAGCCGGCGCAGATAACAAGCTTGGTTTAATGCTTTTGGCAGCTTTGGGAGGAACTGAAAAGCTTCAAGCTGCTGTAAAAGGAATTAAAAACTTACCAATAACCTTGGATGAAGCTGATGCTGCGTTTAACAAAGCACTCTTCTCGCAAGATAACTTTGCTTCTAGCTTAATCGCAGCTTCTACTGGTGGTCAGGCTTTCGCAAGAGTTTTTGGTGATAATGTGCCTGAAGCCTTGGCAGCTCAAATGAACTCGTTTTCGTCTGCTGGTGTTAGAGCAGATGATTACAAATCTGCTTTGGCTAACCTTTTACAACAAAGCGTCCTGTTCAAAACCAATCTGATACCTGGTAATGAAGAAGCAGCTGCGTCGACAACTAGCTTGTTCGCAGCTTTTGAAGCTTTAGGTGTCAAAGGTGGTGACTTAAACAACATTTTAAACAACCTAACAGTTGGCTTGGACATGAGCGTCGAGGAAACACAAGTTTTTGATAGAGAATTATTTACTTTAGGCAAAACTTTAGGCGTTGGTGGCAAAATATTTAGTGACGCTGCCAGCACACTTGGATCTTTACAAGGACAATCGAATGATGTTACAACATCCTTTAAAGGATTGGCGATTCAAGCAGCTGCCACCGGAGTTTCCACGGCAGATTTGGCTGCTAAAGCAGCTAGATTTAATGAGTTTGACGCTGCAGCTAAAGCTGTACAATCTGTAAACGCTGCTTTGGGTGATCAAGTGCTTGATTTTACTGAATTATTAGAGGCACCTATCGAAGATAAGTTTGTTATCATTAGGCAAAGGTTAGCTGAGGCAGGAGTTAGTTTTAATGATTTATCATTCCAAGCTAAAAAGATAATATCTGAGAGTTTAGGATTTAGCAATGTTGGTGAAGCGGCAAAGCAACTAAGCGAAACAGCTGCGGCTTCATTTGAAAAAGTGTCCTCTGGTGCTAGCGACGCCGCTGCTTCTAACAAAGAATTATCGGACCAAATAATCGCAACACAAACAGCAGCAGAAAAGCCTATTGCCGCTTTGGAAGCAAAAGCAATAGCTGGTGCTGCGGAGGTGGTGCCGGCGCTTCAAGCATCAACCAAAGAGTTTGGCGACATTGTACGCGATGTGTTCGCAAGCTTGGAAGAACAGGCTGATTCAGATCAGCTAGCTAACATCATTGGTGTTGCTTCAGGTATAAATCTCCTAGCTAGTAACGTTACCAATCTTCAAGAATTAGCTAAAGATCCAATGAGAGTAGAAAATGTTAAAAATGCTTTGGCGAGCGGCATCACTACATTTTTTCTTAACACAGAACTTGGCGCCGACGCCACCACCGAGATAGGCAATTTTATAGAAGGGCAGGGAAAACCAGGTAGCGGTCTCCAAAGGACCGTTGAAATTGGACAAACACTTTTTAACCCAGACAATAGCCCAGAAGTGCTAGCAGAGAGAAGACGGTTAAATCCAGAACTTACTATTGTAAATACACCTGCTGAGGTACCCGAACTTAACGCAACAATTAATTTAAATCTAGATGATAATCTTGTGCAACAAGTTAAAGCAAAGGTAGTGCCTGCAGCAGCAGCAAAAGCAAACGAAATGAGAGATAGAGCGACCCAGGGATTGCCAGTTGACAATTTATAATGATAGGAATACTAATTAATGACTAAATTTTTTCAAAATGAGATAGCAGCATACGGAGGAGACAAAAATGGCCTGCGTAATGTTAAATTTAAAAAACGTAATTTTGAGAATACAGCCGGCGCTGAAGCTGGTACTTTATTAGAAATAATTCCTCTTCACATAAAAAATCCACCAGTTATACAGTTTATTGCGTATCTAAATAATTTAGATGATAATTTTCAATTGAAGACACAACCAAAAACTCCATATGGACGCACAGAGCCTTACTATATTTGGCAAGGAAATGATCGTTCTATAAACCTTGGTGTGTCAATACCAAATTCATCAGCTGATGTGGCTCTCGATAATCTTAACAATATGAGCTGGCTAGCTGCTAGTCTATATCCAACCTATAAAGAAAGAATGTCTGCTAATTCAATCGCTGCCTCACCTTTGTTTAGAGTTAGATACGCTAATTTAGTAGCATCCGTGGCAGGTGGAGGGCAAGGTATTTTATGTACTATGTCTGGTGTCAATTACAAATTTGACGTTAAAAAAGGCTATATATCAATTGATGCGACAGGGGAACATGCTGCCTTGATAAGATCTGCTGGTTTTGATCAAGTTAATCGCTCTGGAGATAAATTGTTAGTACCAAGAGAAATATCATTTAGCTTGAAACTTAATGTCATACACGATCATGCTGTTGGCTGGGATTATGAAACAGGCGCCTGGAGAGGTGGTTTAGCAGCACCGGCATTCCCATATGGTTTTGGCTTGGCAAGAGACACCCAAGACACGCCTAGCCCCGGTGGAATGGGTCCTCGAACAGACTCTGTTAGTGCTGGTGCTGAACAGCCAGTGCCTGGAAGTCCGCAAGATGTTGTTGACGAAAGAAATGCTGATGCTATATTTGATAGTAACAAGCAAAGCATGTCAGATCAATCTGGAATGTCTATTGAAGAATTAGAAAAACTTCGTGCGTCATAAGGTATAATAT
>Ga0209348_1000495_pt1 | contig 20617 bp, 28 predicted proteins | sample ETNvirenome_2_30_FD_184065 | JGI IMG/M metagenome (GOLD analysis project Ga0209348, IMG submission 184065) | Marine viral communities from the Pacific Ocean - ETNP_2_30 (SPAdes) (version 2) | ecosystem: Environmental > Aquatic > Marine > Oceanic | place: Pacific Ocean | collected 2013-06-22
CATTTCCAACTCTTTGATGATTACCAAAGGGATCGATGTAAGCATTTTCAGACCATGCCCATGGTGCACCAATGTAATCATACTCTAGGAACTCATCAGTCCATGCACTTGGATTAACAACAAACCCGTGATCCTGAATAATTAACATGTGGGTTGTTTCAATGTGCTTACCAATGTTATAGATCATGTAAAAACTATAGTCATCAATGCTACGAATAGGATAAATCATCTCCTCAAAGTTGATCTCACTAGGTAGATCTGAAGGGACTTTATCCTTTTCACTGATTAGTTTTACATCACCAAAGTTGATGTTCTTAATACTTGCTTTCAGAGCAGCGATGTGCCCTTCCATACGCATATTAGTTAGTGCTACTAAGGTTATATCTTTTAGATCAAGCATAGTATGGACTCTTCTTCTTATACTCTTGATATTCTATTTTACATTCATCACCTTTGAAAAGGTTACCTTCTCTATTCATATACGTCCAGTTATCAACGATTGAATCATCAGGTCTCCACCATCCATCAGATATATTCCAATCAAACCAATACTTAGGAGAGATGATAACATTTGCAACATCGTTCAACCAGACTGGCCAAAAACAAAAAGTAGATGCACTCATAATTACATACTTCGCATTGTTTAGAATAGAGTAATCAATTCCAATAGGACCACCAGGATACTTGTACCAACCAATACTACCTTGTAATTCATCTTTCTCTTCAGCGATAGCAGATCCAATCACCTCAGCATCAGGAATATATTTCTTTGCAGCACCAGGATCATCAGTAACAACATAGAATTTTAGATTATAATTACCAGTAATATCTCTCATATTATCCATTGCCCTAGAATAATATTCTGGAGGAAGTACAGATGCACCTGTTAGATAATCACCACCACGAAACTGAATAATACAACACTCCTCGTCAGTGATATAAGGTTGATCATATGCTAACCATTCTTTAATCTTACTACGATGCTCATTGATGTATGACATCTTCTGCATAGTACCTTCAATCTTAGTATCATCAGAGACATGTAGAAGTCCAGGATCAACAAATCCCATATTCCAACCATTCTTAGGATGAGGTATCCTAAGTTCTGCATAGTATCTTTTGATTCCTTCAGGTAAAGAAGTAGGAGGTCCTCCTTCAGGACCAGATCCACCAGTGATTTCTTTACCAAGATCTACAGGCATAAACTTAGCACCCTTCCAACGTTCTGGACATTGAATACCAAACTCATATCCATTTGCTTCAGCAATTAATCGAGTTACAACATAGTTCCACAATTGATTACCGATTCCAGATCCTCTATAAATTTCAGTTGTCAGCATAGATAAACTCCTCGTAGAATTCTTGGTTTAATACTAGTTCCCTAGGGTACTCTTCGGGATCAAAAGGAACGATTCGATAATCATAATAACCTCTTCCAAGAATATCTTTGTTGTTTTTAATATTCTCCTCAAGGTTATCTTTCACCATGTCATTATTATGTTCTTGGTGACCATATCCCTGTAATTTCTCTTTGATTTTATCATTACCACCAAGGAAACTAAAGTGCCAACCACAACCATCAATAAGATATTCTTTAACGTGATCAGGACCTTTACCAGTATTACGACAAGTATTGAATCCACCAAATGCTTTCATATATGCAAGAGTGCAGAACTGAGGACCTCTCCACTTCTCAACAGGTTCACCATGTTCATACATCAATCGATTAACATGACACATGAAAAACTTTTGATGACCAGTGTATATTGCTTTATCATCAGTAAACCATTCTTGAATGTCTGCTAGTGCCTCAGGAAGGATGATCTCATCAAGATCACTCTGAATAATAATGTCATCATCACTAGCATGTTCTAAAGGTGATTCAATCAAACAATCTCTACCATACATTGAGCGTTGCCAACGAACTGGCCAAGTTCTTTTATCTTCTTCATCTCTATTACTATGATAATCCTGTTTAAACGTAGACCAATCTAAATCTCTTTCTCTAATATCAATCTGACGATAGATAATCTTATCCATATATGGTTCAAGTTCTTTTTCATACTTGGGTAACATCCATTCCCTTTCAACACCACTGTAAGTAATGGCATTCTCATTGATACAGAAATGATCTACATGATCATAATGAGTTCTAAGTCTTAAAAGTAAGAGTTTGATTGGTTCATGAGATAAATTAAAACAATCAAATACTTTACGAATCTTTTTCATCTTGTAACCCTCCCATTAGATGATCAAATGCTTGAGTATATGTGTCACCACTATCTACTTCGATATCAGGAACCTCTGGTGGCCATGGAGAACCTGGTGTCCATTCAAACCCACCACTCTTCTCAATCCAATCAAGGTCTTTAGAGAAATCCTTAGGTATACTAATCTGTTCCTCATTAGATAAAGTAGGATGTTTCTTCTCTAATTCTAACTTCAGTTGTCTCTCACATTCATACTCAAGCGTATAAACTGCATCTTGTAAGTATTTTTCAAACTGGTTGTCTTCAAACAAATCATGCAAGTGGTGTATATGCTCAAGTGCAAATACGAGTTTGGTTTTACTATCCATTTTCATCCTTTTTTACATAAACAACACGGTTTTGACTCCACTTCTCTTCAATCTTTTCACTATCATCTACCAAGAAGGTATCATCTAAAGCACCTACACATTGTTTGTGCTTGAATGCGTTTTCTTCAGAGTCAATGTTCCTAACAATGTAAGTGTATTGTGATTGCGTGATCACTTTATTCACATACATCAACTGAGTTTTTAGGTCACATTCAGATAGAGAGTTGACTGCGATAGTCAAATCAATTCTATCACCAAAGTCATAATTTTCAACTTCAGTGCAAGGTAATGTTATAATTTTACCACTCTTTCCAATTTCTTTCAAGTACCTATCTGCCAACTTACATGCTTCAGGAGTATCAATCAAAATATACTTCTCAAAATTATCTGATAATTCATGAAGCATACAAGCAACACCACCATATCCTCCACCAATTTCTACGATAGTCTGAACACTAGAGTTAGACCCAATAAAATTCATAACATCTAACATGTTATATGAATTTTTTAATGTGGCAGAAGAGCACTTACCAAATTCAAATTCATACTGTTTAGGTTTGCAATAAGGTTCATTTACTAGGAACTTATCTACGTTATCTCTCCAAATATCATAGAGAGGGTGAGTCATGATTTTACTATAGTAATAATCAGCTACCTCTCTAGGTCCACCCTCAAGAATCTTAGTGTAGTCAGGATCAATTTTAAATGTAGAAAATGCTTCGTCATCTTCTGCTGCTTTCAGACAAGCAGCATTGTATTTTTCATTGTTGTTGGAGTTGATTGTCCAACCATAATCTTCATTCATAATTTTTTTTAATCTCCTCAAATACTTTTTCTATTCCATCCTCAATGGATGTTTTTGCTTTCCACCATTTTCTAATAAATGGGTTTGCTTCATTACGAAGATCCTTTTGCACTTCGTCCTTCGTTTGTGCTTTCTCAACCGAGACAGTCTTGCCTTCGGCTTTGAATATACCTTGTATGATTTTCGCAATTTCCAATATAGTTGTAGAGCGAAAAGAAGTAATATGAAGCTCACTATCAGAAGTGAACTCACTATACTCCAACATAACTTGCTCAAGCGCTTCGCAACAATCTTCAGCATATAAAAATTCCCTTTGTTCTGTTCCGTCTGTCATCATATTTATGACACCAGTTTCAAACCCCTTATGGATGAAATCCGTAATAACATGTGCTTTCTCCATGTCCTTTTCAATTCCATATACATTCCAGAACTTAACAATCAACCCACCAAGAGACTTGGTATAAAGTTCACCAACTCTTTTCATCACACCATAGGGAGAGTAAGACATATTACTCATTTGAGATGATGCAAATAGAAATGGTTTTTTATATTCACTCAAATATCCAAATGCATTTGCCATCATTCGAGTGTTGTTATCTATAAACTTAAAAGTATGTTGATACTTCTTGAGATAATGTGATCCACCTACATCAAAAGCAAGAAAGAAAATAAAATCAGAATCCATAATTAAATTTCTTAAAAATGGATTTGGAATATGTGTCATGTCTTCATGTTGACCATTTGCAATATCAAACTCTCTTACAAGATATCCTTTCTTTGTAAGATATTGTGTCAGATATGCACCTATTTGTCCTGAAGATCCAAGTATTGTTATTCTATTCATTTTCAAAACTTGTAACTACTGAATCAACATAATCAATCATCTCCTCAGTAATTGTAGGAGAACAACCCACAAAGAATACCTTGTCTAATACTTGATTTGCTTTTGGATATTTAGATGCATCACCAAGGTGACGATAACCAGGATGCTGAAGAATATTACCAGCAAAATAATTTCTAGTTTGAACTCTATTATCTTCCAGATGCTTAACTAGTGCTGTCTTTTGTTTCTTGTCTCTACAAACAACAGGAACACCAAACCAACTAGTCTCTGAATCTTCTAGTTCATTAACAGTACGGAGACCATCAACTTTATTGAAGATACTATCTAAACTTGCTTTGTTGAATCTACGAATCTTGTGGATATCATTAAACTTCTTAAGTTGAACAGAACCAACTGCACCTTGTAGATCAAGTGGTTTCAAATTATAACCTGCAACACCAAACACATACTTATGATCTACAGTACCAATATCATCACCCAACCAATTATCAAATCGTTTACCACATACACCATTAGGAAGTTTATTCTGAGAACCAACACACCAACAACCACGACCCCACCATGCAAAACTACGGGCAAGATCAACAATATCAGGGATGTTAGAAGAAACCATACCACCTTCCATAGTAGAAATGTGGTGAGCAGGATAGAAAGAACAAGATGCTGCAACAGAGCATGATGTTAGGTAGTTACCTTTGTACTTACTTCCAAGAGAATCACAGTTATCAGAAATCAACTGAAGTTGGTTTGTCTCACAAATGTCAAGTAACCATTCAAGATCATAAGAGTTACCTAGAACTGGTGAAGAAAATACTGCTCTGGTTTTTTCAGTAATTTTGCCTGAGATCTGTTCTATATCCCAGTTAAGATCTTTCCAATCAATATCAACAAAGACAGGTTTTAGATTGTTTTGAATAATAGGTGCAATGGTAGTTGCAAATCCACAACAACATACAATAATCTCATCACCATCTTGCCAACCATAATACTTCTTGAGTGCAGCAAGCATCACAAGATTAGCAGAACTACCAGAGTTTACCATGATAGACTTATCAAATCTAAACTTCTTAGAAAACTCTTTTTCAAACTTATTAACTTTTTCACCAGCAGGTAACCACTTACCTTTCAGTATTGCTTCAATAATCGTAGCTGGTTCTTCATCATCCCAATAAGGACCGCTATAATAAACAGTATCTTTTGTAGGATCAAATGATTTCTTATTGGCAAGATATGGGAAGAGGTCTAGGTCACGTTCCTTAGCCGTAGAAATAAAATTTTTAATCAGATCTTGCATAGTTGTTTAATCAAATCATCAAGAGAAATCTTTTGTTCAAAACCAAGAGATTTTAGTTTAGTAGTATCCATCCAAAAGTCTTTTGTCTGAACAACAGAGTGAAACTTAGGAGATGGTACAGAAACTATTTCAGAAGGAGAGTTTAAAAGTTCTTTTGCTTTGTTAATTATATCACCAACCTTAGTAGGTTGTCCACTTCCAATATTATAAATCTGGTTTTTCTCTCCTTTAGTAATCACCAGATCAATTGCTCTACAAACATCTTGTACATGTAAGATATCTCTAATATCTGTTCCTTCATTGTACAGTCTAATTGGTTGACCATCTCTCATATGTTGAATCATCTGTGTGATTGCATTTTTCTGTAGTGATGCATCACGGTCATTATCACCTAGAACATTACATAACCTAAGAATTCTATACTTAACTCCAAAGGTTTCACAAAAAGAAATGATTAGTTGTTCTGCTGCTCTTTTTGTAATGGAGTAGAACCCTCTTGGATCACATTGTCCGTCCTCGGAAACTGGATTACTATTTGCATCACCGTATACAAACCAAGAACTAATAAAATTAAGCGTAATGTCTTCATGATTGTCAAATCTACGATCTCTAACTTCTACAACTCGATCAAGAACTTCAGTGAGAACCAAAAGGTTACTCTTTACATCCTCTGTAATTTCTTTAAACACATGATAATTATGTGTTGTACTAATAAAATATAGAATGTCCCTGTCCATTGGAGTCCTCTGTCCTCTATCAATGGGACGGGATTTTTCAGGAAACATATTACAAAAAGTGCGACCAATATATCCAGTCGCACCATACACAGATAAACTCAAATCAACCTCCAAATAATGATTCTGCTAATTTTATTTCTTCTTCAATAGTTGTAACTTCACCTAACTTAATTTGTTCTGAAATCCATTCATATGTCTTACGTATACCTTCTTCTAAGGTCTGCTCATAATCCCATCCCAACTTCTCTCTTATAAGATCATTGTTTGAGTTACGACCACGGACACCAAGGGGTGCATCTAAATTATGTCTACTTTGAACTACCTTACCTGATACCTTAGCAGCAGTTTCAACTAACTGATTAATTGTAACCATCTCCTCTGAACCTATGTTAAAAGGTCCTAAGGAATCAGAGTTCATTAATCTGAAAGTTGCTTCGATGCATTCATCAATGTACAAGAAGGAACGAGTCTGTAAGCCGTCTCCCCACACCTCGATTGATCCACCCGTGATCGGGAGAAGAGCAACTTTGCGACAGATTGCTGCTGGTGCCTTTTCTCTTCCTCCATCCCACGTTCCTTCTGGTCCGAAGATGTTATGGTAACGAGCAATCCTAATAGGAATACCGTGGTTACGATTATAAGCGAGATATAACCTCTCTGAGAAAAGTTTTTCCCATCCATATTCGGAATCTGGGGCAGCAGGGTAAGCGGATTCTTCACGGCAATCGGGGTTGTTAGGGTCTAGTTGGTTATACTCTGGATACATGCAAGCAGAACCAGAGTAGAAAATCTTAGTTGGTTGATCCAACTTAGGGCGATTACAAACAGTATAGGATTTTACTATACCATCAAAGGTTTCGTTTAATTTACGGACACCTTCAAGTACATTTAGGTTAATAGTAACAGAGTTATGCATAATCTCTGCATCATTCTCTCCAGTGAATACAAAACCTGCACCACCCATGTCAGCAGCAAACTGGTATATCTCATCAAATGGTAGGATGTATTGATAAGGAACTGAGTTATAATAGTTACCTTGTTCTCCTTTGAACTCAAGAATAGAATTTACGAATGCAGTACTACGAAGATCTCCACAAACAAATTCATTTGCTTCTGTGTTAGAAAACTCAGGGTATTTAAGGTCTACACCTCTTACCCAATAACCTTCTTTACGCAGTCTCTTTACCATATGACTGCCAATAAAACCACCTGCACCTAATACCAGTGCGGTCTTCTTGTATTCGCTCATTGCTTAAAATTACCTATGTTAATATTATACACAAAAAAGGGGGTCTTGTAAACCCACCCCTATTTAGATAGAAATTTGAGAAAAGGAAATGGACATTTCTTAGTTTTGGAAAATAATTTGTTTCCTTCTTCATAGTTTTCAGATTCAGATAATGCAAATTGTACTTCAGATAATTTACCTTTTCTTTCTTTTAAGAAAACTCCTCTATTTAAATCAGGAGATAAAAAAGTTACTCTGAATAAAGGATCACCCTTTTTAATAACAAGTGGTTTAGTTCTGTCAATTATTCTAGTTGCTAAACTAGTTTCTCTACTCCAATTAGATAAATTAAACCATCCTTCAACAACAGTGTAATTGTTTTGCAAAGAAGTTAATGGATGAGAACTATAATCCATCCAAACATCAGGTTCATCTGTCCAAAAAGCAAAGTTACAAATGTCTAATTGAAAAACTAATTCACTAGGATTGTCAGCATTTACTTTCCTTTCCGCAATAACGTGGGGATCAACTACATTAATATCCTTTATCAAATCCTCATCAGTTGTCCACATAGCACCATTATCAAATCCTAGTTTAAAGTCTATAGGAGAATATCCAACAAAGGTTCTATTCTTTTTATGTTTAAAAACAGGGCACTGATTATATTTTTGGGTTTTATCAACACTATTATATTCCCTGACAAGTAAATCAATATTGTCAGGGTTATTTGTAGTGCTTATGTAATTAATCTTAAGATTCTGCTGTGACATGATCTTTTACATAGCAAGGAACACCTGCAGGATCTAACCATTTAGTATACTCAAAGTCTTCAATAGCAGTTTTCATCTGCATGAAGTTATCACACCAGTACATGTCCTTGTATCCATTGTGGTTGTTCCACTTTTGAATACGATAATCTGGATGTCCATTCTCTAAGAGGTCAGGCATTTTTATATACCTGTATGGATCATTTTGACATAATACTTCGATCATTGGTTTGTTTGTTTCTATAGTTATTATAGAATTAACTTAGTAATAAGTCAATAGATCCAATCATTTAAGTGGCACATTAATAGTACCGTAGTAACGAGACAGATACCATTGTATTGTAGAGTTAATATTTTCTAACCATTTGTCACCAGGTTTCCAACCTATTGCATTAGTAAGTTTAGAATGATCCATGGCATAGCGTTTATCATGACCAGGTCGATCAGCAGTAACACCAATAAGATCATGTGACTTACCTAGGATATCTAATATATCTTTTACAACATCCTTATTTTTCTTCTCACATGAACCACCAATATTAAATGTATCATTCATGATACCTTGTTCATATAACATCCAGATTGCTTCACAATGGTCTTTGACATATAACCAATCTCTGATCTGATCTCCACCACCATGCATGTAGGTAGTTCTATCATTAATAGCATTTGTGATAGTAAGAGGAATCAGTTTCTCAGGATGTTGTCTAGGTCCATAATTATTAGAACAGTTTGTTATGAGATATGGAACCCCATAAGTATTATGCCATGCTTTAACAAAATAATCTGACGCTGCTTTACTGGCAGAGTATGGATTTCTAGGATTGTATAGGGTTTCTTCTGTAAATATATTTGGGTCATCGTATTCAAGTGATCCAAATACTTCATCAGTAGAGATATGATGGAACTTGTCTACAACATCTCTACTAGCATTCAATAAATTAATTGTACCTAAAATATTTGCCTGAATAAATGGTCGATAATTTTTAATAGAATTATCTACATGACTCTCTGCAGCAAAATGAAAGACTAGATTAGGTTTATATGAAACAAATAATTCATCAACCGCTTGTTCATCAGCAATATCAATCTCAATAAACTTGACTCTTTTATTATCAATCAGTTTATCAATAAATTTGATATCAGATGCGTAAGTAAGATTGTCTACAATAACAATCTCGTCATCTGTTTTCTTGTGAATGTAATGTAAAAAATTACTGCCTATAAAACCAGCAGCACCTGTAACTAAAATCATTTTTGGAATTGGTTAATATACTCTTGGTAGTCAGCACCATCAGGAATATCTGCTTTACCATCTTTAATTGCTTGGTGCAACCATGTTGTAATGACATACTTACACCCACCAATTGGTTGTCTTCCTTTATGTTGCCAATGATGACCTGATGGGAAAAATGCAATCTTTCCTGTTTTGGGTGTTATTTTGTGCCAATAGAAATCAGTTTCTCCTTCTTCAAATTCATCATTAAGATATATTAGACAACTGAATGCTCTTTGTCTACTTTTTCTATCATCATCCAATCGATCAAAGTGCCATTCAAAAAAACCATCATCAGCATCATACTTTACAATAGTATATCCCTCATCTTCATACACAAAGTTTTCAAGTAAATTTGTTGGAACATCTAAATGTCTATAACCTGGCATATCTTTATCTTGATTTTTCTGCCATTCATCATCAAACATTTTACCAATGTCCCAATGATATTGGGCAAAGTACTGATTAATTTTTTGTTCAATTAAAGCATCAATTGGAACATCAAAAGGTATTTGTAGTTGATTAGACTTTCTGCCCTGTACATCAACTGAGTGTAGTGTAGCATGATTTTGAGCAGAGTAAACCTGAGAAGCAGCAACTTGATCTAAATTGTCTTCATAAAATTCAATGATTAAATCACATTCATCTTTTGTAAATGCAACATACTCTTTTATATAATCACTTAATTGGTTCATGCTGTTACAGGTTCAAATGGTTTTCTTTTTGGTTTCTCTTCTATTCTACCATAATCATCTTCAAGACGCACGATATCTTCTTCGTAACAATTACCACGTTGAACCTCAATGAATATTAACCCGTCATCTGAAGCAGTTGCCCTGTGTATATTTTTTGGTGCAATGTTAAATCGATCACCAACACGACAAGGTTTTGCATATCCAGAAGTATAAACAACACCAGATCCCTGAACAATAACCCAATCTTCCCAACGATGATTGTGATATTGTAATGAGAACTGTTGATTGGGATTTAAAGTAATTCTTTTTACTTTATATTCAGGTTCATTAAGTAGAACTTCATACATTCCCCAAGGTTTTTTCATCTCTTTTTGCTGTTTCATTATATAGGGATCGCTTATCAAGATCCAATTTCTTTTCAAGTGCTTCTAATCTTTCTATTATTTCGTCGTATTTTCTATCAGTATGTGAATAAAAATCTCCTGACATAATCCTCCTTAGTCTTGTTTAATATCAAAGTGCCACTTAATATGTTTGATATAATCAAATGTACATGACAAATCTGCATCACAACTTATATCATACTTCCTATCACACAAGAAATTTCTTAACTCTTGAACAGAATTAAAAGTACCTTGTTCATTAAAATGCTCATCAAAGAGAACGTAACGCATAGGAAAATGGAATTTCTAATATTTATTGTATCAGGGTTTCCTAACTTTGTCAACTTTGCATATGTTGTATCATTTTTTCAATTTCGTTTAAACTATCTCTAAGTTCTGTGTTTTGTCCTGATGCAGAATCTAATTTTTCATCTACCAAATCCCATCTCCACTTCTTCATACTCTTAGAATACCATAGTTTAACGTTCATGCTCCTCCTCGTTTGTTCCCCAGATCTGAATAGTATACCTAAAATCAGTTGAATAAGGTGACAGTGGTGTTACCATATGTGATTCATGATTATCATTCAAAACCATTGTATTACAATTTGGTAATAAAGCAGACCACTCATGTGCAGATCCTGAAGATTCCTTCTCTTTATATAGAAAAATACCACCATTCTCAGGTACCCATGTATCATTTAGATATATTGTTGCACCAAATACTTTATCATGATCATCATGAACAGCAATACCAGAAAGTTGTTGCCAAATATAGTATTGTAAATAGTACACTTTACATTCTGGTAGAAATAATTGAATCTCTTTTAAAATTCTTTCTTTCATTTCTCCAACAATAGTTCTTGATAAACAATTTGAGAAGTAACCTTTTGTCAATTCAGTTGGCCAAGCAAAACTACCTTTCCATGCTTCTTCATTATGTGCTTCAGACACGTCCATACGAATGTCTTGAAGTAATTTATCTGTCAATACTCTGTCAAAATGTTTCATTCAAAATTACCATAATCTTTTTTCATGTAACGTCCAAGGATGTTGCTATTGTAATACTTTGGTGTTCCATCGTCAAGTGCTTCTGTCAAGACATCATTAAGAAATAGTTGTCTTGTCTCTTCGTAATTTACTTTTCCAAGGGTTGCGTGGAGGGATATGATTTCTCTTCGGAAATTATCTTTACCGTATTCTTTAACGTCTGATTTAAGTTCGTCAGAGCTTCCGTAATACCGCTTCCAGTCAGACTCTGACGTAACACGTCGCTTGCCTCCTTTAGGTTTTCGTTTCTGTACGAAGTACTTTCTTCCGATGTATTGCTTACCGTTCTTTGTATTTGTAATCCTGTAGACAAAACCGAAGAAGTCGCCAATATCATCAGAAGAGAAAGGTTTACCCTCATATAACCAGGGGTTTTCGTAAACTCTTCCTTCAACCATTTAATCATATACCTTGATCTTTCTGACTTGTGAAAAATTCTTTCAATGATGATTGTAGTTGACCTTCATTTTCTGAATAATTATCTGAATATCCTTTCATTTTCTTCCATTCATTATGTAATGCACCCAATAACCATGCTTGAGAAAGACTCTTAGGTCCGTTCTCAAGTAATTCAAGGTATCTTTTATTACTGGTGAAAGATTTGTACTCTTCTCTCCAGTTAGAATCATCGTAAAGTGGTTTTGTCATAGCGAAAATCCTGAGAATGTGTCTTTTTTGACGTCTTGTTTGATACCACCAACTAAGTAGTTCTCAACTTCAGTCTCTTGAGGAGCAACTTGTAATCCTTTTGATGAGATCCAATGTTGTGTCCATGGTAGAGGATTGTTTCTAGCAGCAATATCGTATTGTGGTTTGATACCAATTGCTCTCATACGACGATTAGCAATCCACTCGATATACTGTTGCAGTAATTTATCATTTAGACCGATCATAGATCCATCCTTGAACAAATAGTCTGCCCAACGTTTTTCTTCATTAACTGCTGCATCAAACATAGAGATTACCCATTCCTCTTCCTCTTGGGCAATCTGTTTCATTTCAGGGTCGTCCCCTTCTTTCCACTTGTTGAGGATGTTTTGAGTAATGACAAGATGGATATTTTCATCTCTGGCGATAAGAGAGATAATCTTTGCCGATCCTTCCATAAGTTTGAGTTCGCCAAACGCAAACGAGCAAGCAAACGATACATAAAATCTGATACCCTCCAGGATATTTACATTGGCAATTGCTCTATATAGTTTCCTTTTTAGTTCGTATCTCTCTTGTTTGAAGTGACCTGCACCTTCCTGAGCATGTCTCCATGCTGCTGAAGTTCCATACTCTTGAGCAGAATTAATAAAGTCATCATAGGAATGAGTGACCGTTGCAGATCGTTCAAGTATTCTATCATTATCTAGGATTTTGTCAAATACGTCACTAGGATTAGCATACACATTTTTAATAATGTATGTGTAGGAGCGACTATGGATCATCTCCATGAAACCCCAAACTTCCATACATGCCTCTAGTTCTGGTAAGGAACAGTATGGTATGAATGCCATGCCAGGACCACGACCCTGTACAGAGTCAAGCATGATCTGGTACTTCAGGTTAGAAGTATAGATATGCTTTTGTTCTGGATAAAGAGTTTGATAGTCACCACGATCTTTCTGTAAAGAAACCTCTTCAGGTCTCCAGAAATATCCTAACTGTTGTGTAGTGATTCTATCAAATACTGGATACTTATAACTATCATAACGTTGAATTCCCAATGGTTGTCCAAAGAACATTGGTTGTTTTTTAGTATCTACTTGTTCGGTATTAAATACCGTCATCCCTTTGATTGGGGTTTCTAATTTCTCTGTCAATTTAAACTGCACAGGATTCACACTCTCCCTCCTCGGATTGTTCTAGACTGTTTAAAAGATTCTCTAATTCGGTGTTTGATTTCTGTGGAACATCAACAACCTCATCACTTTTCATATCGTGAGTATTTTGATAGTAACTGGTTTTCCAACCGTACTTATATGTTGTTAAAAGATCCTGTGCCATTACACTAACAGGAACTTCATTATCTGGGTAGTTCTCTGGATTGTAACTCCAGTTACCACTAATCGCTTGATCAAAGAACTTTTGCATAATAGCAATAACTTTGATATATCCTTCATTAGAAGGCATATCCCACAAGAGTGTGTAGTTATTTTTCAAAGATCCATAAGACGGAACAATCTGCTTAAGAGGTCCTTTCTTTGATTTTTTAATGGACAAGTAGTCTCTAGGTGGTTCGATTCCATTTGTGGCATTTGACACAACGGAACTGCTCTCTGAAGGCATCTGTGCGGACAATGTTGAGTGCCTGAGTCCGTATTGTTTGATGTCATCCCTAAGAGAATCCCAATCATATTTGTACTGTGGTTCTACTAGTTCATCTACTTCCTTTTTATATGTATCTATAGGAAGAATTCCATTATGATACTTAGTGAATCGGAAGTATTTACATGCACTTTTTTCCTTTGCAATCTCATTAGAAGACTTAAGTAAGTAGTATTGGAATGCTTCAGTTAGGTCATGAGTAAGAGTCAATGCTTCTTGAGAATCATACTTAGCACCATTCTTCGCAAGGTAATGAGCGAATCCAATATAACCTATACCCAAAGAACGACGATTTGTAGTGCTATTCTCTGCTGCAGCAATTGGATAGTCCTGATAATCAATCAACTCTTCTAGACCCCTCACAGCAAGGTCACAGAGAGACTCTAACTCATCCAAACGATTAATCTTACCAACGTTGATAGCAGAAAGAATACAGAGGGCAATTTCACCATCTTCAGTGTCAATGTGATTTAGTGGTTTGGTAGGTAGTGTGATCTCTTGACACAAGTTACTCATCGTCACTTTATCCGTAAAGGAAGAATGAGAATTACAATGGTCAATGTTCATGATATAAATTCTACCTGTCTCTGCTCTTTCCTTAAGAAGATCTAAAATAAGTTTTTGAGCAGAAATAGTCTTCTTTCTAATCTCAGGTTTATTTTCATAACGAACATATAAACTATCAAATCTAGGAGTACCAAATGCTTCATAAAGACCTGGTACATCATGAGGACTAAACAAAGTTATGTCACCGTCATCAATAAATCTCTGGTAAAATAACTGACTTAATTGAATACTGTAGTCTAACTTACGAACTCTGTTATCTTGGGTTCCTTTGTTGTTTTTTAAAACAAGTATATCTTCTATTTCTTGGTGCCAGATTGGGAAGTGGACAGTCGCTGATCCACCACGGATGCCATTTTGAGTGCAACATCTGACAGTCGCTTCAAATTTTTTGAGGAACGGGACAACACCTGTGTGTTGAACTTCTCCGCCCCTGATTTTACTGTTGATGCCCCTGATTTTACCTGCGTTGATACCAATACCAGCCCTTTGAGCGACATAGCGACCGATGGCCATATCAGAACTAAAAATACTATCCAAGGTGTCGTCAACATCAACCAGAACACAACTCGCAAACTGTCTGAGCGGGGTACGAACTCCTGCCATGATGGGAGTTGGTATGTTGATCTTGTGTTTGGAAATGGCATCGTAGTACCTCTTTATGTAATCTAATCTATTTTCTTTGTAATTTGAAAAGATAGTAATAGCAATTAACATATACATGAACTGTGGAGTTTCATATAATGCACCACTACTTCTGTCTTGAACCAAATACTTATCAACTACCTGACGCAAACCAGCGTAAGTAAATAAGTGGTCACGGTCATGATCAATATAACTATCTAGTTCTTCAATCTCATCTAAAGTATAATCTAGTAACAAATCAGGATGATATACTCCCTTTTGTTGACAAGTATTAATGTGTTGCTCAAGATTAGGAAGTTCTTTATGACCACCATATAAACTCTTCCTTAAAGAAAAGAGAAGAAGTCTTGCTGCAACATATTGGTAGTTTGGATTATCTAAACTAATTAAGTCACTTGCTGAACGGATTAATATTTCTTGTATCTCTGAGGTAGTAATACCATCATAGAACTGTATACCTGATTGTATCTCTATTTGACTTGCAGATACACCTGCTATACCCTCACATGCCTCTTCAACCATGACATGCATTTTTTCTAGGTTAAGGCTTTCAATGCGTCCATCACGCTTTTTAACCTTTGTTCCATTGCTCATACTTTTTTCCAGTTGTTAAATTTAATTTTTGCTTGTAAACCAGTGTGTGTGTTTGATTCTAACACACTCATAATATTATGTCCACTCAACACCATATCGTTTATGTCTTTTTCATGAATATTATTTGGCCATATTACAACTCTTTCACCTCTGTCGATAGTGGTTGAGATTCGTTTAACAATCTCATGATTCCTCGGCTCATTATCATAGATCCAGATAGGATCAGACACACCCCACTTACGAACGTCAGCGTCTGCACCACACATAGCAATCGAGTTGGATACGAGCGTCGAGTCGAAAGGTCCTTCGACAACATACACTGGTAATTTTTTATTAATTGTATCAAATCCATAAATTTTTGGTGCTTCCTCATTAATCATCACGGTAAGATATTTAGGCACTGATTTTTTTTCAATTGCTCTACCCTGAAACCCTATTAAGTTATCATTTTGATACAATGGTATTACGATTCTAGGTTCATCCCTACCGATAGTGTCATAGGTCTTTTTATATGAATTACAGAACTCTTTAAATTTGTCAGCATAGTAAAACTTACTTGCATCGAGTTTACGATTCTCTAGATATTTTCTTGCAGAATCAACCTCTGAACAGAGAGGTAAATTAATTTTAGCAACTGTTTTAAAAACTGGTGTCTCAAATTCAAACTTTGGATTTGGAGTATGTCTTGCCTTGCCAGTATGACCTTCTTTAAATTTTTCCATTACAAATTGCTTGTGCAATCCTAGGTCAACCGTTTTCAAGAAATTAGAAAACGACATACTAGCACCACAGTTATGGCACTTGTAATTGGCATTATTTTTTATAGAATAAAGATATCCCCTCGCAACATTACTCCTCTTCTGTGAGTCTCCACATATGGGACAACGGAAGTTGTATAGATTAGGATTCTTTTGTTTGAATTTTTGAAGTCTAGACGATATCAAATTGACGTATTTACGATCAACTAGATCCATTACAAGAATATTACTGGTTCTTTATTATACCCGAAGTTGTCTGTGGTGTCAACGTACCTCTTAAAACCTTTTGTATGACTGGAGAAACCATAAAAATAATTATAGTAAGTGAACCTGCAATTGTCCACATCTTCTTTTCTATAACTCTCAAACGAGTATCTACCATTCTAATATCTCTTTCACATCCTTTTTTTATTGCTTCTGTCTCTCTGTTTAAATCCTTATTGAGATTATCTATCTTCTCAAACAAGATACCATCTATCTGATCTTGCTTATCTAACTTCTCATTATGAACAGCAAGAAGTTCGCCCATCTTTACAGAGTTCTCCTGTAATGATTGAACGACTTTTTCTAATCTCTCAAGTATTGCTGCATTTACACCTGTGTTATCCATCTCAATATCTCTTCATCACCTTCTTCTTTTTCTTTTTATGAACGGGTGGGGAATCTGGGGGTAGACCTGCGACTGCACCAGTAGCAACACTTGTTGCTATTGCATTCTCTTTAAAATATTTTCTGATTTTGTCTAATGTTCTTTCCATCAGATTAACTGCAATTCGTTTAAACAATACTCGTCTGGTGAGATATCATGAATTATAGTATGTGGATACTCAGGTACCCTCTTCAAAAATATCAAGAAACTTGTGACACTTGGCCACAGTTCTGGTTCCAGTTTATAAAACAACAAGGGAATCGTTGCCTCATCAAATACATTAAACAAGACAATTAAATGGTTTATGATTAAATGTGTCTTTAACACTCCCGTATTCATGTACCGTTTAAGGAGTCTTTTAACATACTTAAATTTTTTTAAGTCTTCGTCAAAATCTTCCTTTGTAACAGCAGCGGGATTGTCGTAATATTTAATGGCAAATAAAAGGTAGTTATCCTCGTTCAATTCATGAAATTTCATAAATCATCTATTATGCATCACCAAAGAATGTGTCGTCAGCAGCGTCACCAGCAGCACCATATCCAGTAGTACCAGTACTAATACCAGACATTGCAACTAAAACTTCTGTTTTAACTCTTAGGTTACCGTCACAGTCGTTGTAAGTTGTAAGACCAACCCAACCTCCGTGTGCAACAGAGTATGCAGTAGTTCTAGCAACACCAACCTCACCGTCATCTACACCATAGATGTTAGCAGCACCCCAATGAGTGTCATGTAGAGTTGACTTAGGTTTTTGTGAAATAGTATAGTTTGTAGCTGCGATTGCAACACCACTTAAATGTTGAGTTGTAGCGATTGAACACGATGTTTGTGATGCGATAGCAGAGATAACTGCCTCACCAAAAGTGTTTCCTACACCGATAGATATTACATCTCCTACAGAAGCAGCACTGAATGATGTGCCAGAACCAGTGACAACCTTGGTTGCATAGTTAACGCTTACAGTACCAGGAGAGAAAATATCATCTGATTTGCCCCATAGTGCCATTGATTTACCCGATTAAAAATTGTTCTAAGATTATTTATAAAAACCAAAAAGAGACTCCCATATAAGGAAGTCTCAATCTTTTACTTATTAAGTAGTGCTTTCTCTAGTGCTTCTACTAGTTGGTCATCTACTTTATTGCCTGATTTGGCAGCAGCTTTCTTAAGAAGTCCAATTACAAACTCCTTTAGTTTGTCTTCTAGATCCTCAGGGATCTTATCTACTGCCTTGTCAATAATATTGATAGCAATAGGTAGTAAAAATTTAGTCATGATTTAGAGTAATTACTATATTATATAGCAAGTTTTTTACTTTTTCATTTTTGCCATCATTCTTTGATAGGATGGCGAACCTTGGTATTTATCTATAGGAGTATCTTTTACTGCTTTTCTTTTTGCTATCTTTTCTTGTGCTTGTTTAACTCTTTCTTGTCTACCTACCTCATCTCCTCTATCAGCACGACCCATTGCTTCTTTCATAGCCATCTTCATAACAGACTTTCCATACTTCTTTTTCACTATGTCAAGTGCAGAAGGTCCTTTGTTTACCTTCTGTGTCTTTTTCATTTCTTTACTTGGTGGCATTGTAGTCGCATCTTTCTTATCCTTAGATGGTTTTACTTTTCCCATATCTCTTAAATGATCATATCCTTCCTCATTTACTGAAGATGGTGTAGTATCAACTGGTTTCTTCTCATCTATTGGATGCTCAATAACCTTACCATCAGCATCTTTCTCATGATGTTCCTTGTATTGACCAATAACTTTCTTTTTGTCAGCAGTTGTATAAGGTGCAGCACCTGGTTTACCTGCACTATACTGACGCTTTGCAGCTGCTTTTACATCAGGAGAAGGTGTCATCTTTGCTTTCCTTTCCTTTGCAGCCTTCATAGCATTTGCTTTATTAATAGCATCATTTCTTGCTACGTTAGGATGTAATGCTTCATCAACTTCTTCACTTGGATCAAATCCCATCTTAAGACCCATTGATCTCAACTTATTTCTTTTGAGATTCATTCGAGTTCCAACTTCTCTAGAGTCCATGTCTGGTGTTATTTCCTTATCCATAGCACAAGACTTTTCTTTCTTCTCTTCTTCTTTCTTTTCAGCAAGAGGTTCTACATGCTCAGGATCCCAGTGATCCTTCATTGCCATCTTAGTAGCAGTTGCATACATAACTTCTTTTGCACGAGAACCATAGCGAGACTTCATATCAGCAAAGTTCTTCTTCATCCCTTTGACGATATCTTCTTTCTTATCTACCTCAGTCTCAGTCATTTTCTCTTGGAAATCTGAAAGATCAACGACATCTACATCTTCTAGTTTAATAACACTTTCACCCAATTCAGGATTAACATTTATTTTATTCTTAATACCTTTCTTAGGATTTATCTTTGGATTATTACTAGTATTACCCATGATCTCGGTAATCTCTTCACTAGGAACATTGAGATCTTCCTTCATTTTGCCCTTGATAGCCTTACCAATTGCCTTACGACGATTATGTAAATACTTATCTGACTTATCTACATCACCATCATTGTCGATATCAGCATCTGACTTACCAACTGGATCTAATTTTTTACCTGCTTTTACTTTTGCAGTTTGCTCTCCTTTTTTCTTCTCTCCTTCATATGGTATACCATGGTCAGTAGGATTTACTGACTGAACATTTGGATTCTGGCGAAGTTCAGACTTCTTACCTTGATCTGCATATCTAACATAAGACTTACCACTCTTATCTGTAACTCTTACTTTCTCTTTACCATCTTTAATTTCTTCACCAAGAATAGGAGCTCTAAGTTCAGCAAATGCTTTACGGAATGGATTAGAATTATAAATCTTTGATTCACCAAAGAGTTTCCCTCTCACTGATTTCTTTTCCATGGCACTCATATTAGTGTTTGACATGTACTGGGAAAATGCTTTATCTAATTCAACGTCTTCTCTTCTTGCTCTATATCTAATATCATAAACTGCTTGTTTTATTTTTTTCTCAGATCCACCACCCTGATCAGCAGACGCTGCAGCAGGAGCAGATGATCCACCAGTTGATCCAGCAGGTGCCTTACCCTGACTCTTACGTGGGGGTAGTTCTTCTTGGAGATAGGGTTTTCTTAACTGCCCAAAAGCTTCAGAAAATGGGTTAGACATAGCTAAATTCAATAATACTTTATTTCTTCTTATTTTTATTTATCTTAGTAAAAGACTTTACTTTTTCAAAAGGCGTCATTCTCTGTACATATGACCTATAGGAGTCGGTGCCAACCTCATGAACTTCGTTGATATCCTTGATCCAAGACTTGAACATCATGCCTTCTTTAGTAAGAGCAATGACATAATTTGTACCTTGACGAATGATCCTTCCTATCAAACCATGATTTAAATTTTCAATCAAATCACCAACACCAAAGACGTTCCCAGAAACAAAGT
>Ga0209348_1000498_pt1 | contig 20597 bp, 42 predicted proteins | sample ETNvirenome_2_30_FD_184065 | JGI IMG/M metagenome (GOLD analysis project Ga0209348, IMG submission 184065) | Marine viral communities from the Pacific Ocean - ETNP_2_30 (SPAdes) (version 2) | ecosystem: Environmental > Aquatic > Marine > Oceanic | place: Pacific Ocean | collected 2013-06-22
TTAATTGTTGTACTGAAGAGGATGATACCTCTACATAAAATTCTATATGATTGTTTGATGTATCTATTAATACTTTGTTGTTTGGGGAAGTTTCTCCAGCATCTCCTATAAGACCTATAACTGGACCTTCACCAGTTGTACCATCATGTTTGTGTCCTGTTGAATTATTAAAAGCACTAACTAATTGATTAAATTCATTATTAAATAATGCTGCTGTAATCGTATCTCCGTCTACGAATGTACTTTGTCTTGTATAACTTGCCATTTTAAATTATCTCCTTCCTGATGGTATAAAGTCTATGTAAAATCCATTAATGGTATATGGATGTCTTGTATCATCACTAATGAATGTAAAATTGTTACTATGACCACTTCCTTGCAAAGGTATTCTAATCATAGGATTTTCTGCACCTCCAAAAACAGTAGTATTAAATACTGCTTCTCCAAATAAAGCTGCTGGATTTATACTGCCTAAATCAAAATCTGATGATGGTTGAGGTACATCTAAACTACTGTAATCAAATCTTACTCTAAGATCAGGCTGAACAACTCCTTCTGCATTTGCTGAGACTTTAATGAAATGTAGAGTCTTTAAAGTTCCTAAATCTCCATAATCATAATCAGGAGTTTCAAATCTAGCTAAAATATTCTCACCATCAAAGTCATTTCCATTATCATGTAAATATACAAATCCAGCTGTTGAACCATGGTAGTATTGTTCAATACCATTATTGTCAAATCCAGAACCTATTTCAGTTACTTCAAGTCCTCTTGTTTCAGACCATTGAAATCCATTAGGTCTTAGTGTTCCTATTATTCCTCTTTGTTGATTAGCATTTATAGAAGTATTTGTATAAAATAATCTGTATTGAGATTTCTCTCGAATAACTATACTTGTTATGACAAAATTATTTAAATTTTCTGCTAGTTCTGCCACAATAGGTTGAATGTTTGCAGAAACTGTTCCTAACTCAATATCTCCAATTCTTGCTGTACCTGCAACAGTTCTGAAACCATCAGGAGCTAAAAATATTAAGTCACCACCAATCTCTTGAATACTATAACCACTCAAACATCCTACATTCTTTGTAACTGGAACTACTGCTATATTGCTTGAATCTTCTATATTTACTAATTTAAAAATACTATTTCTACAAAATATAAATAATTCGTTCCTGAAACTTTTTATCCCTACAATTTGATCTTCTAATACTATGCTTCCAGAACCTGAACTACTAAAGTCTGTAGGATCAATAGTACTTCTATTAGTTCCTGAAACTGCACTAAAAAATATAGTGTTTAAATTGTCTTCTACTCCAGCTGCTATTAAATGTTTATTATGTAAAGCTATAAACTTTACATGTTTAGAACTTGTTACATCAACTTCTTCTGAAAAAAAAGTTCTAGAAGTTAATATACCGGTGCCTTCCATTCTAAAGCTATAAATTTTATTAGCTCCATCTGCCATAAATACAGTCCCATAATCAGATGTAGCTGTGTCAAATAAAGCAAATTGTACTTGCCCTTGACTTGTTCTATTTAAAACACTTCTACCAGTAAAAGTAGTATGATTATCTCCACTTGATGCTACTGAGCTTCTGTTTATTTGTAACCAACTTGTTCCTGTATTACTGAAATAAATATCATCACTTACACAAGCTATAACTCCATCTGCATACGGAAAAACACCTAAAATTGTGTCATTAGAACCTGAAGGTTGTACTGCACTAGAACCACCAAATTTTGAAAAACCATTTATTCTTCTATAGCCACCTTCAATAGAAACTTCAAAATTTTTTAAATCCCTTGCAACACCGGGACTTTTTAACAAATTAATCATGTTAGAGGATTCTACTAATCCACCATCACATGCTACTGTATAAGGTTGCGATCTAGCCATAATTAAAAATAATTCCTATCATCTGTCATAAACTTTGGAGCAGGATTAATTAAGTTTGATTTCATATACTTCATAGATTTTTTATAGTCCTCTAAAGCAAAAGCTGCCTGTTGAGGAGATTCTTTAAACTGCCAGATGTAGTATCTTGATCTTGAAGTTATGACATTACTGTATTGTTCTGGTAATGCTATTGTATCGTCATGAGCTGATAAAGCTGTAGGTTTTGTAAAAGCATAAAAATGAACATTGTAAACTTTGTCTGGTATAGGACTTAAACCAAATTTTCTGTTATCTGGAGACTTAATTACAAATCTAGGCTCACCAAACTTTTGACTATTAGCATCATCTTCATTTTCATTGTCTCTATAGTATCTTCGCCATTCATTTAAATTTACAAATCTTAGGCCCTTTGAAACAAAAGGAGCTGATTCTCCAGAAACATTTATAGTTGTTATGTAAAAATCATCCCAATCTATAGAAGCAAAGTCTGTTGTAATGCTAGAACTATCTGATTTTAATAAGTACCATCTAGTTCCTGCTACAGTTGCTATAGTTGTATTACCATAAAAAGGGTCTGTGCTGCCACTAAGTCCAGCAGAAAAGAATGGTAGTTGTGGTTCTTGATTAGCAATATCAAATATTGATTTGTTAATTGCATCTTTTACGAACTTTTGAATACCTACAGCAGCACTAAAATTAGCAGATGTTAAAGGTAATTCATTAAGTTCTCTTAAAAGTTCATTAGTTAAATCTAAATAAGTTGTAGCCATCTCCTCTCCCCAGAGTAAATTTTATTATTGTTTGTTTATTTATTTATTTTAAAAACTTCTTTGTTTTCTACTGGCATTAAACTTTCGTTATATCCAGCTTTATCTCTACACATATTTTCTTTACCATTAATATCTTCATAATCTTGCATAGAGTTGTCTTTATATTCTTTTGGATTTTCCATAATTTTTCCTTAAAAAAAGAAGAGGAGTCCGAAGACTCCCCTAATACTATTAGTCAATAGTGTAAAAAGCTGAAACTAATGCTTCAGGTCTTAGAACTTTTGTTCCAAAAACATGCAATCCTCTTACAATATCACCAAATGAATCTGGGTCCCTTAGAACCTCAGTTGATATAATTGTTTGAGCAGTTGCACATGAAGAAATATGTCCTGCTAATACTTTACCACTACATGTAGATGTAGCAGCAACATTATTAGATTTGTACATATTAAATCCTCTTAATGCTCCACTAGAAACTAAACCATTTCTAATAGAACCTTGACCTGCATTAAAGTCAACACTTAATAACTTTGAGCTAGATTGAGATAGTTGCTCATAAAAACTTGGAGGAGCAACAAACCATCTACCTTCTTCAGGTACATTTTGCTCATCAAGTAGTCTAGCCATAAAAGCCATAACATCTAAAGGATCAATTCCTGTTCCATCAGAACCTAAAAGGTCGATAGAATTAGAACCACCTTGATGCTGACCTAGGTTTTGAGATGCAGAAGCTGCATCAGCACCTATAATATGGTCTGGGCTTGAAGATGAAACACCACTAAACATGGATGCTAATACTGAAGAGTCAAAAGAGTCTCTTAAAGCATAAGCTGCTGATGATGTTGCAACTTCTTTAAAGTTTACATGTGACATTTTCTGTTCAATATCATCTACGATGAATTTGAAAGCATTTGCTGAGTCAACGACTAGAGATGTCTCTTGGTCTGTTAACTTTGTCGCTGTTGGGTCACTACCTCTGGTGTAGCTTGAAACACTAATTTCTGGTTCTTTAATAATAAGAACAGAATCACCGAAGTTAGAGATTTCTCCTGAGTAGTCTGTATTTGTAATAGCTTCCACTACACTTGCTTTTCTGAAAAAGTTTAAAACTTTAGCAGAATAAATTGCAGGTAAGAAAAAACTATTAGCCTGACCACTTACGGAGTTCCCAAAGTTTGCATTTGTATCTGGACTAGGTTCAAAATACTGTGCCATTTTTATTCTCCTTGGTTAAATTAAAGTTTATTTACTAATTCTTCCTTCATCCCAAGCTTTGTCAATTTCTTTTTCAAGCCTATTGAACTCGTCTGGAGACAAATTCAGAATCTCCTTTTGTGTCCAAATCTTTTGTTGTTGTGGCTCGATTTGTGTCGTTTTAGTAGACACTATATCTGCAGCCGAAACATTAGATTCTGGACCTGCAGATGGCTTTGTTTTAACTCCTATGTCTGATTTAAATAAATCTATAGCTCTACTTGCAGCCTCTGGATCATTTGAATTTTTGTAAATCCAATTTTGAATAGATTGAGGTTGAGACTTGGCCCATTCATGAAAGGTATCGCTGTTTCTAATATCATCAAAATCAGGATGCCTAGACTTCAAAGCTTTTTCTGAATCAAGTCTTACTAACTCTTGCTCTCGTTGTTGTAAAAGTTTTATCTTTTCTTCCAACTGTGATGCTCGGCTTTCGCTTTGCATGTTAGCAACTGTTTCTACTACATCATAAACATCAGGATATTTTTGTTTAAACTCATCTAGTTCATCTTGAGATTTAGGAGGGTTATATTTTATTTTGCCCTCATTAGCTTGTTCTATTAGTTCAAGCTCTCTCTGTTTGAACTCATTAAGCTTACTATCGTAATGCTTTTTTAAATCATCATATCGTTTTTTATAGTTGGGTCGCTTATAAGTTTGATCACCTTGAGCTGTTTCTTCTTTAACTTCTAATTCTTCATTTACCCCATCTTCATCAACATTTTCATTATTATTTTCAGGGTCTGCAAAGTAAAGACTATCAGAGGAAACAAAAGGTTTATCTTCTCCTTCGTGCCAACTTTTCTTTAAATTATAAGGGTTTGCCTTATCTTCTTTTTTAGCCATCTTATATTCTCCTATTAAGTGCTTTAACAATCTTTCAAGGTAGCTGCTGTACTTGCAGGGCTTGTCTTGTAAAGGTCGCTTTTCGGTTAATTAACTTCTGACATGTTGTTGATTAGGATCAAGCATCATTCTTTTTTTGATTTCGTCTGAAACTAAATCTTTTTCCTCTTGCATAGATGCTTGAGGTCCGACAGTTTCTTTACGAACTCTTATTTCCTGAATTTCAGGTTCTGATGCTATTTCCTCTTCAACTTCACCACCAGATTGCATATTTTTTCTATTATATGCATCTTCGGCATCTTCCATCATTTTTTCTAGATTTTCAACACCGATTTCCTTAACTGCATTCGCAGTAAAGACAAATTCTCCATCCGATAACCTTGCAGGTATCGAATCAGAGACTCCTGTGCCGGGTCCTTCGACTTCTCCGGCTCCAGTAAACTCAGAAGCTTTTTCAATCACTTTGTCAAATATCATACTTAACTCCGGATTGGCTTCCAGTTGTTCCATTAACATAGACTCTTCTTTGTCGGATAGAGCTTCATCTATCACAAAGTCTACAAATTGTTCTTCCATTTTTTCATCAGGCACCATTTCACCACCTTCTGATTTAGATTTTCTAACTATAGGTTCTTTTAATGCTATTTTTAGCTCAGAAGGATTATTTAATTCATAAGCCTCTTCTAAAATTTCATCTATTCTTTCTTTACTAAAACCTCTATCTAGCAATTTATTAGCATCATTAGTTATTTGTCTCTCTAAATCTGCTGAAGCTTCAAGACTTTCAAAACTTCCAAAAGGAGAACTTCCTGCTTCTTCTGCTTGTATGTTATGTCTTAATCTTTCAATTTGATCTTCTAACATAACTCTTTCTTTTTGATTTAATTTTTCAAAATCAGAATCATAAATAGAATTTAATACTTTTAATTGTTCTTCTTTTTCTTCTATAGTTTTTGGTTCTTTAGTTATATCACTTGGTTTTTTTGTAGGTTTTTTTGTAGGTTTTACTTTTGCTAAAAGTTTAGTTATAATTCCACCTATACCATATCTTTCTCTATCATCTCCTAAAAGACCACCTGAATATTTTTCTTCTCTAGACTCTTCTTCAACACTTTCAACATTACCCATATCATCAACTTTTTGTTCTGGTATAAGCTTTACTAACTCTTGTAAAAATTGTTCTGGTCTTACTTCATAAGCATCAGAAGGTGATATGTGAAAAGGTATAGGATCATCAATCTTGTATTCCTCTGGCATTTCTTTACCTTCTAATAAAGATGTATAAAGTTCTAATCTTTTACTTTCTGGGATATATTCTCTAATACTTCTTTGAGCTAACTCAGCATTTCTTACTGCTGCTCCCTCTGTTGCTTCAGCTATGGTAAGCATATCTTCATCTTCATCAGACATTTTTTTATTAGATTCTGATACAGATTCTCCTTCAGCATAACTCATTCTATTTAATAGACCTCCACTCATTTTTTGATCTCTCATAGATTCTTCTATAGCCATACCTCTTTTCTTTTCATAAGAGGATAATTTACCATCTTTATCTAAGTCTGCTAATTCTGGATTTAATAAACTTTTCATATTTGTTCCTTTCTATTCAGGGCTTCCTTCACCCTCTGGGGAAGCTCCTCTAGGTGTGCCAGTAAACTGAGTTTCCCCTGCAACCGATACATCTCCTGATCTGATCGACATACCACCAAGGCCTGTAGGTCCTTCTCCTTCTCCTTGATTAGGAACTCTAGGATCGACTCCCATAGGTCCTTGTTGTTGACCAGCAAGTTGAGCTTCTTCGCCAATTTCTTGTCTAACATTTTGCATTCCTATTATTTGTGCCATCATAGCAGCTTCTTCTGGATCATTTAGAATTTCATCTGGGTCCAAATCTAAACTGTAGGCAAGTTCACTTATTAATTTAGAAACTTTAACAAATGGTGCAATAGTTGGATTTTGTGCAGTTTGTAAGAACATTGTAAGTCTTTGACTTCTAACTTCTTTCTGCATCAGACTATTAGTACCTGTTGCTTTAACTTCTAAATCTCCTTCTACATCTATATTACCATCAAAAAATTGCATATTCCATTGAAAATATGCTTCTCCTAATGGTTTTAACATAAAATCATCAAGGTTCTTAACAACTGTTTTAATATTTAAACTTGCTGCTCCAAGTAACATTGACATACCAGAAGCAGTTCTTGTCATACTTTGAACTCCTGTTTGACCATGTGAATAACTTGGTATTCCAGTTTGCTCATCAGCAAGTTGTCTAAACCTATCAAACATCATCATGTTTTCAGGTGCAGTATTAGGAAACTTTAAACCATAAATTGATTGTCCCGGCATTCCAGCTTGTCTACGGAATATCTTACCCGGATATATTTCCATGCTTTGTCCACCAACTAAAGCAGATTCATCCACATCAAAAACTAATGATCCTGATAAAGCTAAATTATCAATAGCCATTCTTGCATGACCATTCATAATTTGTTGAGAATCATTCATATTCTCAGCTACTCCTATCCCAAAAAAGTTGTATGGGTTTCTTTCGTAAGGAAAAGCATGATAAGGTAATCTATATGGAGTAAATGGATTAACTACTGCTCTTAACAATACATCTCCAGTAATCCATGCATTGATTTGTACCTCATCCAAATCATCTACTGATTCATCTATTTCTAGCCCTACTTCTCTAGCATATTTAGCATCCATAATGCCCCAATATTCTAGAACTTCATAAGACTCACCATACAATTCTTCAGCATTGTAATCATCTTTTAATTGAGTTTCAAAATCTTTTTCATAATAATTAGGACCATTTTGTAGTGCTAATCTTATTTGATCTTTGTCAAAGTAAGGCATATTTTTTAATGCTCTTAATTCACTAGAGTTCATTCTATGTCTGTGAACTATATATTGACACTCATCTATATTTGTTGCTGAAGGGTCAGGGTAAAAATCCCAACAACTAACAAATTCTATTCTAGGTACTCTTACATCTACAGGTGAATAATTTCTTTCACCTTCCATATTTTTAGTCCATTTATTTAATCTTTTATTAAAATTAAAAGGACCTTTTATTATTCCTGTACCTAATAAGGCTGCTTCTAATAAAGCATTTCTAATTTCTGAAGAACCATTTGACTCTTCTATTTGATCGTGTATTAATTTTTCCATTCTCCTAGCAGCTTTTTGTGCTGGAGATAATTCAGGGACTTGTGGATTTGGAGATAAACCTTCTTGTAATAATCCTAATTTTTCTAATCTGTCTTCTAAAGGTTTTTCAGATTCTTCAAATAATCCATCTCCAAAAGTAGCCCCCGGTTTTAAAACTTTACCATCACCTTCATAACCAACATCATACGGATTATTTTTTAAGTTACCTATATTATCAGGTAAATCTTGCATTTCAGAGGTTTCTAATCCGGGATTTGCATTATTTATATCTAAATAAGCATTTTCTTTTTCTCCCTCTGGTATTTTAGTTTCACTAATCCCTATAGGAAATTTGCCTGTGCCAAACAAAACATCTACTAATTGGCCAAAAGCAGCCAATACTTTTGTTTTTGTAACTTTGACAAAGACTCTGGACTTTTCAGACTCTCTAAACTTTACTCTTTTTCCATAAAGCCCTCTATAGTTTTCGTAGGACTCTAACCATCTAGTTTCATCTGTTTCTCTTGCTTGTTCTGCTATTCCAAATCTACTTTGAACTATACCGACTAAATTTAATCTTTGATCTTCTTCTAAATTTAAAGTTTTTCCTGTTTCTCCCTCTACATTTTCATAAAGGTTGTTTGCATTTAAAAGTGTATTTTCTTGTTCTGCCATCTTAATATCCAAATGTTGAATCAGCAGGTTTGAAAGTTAATCTTTCTTTTATTCTTCTTAGTTCATCAATTGAGCTATTAAGTCTTGGTCTGCTCATAATCATATATCTTAATGCATCATAAGCATGATCAGAAGCATTAGTATCAACATCTTCAGAATTATGTTTAGCCAATGGTATGCTTTGTAGTTCTCTAATTAAATTTTTACAACTTTTAACTATCTGTAATCTAGGTCTACCACTAGCAGATTCTTTAAGATATTCGTGTATTTGAATTTTCCCCTGAACTCTATTTTTATCAGCCCTTCTAAGTTTGTGTCCTGCTTTTTGTAAAGTCTCTCCTACTGTTGGACCTGTAGTCCCTGTTCTAGACCAAGCTGATGTATCTAAAACTCCGGGAACACTCATTGGGTCCTCAAGTTCCATATTTGATATTATAGAGGCCAAATCTTCACCTGTCAAGCCCTTCTGATACAATTCTCTGTATATTATCAAAGTACCATCATTAGAATCTATAGCTCCCCAAAGACAACAAGATTCTGAAGCATAGCCATAGTCAATACCTTTTACTCTAGTCCAATGTAAAGGTATTTGAAATTGATCTATAACATGTAAGTCAATATCAAACTCTGCAAAAGCTGCACCCTCTGAAACATCCCAGTTACCTTCTAATAATTGTTTTCTTTGTGTAGGAGGTAAAGATTTTAACATCTTTTCATATACACCATCTGTAGCTAAATATGGATTATCTGCTAATCTTGCAGGTATAAATTTTCGTGTTAATCCATCTGAACCAACAAAAGTTTTATCAGCTTGTGAAGGTTCAACATATCTTCGTTTAACCCAACTAGAACCAACACCTCCGGGATTTGCTGTGCATCTTAAATAAGTTTTTAAATTAGGGTCAGTTGTTCTTAAACGAGAAGCTAAATAGTTCCAACCAAATTCTGTAGGTAAATGTGTTATTTCATCAAAACCAATCCAACTATATGATTGTCCTTGATACCTATATACATCAGCATCTTTTTCTAAAAACCCAAATTCTATTTTAGCTCCACTAGGAAAATTCCAAACTTTTTCTACTTCTCTAAATTTTGCTCCGGGAAAAGCTTGAGGATATATTTCTCTAGATTTATCAATTAATTCTCTTAATTCTGGCATGGACCTACGAAGGATTAATGCTCTGTGTGCTTTAACACCACAATTTCTTAGAGGATCAATTAGCATAGCATAAGATTTACCTCCACCAGCAGCACCACCATATAAAACATCTTTTTCAGAAGCAGCTAAAAAAGAAGTTTGTGGTCCTTCATTTGGATGAAATAATATTTTTGAGTCTTTTATTCTATCTTGGATAGTAGGGGGTAAAGATGAAATTTCTTTTTCTGTTGTAATCTTTCCATGTTTTGTAGATTTAGTCGATTCAATTTCTGATAAGATTTTTTTATGTCTATTAAAATTCTGTCGCTTTGTCTCCAAAGCTTTTTCGAGTTTTTCAATGCCATCTTTTTTTTGTTTTAATGATTTTCTAGCAGATTCATAAGCCTGTTTATCACTTAATTTATTTTTAAATGTGGAACCTGTTGGTCTTCCTGTTTTTTTCTTTGGAGTTCCATCTTTTTTTAGTATGAAATTATTATTTTCATCTTTTAAATAGTTATTTGGATTAATATCCCAATCATTTAATTTCTCTCTCATTTTTATTTCTTTTATCTATGTAATTTTTTAAGCCCACATGAGAAATATATCTTCCTGTTTTATTTTCTAACCAATAAGCTGCATCTCTCAGAGTAACTTCTTCATTATTAATCATTACTTCTACAACATCTAGAGCTTCTAGTTGATCAGGTATTGGTTTTAAAAATCCTTCTATATTAGAAGTTTCATAACCAAAAGGTATAGTAGAAGTAACTCTTTTTATATATCCTTCTGGTAATAACATTATTTTGTTTTACGATATTTTTTTACTTTTTTAGCTATCTTTTTTGGTTGTTTGGAATGTTGTTTTCCTTTTTTAGTATCTTTTCTTTTTTTACGACTGGTAGCAGCATATTCTGCAGGTGTTAATGCAGCAATAGCTGCTGAAGGTAAATATCTTTCACCTGTTTTAGATGATTTTTTACCTGATTTAGTTCTCCATTTTTGTTTAGTCCAACTTTTTAAACTTCTTTGTGATTTTTTTAGTGCCATTATTTTTTATATAAATTATTAAATGTTATGTCTGGGTCCATATAACTTTCATGCCCTTCAGCCGAATGTGACCATTGAGAAGGTAAAAAGTCTGGAGGTCCCTCTCCAGTAGTCCATAATGCAGGATTTGTAACTCTTACTCTATTATTAGGTAAGGCTATTAAATTACCTTTCCATGGACAATCTTCTGTAATATACATAACATGTGATTGTTTATGTTGAGCTGGATCATCAGCAATAGAATGATCTGTATAATCAACAGTAAATAAATATTTAGCTTTATAAAAGTTTGGGCCTATTTTAGCAATCCATGGTGATGAACTTGTTCTATCTAAAGAAACCACAGAATGTGTTCTAGACTCACAATCCCAAGGCTGAACCAAATGATTTTCCATAGGTTCAGGCCACTCATCAACAGGTATATCTGCAACGATACCTTGAATAGGCATTCTAGCCCACATAGCACCACCATGTATATTACCTTCTTTCCAATCTTTTCTATCTACTTCATTACCAGTAAAAACAACTTGAAAGCTTAACGATCTATCAGGTATAGTATTAACTGCAATTGCTAAAGCATGAATAAACTCACCATGATATTTTAAATGATTATGGGTAAATTCCCTACGAACCCAACACCAAAAGTGGGGTATATTACTCATTAAATATGACATGTTAGTATATTATCTTATTAAATAAAATTTTCAAGTTTTATCTTCTTCTACTTCTAGTAGCTCCACCTCTGGCATAGCTTTTTCTTTTCTTAGCTCCACCTCTAGCCATAGATTTTCTTTTTTTAGCTCCACCTTTGGCCATGGACTTTCTTCCTTTATGCATTGGCATATCTTTATCCTCCTACTTAAACTTAAATTTAACGAGTTAAGTTTTTCCTCGTTTCTTTCTAATAGCTTCTTTACCTTTTTTAGCTATTCTTGCTTGTTCATGTTTCCCTGCTACTTTAGCTCTTTGTTCTAGAACTGTCAATATTTGTATTTTACGAGCATAAGGTTTTTTTATTCTTTTAACCTTTGCTACAGTTGCTCTAGCATCTGCTGGTGTAGCAAACTTTATACTAACTGTATCTTTTGGATTCTCGTCAGTATATAACCTACGATCACTACCTTTAGGTTTTTTTCCTGTTCCTACTTTTGGGTCTTGTTTTTTTCGTGTCATATCTAGTCTTTTGATCTTTATTAATTTTATCTAATATATCAGCTTGTTGAGCATGAAGTTTACTAGCTTTTCGTAAAGCTTTTACAACTTTTGTTAAATCTTTAGTATAATGTGGCATTACTTATATCCTCCTCCTGCTGATTTATATGCTTTTGCTAACATCTGGGCTTTTCGAGCCGACCATTGACCGGGTTTACCACCTTTAGAACCGGCTTTGATACGACTGAAAAGCCTCTTACGAAGACTCGGCTTGGTATAATTACCAGCCTCGTTGACTCTTGATTTAGTTTTCTTCTTTGCTCTTGGCATTTTTTCCTCCAAAAATTTTATCAAAATTATCTCGGTATTCTTTAGTATAAACTCCGGGTCTAGCTTTTGAGCCTTTTCCAGCTATTGTGCCTGTTTTAAATTTTATAGGCTGTTCTTCACTATTTATTTGAGGCATTATTTTCTTTTTAACCTCCAAGCTTCATTTCTAAATTTAGTTTTCTTTTTATCCGGAACATAGCGACCTTTTGAATCTCTATTTCTAATCCAGATAAAACCTAACCACTCTAATATTTTATCTAACATAATATTACCATTTTACTTTGTGTGACCAATATCTAGCACTTAACTTGCTAGGATTGGGGTCTTGTGCATTATGCCTTGCATAATACGATTTTCTTCGTGCTTTGTCTTTTGAGGTTTTAGGGTTCTTCCCAGCACCTACAACACCTTGTTGTCCAAATCTAATTAATTTTGTTTTATTACCTACTTTAGCAACAACTACATGAGATTTAGTAGGATGATTAGGAGTTTTTTTAGGTTTATTATAACCTTCAACACCAGCTTTTTTTAATTTAGGGTCTTTTTCTTTTGCCATTTTAGTGAATAGTATCTTTTACTTTATCCTCAACTATTAATTCGTGTAATTCTCCTACTAAGATTAAATCATGATCTTCAGCTATTTTTTTAGCTTCGGCAAAAGTATCTGCTTTTATATAAGGTCCAACTAATAATCCTTGTTTAAAAGGACCATCAATCTCTGTCAAGAATATTTTCATGATCTACTACCTCTGCTTCTATAGTATCTTTTTCTGGTAAAATAAATATGCCTCCAGAAACATTATGATCAACTTGTAATCTATCTGACTTGCCTAATCCCACTCTATCTAAAATAGTTTGAGCTGCTTGTAACTTATTACTTGCTTGTGGTATAGGCTTATCTGAATTTAAAACATCTAATAATTTAAATGCTGCTTGTGGGGCTGATCTTGCTAATACATCTGAGGCTAAATCTATCACTTCCTCTCTCAACGACTTTAATACTTGATGATAATTGCCTGAGTAACCTGCAAGTTCACTAGCCTTTGATAAGTCACCTTTTGTTTCAATAATTTTATCTAAAAACAATTGCTGTTTTTCTGTTAAGTTTCTTTCTTTTTTATATTCTTTTGGTAAGTAGGACATGATATTATATTTAATACTAATACATTATAGGGGTGATATTTAAATTTGTCAATGATATATGTTGACAAACCTCGATTTCATGTCTATAATGGGAGTTATCTCCTGCCCGGCCCTATAGTATATATAGATACCACTTCATAGGGCTATAAAATCCTTGAATAACCCATTATAAGCCCTTTTAAGTCTAATAAGCCCCGGCCTAGTTAACACACTAAACTAGCTCAAAATGTATATGAATGTATATATATGGGGGGAGGGGGGGCGGTGGCTCTTGATGTGTGCAAGTCTTCTTTATAGGGCTTCAACGGGTGGCAGATCAAAAGCCCTATCAAGCACTTTAAAGGGCTTACAAGAACTGATTAACGGAGCTATGAGGCCCTATAAAGCTCTATAAAGTTAATTAAGTCTGAGAGCTTTAAAGGGCTTCAAAAACTTCCAAGGATCAGAACAGGATCACAACCAATAAAAAACCCTTCAAAGAACTCCAAAAGATTGACTAGATAAAAATAAAAGCTCTGGGCCTCGTGGTCATTATTTGATCAATCCCTGTTCATTGTTTCTGGTCAACTTAACAAAGTGATCGAAATTTTAGGTTATCTCTGAAAAGTAATAACCATGCTTGTTTGCAGAAAAGTGAAAGAGATCCATGATTTTTAGATCCATTTGTTCTGATTGAAGAGGATCACAAACCCCATTTTTGTTAATTTTGGTTTTATGCCTTGGTGGTTTTTGAGGTGGTTAAATAGTGTTTTGGATCAATTATGGATCAATGAGCTGCTGAAAGTCTTTAGATGGTCTTTAGATGGTCTTTAGATAGTCCAAAGATTGAGGCCAAAAAAAAGCCCTCAATGGAGAGGGCCTTTTAATTGCAACCAGGTTTTAAATATCCCCTAGTGTTTCAAAATGGATTTCTATTCCCTCCTTTTCTAATATCTGATCCATTTCTAAATTAGTTAACCCATTGACAGAAGTATATTTTCTATCCAATTTACCCTTGAAATAATCCAACTTCAGATTTTCACAAGAATACATATACATAAAAGTTTGCTCCTGATCTAAATGTGCATAGTCCTTATTACCTTTTATAGTGTCATAGAAGTTCTTAAAAATAACAGGTAAATATTTCTGATCTTTAAAATATAAATTATCCATTATTGTTATTCCCCTCTGTGACTATTCCCATTTCATCTTCAAAGAGATTATTAATAGCTTGATCTAGTGTTACTTCACTATCTGCTACTACTTTGAAATCCCCTCCATGATAAACAAGTAAATCATTCAAAAAGGTTTTCACCTTTACAAATTTTTCTTTTTTAGTCTCTGCCATTATTTAACCCTCCTTTAAAAATCTAGTTCAGCAAATACTTTTCTTTTGCCTGAGAAAAAATTCCCATGGTTTATGTTGTGCCACTTTTTGCAACTCCATTTTTTAGAGCTGTGACAATATTCCTCTTTGATCCAAACAGTCTTACTATTTGGCGTAAAAGTAAAAAAGCCCCCATTGTCGAGGTCTTTCAATTCGAGATATTTATATTTAATACCTTTCATAATTAATAATTTAATCATAAGTACAGAGAAAAAAAAAGCCCTCAATGGAGAGGGCCTTTTAATCTCAGGATCAATAATTTAATTATTCATGTTCAACTATCCCCCTCAAAGCTAATTTTTCTTTTAGTAATGCTCTAGCTTCTTTAATCAATTCATCACTTGGGCCACCTAAAAAATAATTCATACTTGAATTAGGATCATCAAACTTTTTTAACCATGTTTGTAGTTCTTCGATTGTCCATGCTCTCATGATTTTACCCCTTATTAAATTCGTCTACTTTATCCAATCGTGCTGTTTGATCTTCAACAGTTAAACAGTCCCAATCATTAGGTCTAATAATACCCGATTGTGTTTCATAAAATCTTAGCCTTTGATTGTTAACCTTTCTCTGCTCTGCTTCGGTCTTTGGATTGCTCATAAAAGCAAATAAACTAGAAATATTGCTTATTGTTTTTAAATGGTCGTAAGAAGATATTAAACCTTCTGCTTCTAGTATTGCTCTGGCTTGTTCGTCAAAGTCCTTAACCCTTATGCTTTTATCTGGATTAATCCAAGTCAAATGCTTTCCTGTTGAAACAGACCAATTATTGACACTAATGAGATCATCAATAGCCACTAGTGTGTAATAGCTAAAAAATAACTGCTTACCATTTACAAAATGGCTATATAGATTTTTTGTAGTCCTTAAGTAATTCGGCTTTGTGCCTTTAAGGTTTATTTCACTTTTTAATATACTCATATTTGCCCCCCTGTTTTGTATAAGCTAATTAAATGATTTTGATTAGCATAGTAGAACTCAGTAGAAGTAAATATATTACGATCAAACTTAAAGCCCTGAGCCTTATAGTCTTCCTCACTTTTTAAAGATAAAAAAACCTCATTAATAAATTTAATAAAATTTTTATCAGTCAATACATTAGACATAAAAGCCTTATATTGGTGTTTTGTTTCCCAATATTTCAGCTTTTCATTATTTTTTATAGTATCCATATTTAAAACCTCCTTATAGTTTGTTAATGAATTACTAGATAAAAGTATAGATGATTCAGATCACAAAAAAAAGCCCTCAAAAATGAGGGCCTAAAAAATGGATAAATTATTTTTTATGTTTTGGTCATTAGATGAATTAAAACCAAAAAAATCAAAAAGAAAAAGTTAACCCAGATCAAAACAGCTTCTGTGTCCTCGTCACATTTTCTTTTCAGTTTGTAGATCAATTCTGAAATTTTCATTCTACCTCCTTAAAATTGTTTGATGTTTACATATAGATTATAACCCTAAAAGGATCACAAAAAAAAGCCCTCAATTAAGAGGGCTATAGGGGACAAAGTGTAAGGCTTATGAATAGTGCCACATATCCCATTTATGAACTATGTCTTGAAGGTTTTTAGTTGTTAGCTGTTTACCTTTAGACTTTAGCTCAACCAGATCAGTAAATATACTTTCTTTGGCTTTATAGTGGGCTATGTAATCCTTACCATCATTATGAGGGCTAACTGTTTCATGTTCCCCAACACAAAGCCAATGTTCAAGCTCTAAGTGTGAAGGCTCTGCAACCTCAGATAAAAAGTTATCCATCTTTACAGTTTCATTAAAAAGACTTTCAAGACCATTAACAATGTTAATAAACCTTTCGTTTTTTTCTTTTTTACCCTTTAGCATTTTATCTCTTAGGTTTAATTTTTTTTGATAATTATTCATACTGCCTCTTCAATCTTGCTCTCTAAATCTTCAAGACTTCTATTAGGAGAGCCATAGACTTTTGTATAGATAGAAGCTAATTTAAGTAGCTCTGGATTATCCTTTATAAATTCTTTAGTTCTCCATTGATCCAAATAACAGAAACAATGATGTAGTTCCTTAATTGCTATTGCAATGTAGTCAGCTCCTTTACCTGTTACATAACCCTCAGTAGTATCAACAATAAACTTGGCTAAAAGATCATGCGTAGTATTAGGCTCTATTCCATAATAGCTGCCAATTCCATAGCCCCTATGTATATCTTTTGGATCACACTTAGGTTTATATGGTCTAACTTGCTGAACATTATTACCCCAACCAGAAACTTTTCTACCAACAGTAGATATTTGGTTTGCTTTTTCGATTAACGATTTAGTTTTATTTTTCATTTATAAATCCTCCTTAAAAAATTAAACTGTAAATATCTTAAACAAAATTACAATTAATACAAGTTGCACAGTTTTGACTTTCCAGAAATGATGTTCATAGATGTAATCTAAAAATTTATACATTATTGATCTCCTTTAAATTATTCTCCCAAACAACTTCACTTAAATTTATTTTATCATCTAGGCTTATACTGTAGTCAGATACATTTTCAGTATGGTAATCATGGTGCATACCATTTATCCAATAAATCCAACCAATACTACTAACTTTCTTTCCATTCACAATGTATGTCCACCTATCAGGATCATCTTCATGCTTTTGTAAGACATAAATGTATGCTTCATCAACACATCTTAAAGTATACATGGCTTCTTCTATATTTTTTCCATGATATAAATACTCTCCAGACGAACATTTTATTTGCATCACATAACCACTATTTACTATGGCCTCAAAAATTTCTCTATCCTTTCTCATTACTGATCTCCTCTATCTCTGTAATTTCTTCGTTCTCATAACCATATTCAAGCCCATTACCTGTATGAATTTCGTTTTCTTCATCATAATTATCAGTATCTACCATTTCTCTTGCCTGTTTTTTTGATTTTGCCTCTACATCTATTTCAGAATAGCCAATCCATTTTGTATATACTTTATATTTCTTCATCTTCAACCCCCTTAATGATATTGCCACAACCCTTTCTATCGCAATATTGTGTAAAAGATATTTCATTACAACCATTCCAACCTTTGTAATTATCTTGATTATCGTAAGTATTACAGCTATCCGAACAATAATACTTCCTATCGACTTCTTCCCCTTTTTTATCTTTTATTAAATGTATATGTGCCATTATTAATCTCCTTAAAATTATTTAGTTAAAAAATTATATAGTAAATTAAATAATAAGATCAATATTATGTCAAGAAATAAAAAGCCCTCAATGAAGAGGGCCATAAGGAGTATTAAATATGAAAAATATATCTAAAAATTATGTGATTTCTCACAGTAATATAGTATGCTTAATGCTAGGTATAGTCAACAGACTATGCTAATAAAGTAGGTCTTTTTTATATTAAGTTGTTAGTCAGTAGTCAGATCAGTTTAGATCATAGATCAGAAAAAAACATATAGGTTTTTACTTCGTAGGGCTTGACAAGGTGTTTCTCCACAGATACTTTAGAGCTAACTGTTATGTTTATTAGAACAACAACAACAATAAAGGAGCAAATATGACTAGCAAAGCTAATAAGACAGCTAATAAGTCTATAAAGTCTAATAAGTCTATTTCTAGGCCTTTCCCAAATCGTTTCAAATCCTATGAGGAGTGGGTGTCGGCCCTTTATTTTGAGAAAGAGTTAATGTATCTGGGTAAGATCGACAGAAAAACTTACCTAAAAAATATTAAAAAAATTAATGAGGAGATCAATAGTGAGTAATTATTGGAATAACAATGGTAAGTATCAAAAGTTAGGAGATAAACTAATGGAGTTGATACCTAATGTAAATGAGGTAGAAAATCCAGAAGATAATCCTAAACTAGAAAGGTTTAGAAAACTTATTAATGCTTACTACGATTTATATAACAATGGTGGTGGTAATGAAAATAGGGGAGCTTCATACTACTTCCCAAGAGCAATTCGTTTTGCTGAGAATAATGATTGGGATAGATGTTATGAGATTACTGAGCCAATTATGGATGAAGCAATACTAGAGGCAAGTGAAGAACAAGGAGTGAATGATGAAACAATCATATAGTTGGCTAGAGATAGCTAATATGCCGTTATGTTGTATGTGTTGTGGTAGTAGAAATGTTGATACTAAAACCAACACTTGCTTGTCTTGTGGCTCGACTGAGGGCTTGTGGGCAGATGAAAGAACAGATAAAGAATATGAGGAGGAGAAATGAAGATTAAAAAAATAACAGGGAGATATAATAAGAAAACTGAGGTTAGCGTTATTACATATTCTGTATTTAATGTAGGCAAAAAATTTCAAACAGAAGAAGAATATCAACAATCGGTTAAACAGTCTTTTATGAAAGAGCATAATATAAAACTTGGAGATAATGAAATATTCGATATTCAATTTGCAGAATTTAGAACAGAAAAAGAATATCAAGAATTGGTTAATAAATGATGAGTGCTGAGATAATAGTATTGTTCTTACTGTTTGTATCAATAGCAGTAGGTTTTGCAGTTTGGTTTAATAGTGAGTGGGACAATGAGTAAAAAAATACAAGACAAAATATATGAGCAGAGAAAAAAACATATTGATAAAATTACAGACTTCATATATGGTAGTAAAAGTTGGAGAAATAATAAATTAGATCAAGATGAAAAAAACACTAAGGATAAAAAATGATACAAGTAAATGATTATATTCAAATGCAAACTTACTATAGCTTATTTAGTGGTGTAGTTTTTGCAATAATAATAACTTTAGTCTTGTTTGTAATTATTGGAGGTATAGTAGTGACTTATATCCAAATAAAAAAAGACGAGGAGGAAGATTAAAAAGTTTGCAAGGTGTCCTAGAATCCGACAAGGACTTAAAGGAGAATAGTCGTTTGTTTGATGAGGCACTGAAGTTTGTAACTTACAATAGAGGATATATACTCTGTAAGTTAGGCTAGGAGAAGTCACATATAAACAACACCTTGCTTTTAGTAATTCGTACAAGTATTTACCTACGAGGTGTAGCGTTTTACTAAACAAGTGTTGACAGGCACTATAAAAACCGATAGTTATGTTGCTGTTGGAGGAGTTGGTAGTTATCTTCGGAACTAAAAAACTGCTTAGTCTGATTTTTCTCATTTAGCGAGGGGTTTGAACAGACGATAAACAACAAAGCCAATATGTGCAGACTGAGTTTGCTAGAGTTCAAATCAGTCTTAAATCTAAATAAACTAGCACTAAACTTTAGATATGGAAAATAATATAAAAAAATATTTCACATTTTTAGATGAGATTACAGACAGCTCGGTTGCTAACATTGATGGCTATCCTGCAAAATTACAAAACAAATTTAAATTATCCAATGATAGAGCTACAGAAATTGTTGCTGATTGGTTATTGTTAAGAGAAGAAAATGGTTAAAAAGAAAAAGACATTAGATTGGTATATAAAATGGTGTGCTAGTTTAATTCTTTTAATGGGGATTATATCAAGGGCCTCTGGTTTGAACAATTACGATTTATTTTTTAGTATAATAGGTTGTAGTTTGTGGCTCGTTGTTTCTTGTTTATGGAACGACAGAGCTTTAATTATGTTAAATAGTGTTGCAGTTGCAATATTATTTTTAGGTATACTAAATAAATTTAAGGAGGTAGAATTACTATGAATGAAGATTTAACTAATAATATGATCCAAGAACAAATTGCAGAGTTTGTAAATGCAAATTGGCCAAAAGATATAGCATTTGATGAAGAACTGATAGCTAAGTTTGAAACTCATGCTTTCGAGTGTTGGGGTAGTAAGCCTATATAGTTAATGTTAATT
>Ga0209348_1000499_pt1 | contig 20584 bp, 33 predicted proteins | sample ETNvirenome_2_30_FD_184065 | JGI IMG/M metagenome (GOLD analysis project Ga0209348, IMG submission 184065) | Marine viral communities from the Pacific Ocean - ETNP_2_30 (SPAdes) (version 2) | ecosystem: Environmental > Aquatic > Marine > Oceanic | place: Pacific Ocean | collected 2013-06-22
AAACAAGCCAGTATTGCGAAAAAGGGGAAGACCACCCTTAAAAAACAAAAAGAGAAAAAAGTAAAAAAATAAATGGATCTTTACATTTATGATAGAATAGTTAATATTCTAAAAGACAGGCAACGAAGTTTAGAAGAACAACTGTTACACGGTAGTATTGAAAACTTTGAAGCCTACAAGGAAGTGAGAGCTAGACTCTCAGAACTTGCAACATTACAACAAGAGGTAACACTCTTGCTCAAAAAGGTGGAAAATGAGTAAACTAATAGTACCTAGACGATTAGCTAAAAAATATCAAGAAGTAACAAAACAAGAAACCCCCGAAAAACAAACAGAACCTACAGAATCAGCACTAGCTAAAATGCCAGAACCTACTGGTTGGCGTGTTTTGATTTTACCGTATAAAGGTAAGGGCAAAACAGAAGGTGGTGTTTTTATACCAGATCAAGCTGTAGAACGTGAAGCATTAGCTACCGTTTGTGGTTATGTTTTAAAGATCGGTCCTCTTGCATTTAAAGACAAAGAAAAATTTGGAGATACATATGATCCATGGTGCAAAGAAAAAGACTGGGTAATATTCGGTCGTTATGCAGGAAGTAGATTTAAAATAGATGGTGGTGAAGTCAGATTATTGAATGACGATGAGATACTAGCTACAATAAATAACCCTGAAGACATTTTGCATACATAGGAGAATAAAATGGCAGAAGCACAAAAACAAGAAGAATTACCATTAGAGGTTGACAATGAAGAAGTTGAAGTTGACCTACAAGACAACAAAGAAAAAGAAGAAGTTAAAGTTGAGCAAGTTGAAGAAGCTAAAGAACCTCAAACTGAAGAAGCAAAAGAGCTAGACGGTTATAGTAAGAAGGTAAGAGCACGTATCGAAGAGATGACTTATAAGATACGTGAGGCGGAGCGTAGAGAAAAAGCGGCGATTGAATACGCACAAGGCTTACAAAAAGAAAACAAAGCTTTGCAAGAACGCTCAAAAACTATTGATGATTCTTATATAAAAGAATATGATGCTCGTGTTTCAAGTGAAGAAGCAACTCTAAAAACAAAATTAGCAGAGGCTATATCTGCTGGAGATGTAGAAGCTCAAGTAAACATAAATAAAGATTTAGCAAGGTTAGCTGTTGAAGCTGGAGAACTCAACAAAGCAAAAGTCACACGTGAAGAACAAGCTAAACTTGTAGAACAACAACCAGAAGCACAACAAGTTCAACAAGCACCTAAACCAGTTCACCCTAAAGCTCAGGCATGGGCTGAAAAAAATACATGGTTTGGGTCAGATGAGCCTATGACACTAACTGCTTTTAGTATACATAATGAATTAATTAAGCAATATGGTGAACAATATGCACTAACAGACGAATATTATACTGTTATTGATCAAAGAATTAGAGAAGCATTTCCACAAAAGTTTAGTGAAAGTGTAACTCAAACTACCTCTGTAAACACTCCAGTAGCTCCTGCAACTAGGTCTTCTGGTGCAAGAAACCCTAAAAAAGTGACTTTAACAAAATCAGAGGTTGCAATCGCCAAGAAACTTGGTGTATCATTAGAGCAATACGCTAGACAAAAACAAAACCTAGCTACAACGTGAAGGAGACAATATGTCAGACCGTAAACCACGCACCGAGGCAACTAGAGAAAAAACAACTCGTAGAGCCCCTTGGAAACCACCATCTACTTTAGATGCACCCCCAGCTCCAGAGGGTTTTGTGCATCGTTGGATCCGTACATCTGTTATGGGATTTGATGATGTTAAAAATCTTTCTGCCAGAATCCGTGAAGGATTTGATTTAGTTAGAGCTGATGAGTACCCAGATTTTGAGGCACCGACAATCCAGGACGGAAAACACGCTGGAGTTATTGGTGTGGGTGGTCTGGTACTCGCAAGATTTCCTCTTGAGTCAAGGAATGAACGACAAGCTTATTTTCAACAAAAAACATCCGATCAAATGGATGCTGTCGATAATGATATGATGAGAGAACAACACCCAAGTATGCCGATCCTTAAACCAGAACGGCAAAGTCGTGTAACCTTTGGAGCTAAAGCAAGTGGCTCTGAATAACCTTAACTTATGAAGTAGGAGACAAAAATGGCTACAAATATTGATGCCCCTTTTGGTTTACGTCCTCATAATTTATTAGGTTCTGCACCAAACTCAATGGGGCTGACAAAGTACAAAGTACAGACAGCGGCGACAGCAGGATCATCTAGCCAGATTTTTCAAGGCGATATGGTCATTCCATTAACAAATGGATTAGTCGACGTTTCAGCGGCAGACGGTGGTAGTGTAGCAATCTTAGGCGTTATGAACGGATGTGAATATATTGATTTAGACGGGAAACCTCGTTTTGACAATCATTACCCTGGAACAGCATCTATTAAATCAGGCACAGAGGCAACGGTTCATGTATATGACAACCCTTTCCAAGTGTATGAGATACAAGGAGATGCTTCCTTAACAAATGCGGCGACTGCACAAGCTCTAGTACATTCTAATGCAGAAGGTACTGGATTTGGTTCAGAGAATGGTTCAACTGGTAAGTCTATCGGTGAACTTTCTGTAGCAACTGCAGGAGCAACTACAGCGACTGACAACTTTAGAATAATAGGTATTAAAGATGACTTTAATGATATTGATGTCACATCGGCTGGAGTAATCTTTTTGGTAAGACTCAATTTACCATTCCATCTTGATACTACTGGTCTATAGGAGGGTATAATGGCTATTGCAAGATCACAACTCCTTAAAGAATTAGAGCCAGGATTGAATGCTTTATTCGGGTTGGAGTACGACAGGTATGATAATGAACATGCCGAAATTTATGACACAGAAACTTCTGACAGAGCGTTTGAAGAAGAAGTAATGTTAGCAGGATTTGGAACAGCTCCTGAAAAGGCTGAAGGAGCCGCCGTATCTTTTGATACTGCGAACGAATCATTTACTGCTCGTTACACACATGAAACAATCGCTTTGGCTTTTGCTATAACTGAAGAAGCTATTGAGGATAACCTCTATGATAGACTTTCAAGCAGATACACAAGAGCACTTGCAAGATCTATGTCTAATACAAAGCAAGTTAAAGCGGCGAGTGTGTTAAACAACGCTTTTGATTCTAACTTCACTTTTGGAGATGGTAAGGAGCTTTGTGCTACTGATCACCCAACTGCTGGAGGTGGTAACTTCAGAAACGAGTTGACAACAGCGGCGGACTTAAACGAAACATCTTTAGAACAGTCATTAATTGACATCTCAGGTTTTATTGATGAAAGAGGTTTAAAAATCGCTTTAATGGGTCGTAAGTTAATTATTCCAGTAAACTTACAGTTTGTAGCTGAAAGATTAATGGCAAGTAACATGCGTCCAGCAACAGCAGACAATGATGTCAATGCAATCAGAAACATGGGTATGTTACCTGAGGGTTATGTGGTTAACCACTTCCTTACAGATACAGACGCATTTTTCATTAAAACTGACTCACCAAATGGCTTTAAGCACTTTGAAAGAGCGGCGATTGCTACATCAATGGAAGGCGATTTTGATACTGGTAATGTTAGATATAAAGCGAGAGAAAGATACAGCTTTGGCGTATCAGATCCTCGTTGTGTGTTTGGCTCTCCAGGAGCTTAATTCAAGGATCCCCTTGAAGGTTAAAGAGCGACTTTACAGTCGCTCTTTTTTTATGTTATAGTTTTACTACCTTGACGGGAATAAACCCGACAAAGCCAAGACAAGGAGATTTAAATGGCTAATACTACATTCTCAGGTCCTATTAGATCTGAAAGCACAATCAAAACAATAAGCAAAAATGCAACAACTGGAACAATTACAGAGGTATCAACCTTTGGTGATGGTCCAGTGAGTTTAAATGATGCAGATCAAACTTTAGACAATGCTACTCATAGTGGAAGAATTTTACTTGTACCAGACGGTACACAAGATAATACATATACACTTCCAGCTCCAATAGCTGGGTCTGTGTTTAGATTTGTGTATGCAGGAGGAGCCGCTGATGGTACAGATGCCATTATAGTAACTCCAGGAAACACAAATTTTTACATTGGTCAAGTTGTTCATGTAGACACGGATGCGGATAGTGCAACTGTTTTTTCAAATGGTAGCTCAAACAGTAGTATTCAATTAAATGTACCCCAAGCGTTTGATATTACAATCATAGGTAAAGATTCAACTAATTACCAAATTTTTGGAAACGTAACATCAACTACTGTCCCAGCTTTTGCTGACCAATAATAGGAGGCTTATATGGCAGATGCAGTAACCTCACAAACTATCATTGATGGTAGTAAAACAGCAGTACTAAAATTCACAAACGTGTCAGACGGTAGTGGTGAAAGTGCTGTTACAAAGGTAGATGTAAGTGCCTTATCTAGTAATTCTATTGGTCAATCTTGTACTGGAGCCTCTATACAAAAAATATGGTGGCAATGTATCGGCATGAAAGTACAAATTTTATTTGATGCAACAAGCGATGTACTTGCTATTGAGTTAGGTGAAAACCAAAGTGGTTATCATGATTACTCAAATTTTGGTGGCATTCCTAATAATGCAGGATCAGGTAAAACTGGTGACATACAGTTTACTACGGTAGGACACACTAGTGCAGATAGTTATACTATCATACTAGAAGTTAACAAGGAATATGGTTAATGGCTACCACTAAGGACGTTAAAAGAACTCCCTCTGGTAAGATTACTTACCGAGGGATGACTTTTCCAGGATTTAATAAACCAAAGAAAACTCCTGGAGGTCCTAAAAAATCTGCTGTGTTAGCAAAAAAAGGTTCACAAATTAAACTAGTTAGGTTTGGTGATCCAAACATGTCTATAAAAAAAGATCAACCAGGACGTAGAAAATCTTTTAGAGCACGTCATAGATGTGATACTGCAAAAGATAAATTTAGTGCTAGGTATTGGTCTTGTAAGGCTTGGTAATGAAAGCAGATGAAGTTTTAAAATTATTGGAAAAGCATGAGTCTGAATGTGCTGACAGATATAAACGTATTGAACAACAACTGGATAGATTTGATTCAAAGCTGTGGGGGTTAGGTGTGTTAATAATAGCTTCTGCATTTGTTCCGGAGATATTTAAATGGCTATAACAAGAGGTCAAATGTCAAAACAAATAAGTAAACCTCCTGCTAAAAAGAAAACTAAACGTAAGATTCCCCCAAAATATTTAAAAGGTCTGTCATCAGCTGAAAAAGCAAAACGTCGTAAAGAGATACAACGTAATGCACCTAAAGCAGATAATGATCCATCAGCTTATAAATTTAGTACAGATTTTGATAAAAAAGGTAAACGCAGAAAAACTAAAGAGTCTGTGTATACAAAACGCTTTAGAAAAATGTATGGAGGTAAAAAGAAATGAAGAAAAAATTAACACCTAAACAAAAAAAGTTAGCATCTTTAGCTCCCCCTTTTAATAAAATTACTCGTGGCGATATTATTAAAGGGGCAACTATGAAAAAGAAAAATGGTAGCAAAACTAGAAACAATAAGAAAAAAGCTTAGAACTGGTAAAAAACTAGGTTTTAGCGAAAGAGCTAGAGCAGTTAATAAAGGACTAATGCCAAGTAAAAGGAGGAAAAAACGTGTCAGCAAACGTAAGTAAAACACTAGCTGAAAAGGCTAAGAAAGCTAGAGCTAAAGGTAAAAAAGTTACAGCAGGACAATTAAGGCAAGTCTATAATAAAGGACTCGCCGCTTATAAAACTGGACATCGTCCAGGAACAACACCTAACCAATGGGCTATGGCTCGCGTAAACTCTGTACTGACTGGAGGTAAAGCGGCGAAAGTAGATGCTCATATTTTTGGTAAAGGTAAAAAACCAAAAAAGAAAACAGCTAAGAAAAAAGCTTAATGCCTTATTTAGTCAGTAACATACCCTTTTTTAAATGTTGGGTACGCAAAGAATTTACACATAATCATGAGAAGTACAGAGGTGAGTTTATACATGCTCATGCTTTTGCCGTAACAACAATGCCTGATAGAACATTAGGTTTTCAAGTAGTTTTTACTGGATGCGAGGTTGACGGCACTGATGAAACAAACGTTCATGGTGGTGCTATGTGGGCTAGAATGCCATTGACTGCATTAGTGGCAGACATACCACTTGATACCATGCCAGACATAATGCACCCACGCTTTGCACAACCTTGGGATTGTAGTTCACATTACCATAGTGTTGTTAAGCTTGATTACGTGAGTGTTAGTCCATGGATATGTAAAATAGATAATAAGTTGCATATCGGGAAATATTTATTTACAATAGATTATAGTCAGTCTGATTTATCGGATGATCCAGCTCAGCATAAGCAGAGTCATGTCATACAATTAATTAAGGCAGACAACTGGACGGGCAATATTGTTGCCTTGCCAAACAACAGGGTTAGAGTAACATCCCCTGCACTCTGGGAAACTGGAGAGGGAGCTCCCGATTTTAAACCGAGTCAATGGACTCACAATGCAGAGGAACATGAACAGTATATGGATCCCGATGTAACATTTAATAATCTTTATAAGGAGAGTAAAGAATGATGAAAAAGAAGAGCTATGCAATGGGTGGTGCTACTAACGATAAAGAAAAAATGATGGGTGGTGGTGCTATGAAAAAGAAAAGTTTTGCTATGGGTGGTGGTGCTATGAAGAAAAAAAGCTTCGCTAACGGTGGCAAAGTTGTAAAAGGTCCATATAGTTAATGACTACTTCATCCTCTACAAACTTTGAGCTAGATGTAGCTGAGTATATTGAAGAGGCTTTTGAGCGTTGTGGCTTAGAAGTGCGAACTGGCTATGATATACAAACAGCTAAAAGATCAATAAATATACTACTAGCTGACTGGGCTAATAGAGGATTGAATCAATGGACTATCGAACAAAGAACGCAAACTTTAACTTCAGGTACTGCAGAGTATACATTAGATACAGATTTAATTGATGTTTTAAACGCTGTTATAAGAAGAGGAAGCACCGATTTTTCTATCAGTAGAATAGGCAGAGATCAGTATTTAAACATACCTACTAAATCCACAACGGGAAGACCAAGTCAATATTTTTTGGATAGACAAATAACGCCAAAATTAAAGTTATGGGCTACACCAGAAAACAGTACAGATACTTTTGTTTATGATGCTTTGACTAGAATACAAGATGCAGATACAGCAAAAAACACTATGGAAGTACCGTTTAGGTTTTATCCTTGTTTGACTGCTGGATTAGCATATTATCTAGCTATGAAAAAAGCACCTGAACGTGTTCAGCTTTTAAAAGCTATGTATGAAGAAGAGTTTGAAAGAGCATCAGCAGAAGATAGAGATCGTTCTAATCTATCATTAACCCCTAGCAGTACATATTATGGTTTTGTATGAGTAGGTTTGCATTAGGAAAAAAATCAAAATTTATATCAGATAGGTCTGGGTTTGCTTTTCCTTATCGCGAAAGAGTTATGGAATGGAATGGTAATTTAGTTCATAGATCTGAGTATGAACGTAAACACCCACAACTAACACCTAGAAAGCCACCTTTTGAGCCACAAGCTTTACATCAACCACGACCACAAGAAACGGATGATAATAGTAAATTTATTATATACACCAATACTGATAAGGGTATACTAGGTGCTGAATTAACAACATTTAGTGCTACAACTTCATTAGGTACTGTAACGGTGAGTGTGTCATGAGTTTTACATTAACAACATTAACACAATCAGTCAAGGACTGGACTGAAAATGATGAGTCTACTTTTGTAGCAGAAATACCGTTTTTTATTAAAAATGCAGAAGAAAGAATATTTAAAACAGTAGATTTAGATTATTTTAGAAAAAATGTAACTGGAACAACGACTGCTAGTAATAAGTTCTTACAGAAGCCAAGTGATTATTTAGCTACTTTTTCTTTATCTTTTGTAAACAGTAGTGGCGAAAATGTGTTCCTTTTACAAAAAGATGTTAATTTTATACAAGAATATAATCCCGATCCTACTGTGACTGGAAACCCTAAATATTACGCACAGTTTGATGTTAGTAATTTTATATTAGCCCCTACTCCAAGTAGTGCCTTTGCTGTTGAGTTACATTATTATTATCGTCCAGCTTCACTTACTACCGATGATAGTGGAACAACTTGGATTAGTACAAATGCACCAGATGCCTTGTTATATGGTACGTTAATGGAAGCGTATACGTTTATGAAAGGTGAAAAAGACGTGTTGGATTTATACAATGGTAGGTTTTTAGAATCTCTTTCAAGACTTAAAAATTATGCAGAAGGTAGAAATTATTCTGATTCATATCGAGAAGGCTTAGTTAGACAAAGGCAAACATGAGTAAAACTAAAAGCGTTGCTATTGTCGGTCTTGGTAATAGCTTCAGTGAATTTGTTCTTGCTAGAGTAAGAAGTGAAAAATTTGATGAAATATGGGCTATCAACGCCATGTCTGGTGTTATTTACCATGATAAATGCTTTATGATGGATCCTGCTTCTAGGTTTTTAGATACACCTAATGCTGGGAAACAAACAACTATTATGGCTGATAGACTTAAAGCTAAACTAAACATACCTATTTTTTCTTGTTCTTTAGATAAAAGATGCCCTGATGTTGTTGAATATCCGTTACAAAAAGTATTACAGAAAACAAAATATGCTTATCTTAACAATACTGTTGCCTATTCTCTTGCTTACGCCATTGCCGAAGAGGTTACTGAATTACATTTATACGGTATAGACTTTACACATAAAGCAGTTAATTTTGCAGAAGCTGGAAGGGCTTGTTGTGAATTTTGGTTAGCAATAGCTATATCAAAAGGTATAAAAGTAAACATAGCCCATAACTCAAGTCTATTAGATACTAATGTTCCAGATGATCAAAAACTATATGGCTACCATAGATTAGAAGACCCAATAGTTTCAACTGTTACACAAGGTAGTATGCTGATTACAAAAAAATCTAAACTACAACCCCCAGAACCATTGGATGCTACACCTAATTTATTAGGTAGAGAAGATATTCCTGGTGTCACCTACGAGGAAAAATAATGGAAGATTTTATCGGTAGATATAAATGCACTAATGAGTTGTGTGATAGACTGATTGTTTTTTATAATGAGCACAAACAATATCACACATCAGGTATTATTGGTTCTAATTATAAAGATCCCGACTTTAAAGAATCAACTGATTTAATGATACACAGAGAAAATGCACAGATACCAGTGATTGAAGAATATCTTAATCATTTACAAAAATGTGTCGAAGATTACATGAAAACATATCCTTACTTAAAAAAACTTTACAAGTTTGGATTATTAGAACCTTTTATTATACAACACTATAAAGTTGGTGGAGGTTTTAAAAAAGATCACTGTGAAAGAGTGGGAACATTTGATTTTACTATAAAAAGAGTTTTAGTATTTATGACATATTTAAATGATGTATCTGATGGTGGAACACATTTTACTTGTTATAATTCAGTTGAAAAAGCAGAAAAAGGCAAAACCATAATATTTCCTGCAGACTGGACTCATACACACAGAGGACAAATATCAAACACACAAGAAAAAACAATAGCTACTGGATGGTTAAGCCATGAATGGGACGCAATATAAAGGAGAAACAAATGTTTAATGTAGGTGTATCACAAACTGGTAATGTAAATGTTATGACATCAGATAAAGGTGGCTTAACAAATGAACAAATATCAGATTTAGCTGTTGATAAAATAGTTAGCATATCAGATCAAGCACCTCCACATATAAGGCAACAAGCAAATCAATTTAGAGAACATCTCAAAAAAGTACTCTACCATTATTTGCTCTTGGCAAGAAAGGAAGAACGAGCTAGTATAGTTCAAGCTTTACGATCAAGTGGTCAAAAAGAAACGGCTGAATATATAAGGAGACTCTAATATGGCTATAGCACAAGCAATGTGTACCTCTTTCAAACAAGAGCTCTTAGTAGGGACACATAATTTTACAAACTCAAGTGGAAACACATTTAAGTTAGCATTGTATGCAGAGGGTAGTGGTGGCAAATCATCTACAACAGCAACATTAGGTGCGACAACAACTGCTTTTACTACAACTGGTGAAGTTGCATCTAGTGGAACATATGCTACTGGTGGTGGTTCTTTAACAAATGTTACTCCAACTACCTCTGGAACAACAGCGTTAACAGATTTTGCTGATTTAAGTTTCACAACTGCAACAATTACTGCAATGGGAGCATTGATTTATAATAGCTCTGCTAGTAACAAAGCTGTTTGTGTATTAGATTTTACAACTAACAAAACATCAACATCTGGAACATTTACTATACAGTTTCCAACTGCTGACGCTTCAAACGCTATAATTCGTATAGCATAAAGTAAACCGTCATGGCTAACGGTTGGGGTCAAGGCACTTGGGGTGCTGTCGGTTGGGGAGGTATAGGTAATACTTCTTTTGCTGTAACTGGCGTTGCAGGAACAACTGCCGTCGGTGATGAAGGTGCAACAGGTGGCTCAACTGTCGTAGAAACTGGTTTATCAGCTACTGGCTCTGTCGGAACGGTAACTGCTTTTGCTAACTTCCAATTTGCTGTAACTGGCATATCTGCCACAACTGCCGTAGGCAATGTTCTTCCTAAAATACCAATAACTGCTGTAGTCACTGGCGTATCTGCTACTACTGGATTTTTAACTGGTTGGGGTAATGATGGTTGGGGTGCTGGAGTTTGGGGTGGTGGTGTCGCCGCTCTTCCTGGACAAGATATTGTTCCAACTCCTGCTGTGGCTACTGGTGCTGTAGGAACAGTTACCGTCACTGGTACTGGTATTTTTTCAGTAACTGGTAATGCAGGAACTACTGCTTTAGGTGATGCACTTGCTGGAGCGGGAGCTAGAGTTGTTGAAACGGGACTTGTTGGTACAATAGGGTTCGGTGATGAGTCTGTTGTAGGTACTGCATTAGTTTCACCTACTGGTGTTGCTGGAACAACAACATTAGGTGCTGAGTTTATTACAACCACAACTGGAGCACCAGTAACAACAGTTTTAGGAACAACTGCACTTGGATCTGAAACGGTTACGGCAGATGCTAATACAGCAGTGACATTGGCAGGATTAACCATTTCATTAAATGATGTTGCAATATCTGCTAATTGTGTGTTATCTTTAACTGGAGTTAGTGGAACGGGATCCACTGGTGAAGAACAAGTTTATAGTTTAATTGAGCCAGACCAACTGGCAAATTGGCTTGAAAGGGTGGCATAATGGCAACATATGTAAATAATCTAAGATTAAAAGAAATAACTACTGGTGATGAATCCGGAACTTGGGGTACATCAACAAACACAAACTTAGAATTAATAGGTGAAGCATTAGGTTTTGGTACAGAAGCCATAACTACAAATGCTGATACACACACTACCACAATAGCTGATGGCTCGGCAGATGAAGGTAGAGCTTTATATATTAAGTATACTGGTACATTAGATTCTGCATGTACAATAACCATAGGTCCAAATACTTTAAAAAGAGTTCACATTATTGAGAACGCAACAAGTGGATCACAAAATATAATTATATCACAAGGTTCTGGAAATAATGTAACGATAGCACCATCTACTACCAAAGCAATTTATTTAGATGGAGGTGGCAGTTCAGCTAATGTAGTAGATGCTTTTAATACTCTTGCTTTAGCTAGTCCAACTTTAACTGGTACACCAGTCGCACCAACTGCTTCAGCAAACACTAATACAACTCAAGTAGCCACAACTGCTTATGTACAAACAGAGTTAGGTCATCTGTTAGTGTTAGAAGCAGATGCAAGTAACGATGATCCAGTAGCTGGAGACTTTACAAACGGAGCAATACTGGTAGGACAATTCTAGGAGTTATAAATGCCAAAAATATTCGGGTTGGATTCTAGCACAGTTAGACAAATAACAAAGCTATTTGCTCTTGACGGAGCAACACCTCGTAGGGTTAAAAAACTATTCGGTAACGACGGTGGCACAATAAGACTTATATTTGAAGATTTTTCAACATTTACAGTTTCAGGTACATCAAACTTAATTCAGTCACCAGTAAATGAGGTAGTAGATTTTGGTGTACGAGATGATTTTAACGCAGGAGGTGTAGATGTAAGTGTCAATACTCCTGGAAGTGGCGATGCAAGTAATGTTGGTAGTGTAAGTGGTTTGTCTATTGATGTAGACAGTAGCCATACTTTTACAACAACTGGTGATTCAAATTTAAGAAGTCCTGGTGGTGCAACATTAACACAGTTTCCTTCTGGTCCTTTTTCACAACCTCCAACTAATAGAATGTTTTTACCAACAGACCCAACAATTCCTGGTCTTTCTCCAGGTCAACCAGGACCAGCAAGAGAAAACGACTTTGCACAAGCTATAGGTTTTCCTAACGGTCCAGCTTTTTCCTCAGGATCTTATATAACTATAAATGGCTCACAAGAATTTGGTAGCTTTTCACCTCGACCAGATGGACTTTACATTAGAAACTTTCCTAATAGTGTAAGAATAGAAGTGTTTAGTTCAAATCAAGGAAGAATTGTATCTGCGGCGGCGAATACTATTGGTCCAATCAGAATCGCTGGAGGTCCACAAGTTACCGTTACAAGTACTGGTCGAAGAGCAAGAGTTCAAAACGGTACTGGATTTACATTTAATGTGACTGGTGGTGGTTTGACGGCTGGAGGTAATTTTGCAACTGGTAATCTTTCAAGTGGTGCATCAACAGCTTTTATTACTGCTAACAGCACGAGTGAGGCATGGACTCTGACAGGAACTGTTATAAAAGATCCTGCAACATTTAGTATATCAAACGCAGATGGTAGCATAACTGTTAGTGGTACTTTTGCTGATGGAGAAACAGCATCAGATGCAAGAAACAGAATACAAGCGGCTCTAAATGCAGATAGTACATTTCAAGGTAAATTTAATACTGGGGTAGACCAAGATAAAACAATTAGTGGTGTTTCTCATAAAGTGGTTACTTTTACAAGTGATAGTGCAGAAAACACAAGTGATTTTTCTATTACAATAACACAAAATACTGGCAGTAATACGACTGGATATTCAGCTACAACAACACAAGGTGCTGTAGAAAGTTTACAAACAGCAGTACAAGTTGTTAGAGAGGTTGAGGGTAGCCAAGTATCTTCAACCAAAAACGTATCAAGTGAGGCGGATACAGATACAGCAGGAGCCGAGGTTGCAACTTTAGGTACTGATATAACCTATGACTCTTCTACTAATAAACTAAAGGTTCAAGACCAAGAAGCGACTGTGAGTGTTTCAAATGCGGGATCACTAGGCTTTTCTAAAGATTAATTATGTTAAGGAGGAAACATGAGTCTGGCACAACAATTCGATTATAAAGACGTTAAATTAGATAATGCAAAATACGATTTTTGGCACTATCCAAACGCAATACCAAAAGAAACTTGTGATGAAATTATAAGGTTTGCCGAAGGTCAATGGCAAGAAGCAGGAGTTGGTGGAGAAAATATTACTGGTAGAAATGTCAGAAAAGAAATAAGAGACTCAAAAGTATGTTGGTCTAGATGTCCTAATTTGTATGACATGGTTTGGTCTTACGTTAATAATGCTAATGAACAAGCAATGTGGAAATTTCAGCTTGATTGTGCTCAAGCAATGCAAATTACTAAATATGAAGAGGGTGGGTTTTACGAGTTCCATAAAGACGGTAACGGATTTACAAGAGATGTGGCAAGTAAAGAATCTGAATCTTATAATAAGACTAGAAAATTATCCATGACAGTAGTTTTAAACGAAGACTATGAAGGTGGAGAGTTTGAGTTTTTTGAAGATAATCAACTAATTAAAGAAAAAAGAGGAACTGTTATCGTTTTTCCATCATATATATTACATAGAGTACGACCTGTCACAAAGGGCATTAGATATTCTTTAGTTGTTTGGTTTTGTGGCGAACCATTTATATAAATAGGACAATGATAGACTTCAACTTTCCAGTGTTGCATTCGGCATTTGAACAACATGCAGATTTAAAAACAAGCATATTAGATGCTATTAATAATCAAGAAGAAAACAGTTTAGAAAAAACAGAAACCTATCATTGTCCAAAATGCGAAGACAGAGTAACGGCAGAAGTAGGATTTAGTTGCACACAGAAAGATTGCCTCTGTGAATGTTATACTTATAACATATCACGTGTAGATTGGAATAATGCAAAAGATACAGAAAGATTGTGGGTTAAAATATTTGGTCCGCCTTTTATGAATCATCTTGACAAAGAAATGTCAAAAGTAAATCTTATGCAACCACAAATGATAAACATATGGTTTCAACAATATACAAAAAAAGGTTCTCATGGTTGGCATACTCATGGGAATAATTTTACTGGAGTTTATTATTTAGAACTAAACAGTTGCTCACCAAGAACACAACTAGTAGAGCCCATGAATTTAAATATTAAAGAAGTTGATGCAAAAGAGGGTGATATAATAATATTTCCTGCTATGTATATACATAGGTCGCCTATGATGAAATCAGATAAAACAAAAACGATTATCTCTTTTAACTTTGATTGTGCAACAATAGATATTGAGACACAACTTAAATTAAAAGAACTATATGGGTTTTAACAAAAGGATATCAAATGGAAGTTAAGGTATATGATAATTTTTTACCAGAAAAGGTTTTTAACAAAATAGTCAAAACAGTTAAAGAACCAACTTTTGGTTGGTGTTATAATGAGACAGTTACATATAGTGCAATAAATAGAGCGGACATGGCAGAAAAGGACGATAACTTTTATTTTGCACACATATTGTATGATTGGGGTGCTCCTCAATGCCCTCATTTTAACGAAATATTTAATGATATGGAAGGCTACATGTTTGAAAAAGCCAATATTGAAATAAAAGCTGTTGTTAGAGTTAAATGTAATTTGTACACCAGAACTGAAAAAATTATACAACATCAAATGCACGTTGATTATGAATATGACCATACTGCTTGTTTATTTTCATTAAATGATTGTGATGGTTCTACAGTATTTGATAATGGACAAAAGATAGAGAGTGTTGCCAATAGACTTATTGTTTTTAATGGTAATCAAAAACATGCTTCAACATCATGTACAAATCAAAAATCTCGCATTAATATAAACTTTAACTTGTTGTAGGGAGAAAAAAATGGACGGATCAAGTACTGTAGTTAACACATCGCAAAGGTTTAAAGAATATAACTATGTATTTGTAAAAAATCTTATATCAAAAGAATTAGCAGAATATCTCTACAGATACACCCTACTAAAAAGTAAAGCGATAGAAACAATGGTATTAAGGGGGTTTATCGCCGCAGATAATTTTATTGGTAGTTATGCTGAAGGTCAAGTTCCTGGAAGTTTTGGTGCATACGGTGATTTTGCTATGGAAAGCTTATTGAATGATTGTACAAGCAAAGTTGAAAAAGCTACTGGTTTAAGTCTTATTCCGACATACTCATATCAAAGAACATATGTACAAGGCAATGAATTAAAAAGACATAAAGATAGACCAAGCTGTGAAATATCTGCAACACTTTGTCTTGGTTACGATTATAGTAATCAACCAAAAGGTTATAATTGGGGTATGTATGTAGAAAAATCTGGAGAGGTAGGTTTAGAAGGTAGAGAAGTATGCTTAGAACAAGGTGATGCTATTATTTATAGAGGTTGTGATATTGAGCATTGGAGAGATGATTTTAAAGGTATAAATCAATCACAAGTTTTTTTACATTATAATGATATTAACGGACCGTTCCAGAAAAACAATTTATTTGATACAAGACCTATGTTAGGATTACCAGCAAAGTTTAAAAAACATCAGGATCAGTAATATGCCTTTAACTAGTATAAAATTTAGACCAGGAATCAATAGAGAAATAACTTCTTATTCTAATGAAGGAGGTTTCTTTGATTGTGAAAAGGTAAGATTTTATACTCAGTTCCCAGAAAAAATAGGTGGTTGGGTTAAACAATCTGATAATACTTATTTAGGCACAGCAAGAGCATTGCATAATTGGATTGCTCTAGATGGTTCTGATTTATTGGGAGTGGGAACACATCTAAAATATTATATTGAAGAAGGTGGTCAGTTTAATGATGTTACACCAATCCGTAAAACATCAACAAATACTATAACTTTTTCTGCAACAAACGGCTCATCAACTATAACTGTTACAGACACTAGTCACGGAGCTGTTGTAAATGATTTTGTAACAATATCAGGTGCAGTCAGTTTAGGTGGTTTAGTTACAGCAAGTGTGCTTAATGCAGAACACCAGATTACAAAAGTAGTTAATGCTAATTCTTATGAAATAGTTGTTAGTGTTACAGCAAACTCATCTGATACTGGTAATGGTGGATCTGGTGTTGATGGTGTTTACCAAATTAATGTGGGCTTAAACACTACAGTCGGTGGTAACGGTTGGGGTGCTGGAGGTTATGGTGGTGTCAATGCAGACTTAACCACTTTTGGTTGGGGTGACCCAGCGAATAGTGGAACTTTACAAGAAATTAGATTATGGACACACGATAATTTTGGTGAAGATTTATTAATAAATCCCCGTGATAGTGGTATTTTTGTTTGGGATAAGAGTAATGGGTTAAGCACACGAGCCGTCAATCTAACAAGTCTGTCTGGAGCAAGTGATGTACCCACAATAGCAAAACAAGTACTTGTATCAGATATTGATAGACATGTTATAGTGTTTGGTGCTAATACCATAGGAACATCTACGCAAGACCCCTTACTAATACGTTTTGGCTCACAAGAATCATTAACTGATTTTACACCTGATACAACAAATACAGCAGGAGATTTACGTTTAAGTAGTGGATCTACTTTTATACAAGCAGTAGAAACTAAACAACAAATACTTGTTTTTACTGACAGAAGTTTATTTAGTATGCGATTTATTGGTCCACCATTTACTTTTGGTTTACAAGAGTTATCTAAAAACATAACTATAATGAGCCCAAATTCTGCTGTAGCTGTTGATGATATTGTGTTTTGGATGGGAAAAGAAAACTTTTATATCTATACTGGTAGAGCTCAACAAATAGCTTGTACTGTTCGTGATAAAGTTTTTCTTGATTTTAACTTTTCACAAAGTGATAAGGTTGTAGCTGGAGTAAATTCTCAATGGTCAGAGGTATGGTGGTTTTACCCTTCTGCAGATAGTGAAGAAAACGATAAATATGTTATTTATAATTATGCTAATCAAACATGGTATTATGGAACATTATCTAGAACAGCTTGGCATGATAGAGGGATAAGAAGGTTTCCAATAGGTGCAGGATCACAATATTTATTCAATCATGAAAACGGTAATGATGATGATGGTTCTGCAATGACAGCTTCTATTGAATCAAGTCAAATTGATATAGGGGATGGATATCAATTTACATTTATCAAACAACTAATACCAGATATTACTTTTGAGGGTTCTACTTCCACTACTGGCAATCCAAATGCTACCTTTACATTACAAGCAAGAAATGGTCCAGGAAGCACTTATTCAACTAATTCTAGTGGCACAAGTACAAGAACAGCAACAACTCCAGTAGAACAATTTACAGATCTAATTAATGTCAGATTACGAGGTAGGTCTTTTAATATGAAATTAGAATCTACAGAACAAGGAGTGGCTTGGAAATTAGGCACACCAAGAGTAGACATCAGACCTGATGGTAGGCGATAATGTCTAGTCGTGACATTGTACCACCAAGATTACCACAACCGAATGGTGAGTTGTCTATTGAATATATGTATGATTTAGTTGCTACATTAGATTTTTTTATTCAACAGCAACAAAATCCAGGAGAAGGTAGAAATACAAAATTAGTTTTTACAGCTCTTCCAACAAGTGATGTAGGTTTAGAAGAAGGAACCTTGTATAGAGTTGGAAATGATGTTAAGGTATCTTTGTTGAATATAGCAGGAGTTAATGGTAATAGTTCAACTATGACATTAGGTTCTGTAACAGTCTCAGTTTCATAACTGACTGCACACTTGTATAAAAGTTTTTAATCTGTTAAGATGGTGATATGAGTATTGCAAGTCTTTCATATGATGTAACAAACGCCAACCCAATCGGTTTAGCTACTTTAGAAAATGCTTCTAAAATGTTAGCTGACTTTGGTCGTAATGGTGATACGTATGTAGTTCACGCTAAAGAGGGTGAAACTGTTATACCTATGGAAGTATTGGATAATAATCCAAGACTCAAGGATATGTTATTCCAACAAATGCGTGATTTGGACTTAGATCCTTATCGTTATATTGTTGGTAATGAATTAAACTCTATAAATCCTGATACTGGTCAACCCGAGTTTTTTATCAAAAAACTATTTAAAGGTTTGAAAAAAGTAGTCAAAAAAATTGCACCAGTAGTTTTACCTATCGCCGCTCCATTTTTACTACCTTCAATGCCTTTGTTTTTATCCACTGGTATCGGTACATTAGCAGGAGGTTTAGTTGGTGGTCAAAAACCACAAGATGCTTTGCGTAATGCTATTATATCAGGTGGTTTAGCTGGATTAGGTAATATGGCATTTGGTCAAGGTGGATTTACTGGTAGTGCTGTAGATGCAGGATTAGTAAGTGCTCCTCAACCAACAGTGACTGGTGGTGCAATTGAGAAAGGTTTTCCAACTGGATTGCAAACACAACAAGATACTGGGATATTGCAAACACTTAAAAAAGGTGCTGGAGATGCAGTTGACTCAGTAAGCAGTTTTTACGACAAATACATATCACCAAGCCGTGAAAGCATACAACCAACATCAAAGGAGATTGGTGAAGCTCTTACAAAAGAAGCAAAAACTTTTGCAGAATCAGAAAAAATAAGAAAAGATATATTTGAAAAAGCTGGATTAAAATTTACTCCTGGAGAGTTTAAACCAGACCTTAAAGCAGTAAAAGAAAGTCTAGCTCCTAGTGCTTTCCAAAAATTTGCTCCAGTAGGTGGTTTGACTGCACTAGGTTTATACGGATTAGATAAAGCTGGATTACCAATATTTACAGCAAAAGAGCAAGAGATGGGTCCAGGAATGCCAACTGGTTTAGATTTACTAGAAGCCGATCCGGATAGGTTTAAGTTTGCAGATTTTTATGGTCAAAATCCATACTATAAAGATAGAATGGCTATCGGTGAACCAGTTAGAGGAGCAGATGGTGGAGAAATAGTTGGTCCTGGAACACCAACCTCTGATTCAATCCCAGCAATGTTAAGTGATGGTGAGTTTGTTATGAATGCTAGAGCAGTTAGAGGTGCTGGAGGTGGCGATAGAAAACAAGGTGCAAAACGTATGTATCAAATGATGAAAAAGTTTGAGAGGGTAGCATAATGGCAGAATCACAAACCGTTATACAAAGGGAAGCCCCTGAGATAGAAGCCTATAAACTGGGGTTGATGGAACAAGCTAAAGCTTTAGCAGGAACTGCTCCTACGCCCGAACAACTTGCTAAATTAAGTCCTGAACAACTTGGTTTATCTAGCATACAACAAGACTTAGTTGATCGTGCTACTGAGGGTATTGGTGATTATCAGCAGTATTTAGATGATGCTGGAGCTGGATTAGGTACAGCAGGACAAACACTCACTGGTGCTTTAGGTACTTTAGATACTGGTATGGGTACATTAGATACTGGTTTAGGAACAATAGATAGAGCTGAAACTGCTGGAGGGTTGTCTACTGGAATATTTGATCCTAGCATGACGCAACAGTTTATGAATCCCTATCAAAAAGCAGTAACTGAATCAGCGTTAGCACAATTAAATAAACAATTTTTAGAACAACAAGCCCAAAGGGGAGCAGGAGCTGTAGGTGCTGGAGCGTTTGGTGGCTCTCGTCAAGGTGTTCTAGAAGGTATAGCACAACGTGAATTAGGTGATGTAGCAAGTAGAAGAATATTTGAAGACTTAGCTAGAAACTTTGGTCAAGCACAACAAACAGCTATGACATCGTTTGAAAATCAACAAAGACGTCAAGCTAATCAAGCTTCTTTGTTAGGGCAACTAGCACAACAACAAGCAGGAATCGCAGGACAACAAGCAGGAATCGCAGGACAACAAGCTGGGATTGGTTCACAACAAGGTCAATTAGCTATGCAACAAGCTGGATTAGGTGAATTAGCACAGAATATGGACTTGAAAGAGTTACAAGCATTACAAAGCATAGGTGGTATTGAACAAGCACAAAGACAAGCTGATGAACAAGCAAGACTAGCTGGAGAAAGGTTTGCTTTCTTAGAGCCTCAACAAAGACTAAGTTTTTATAGCGATATATTAAGAGGTGTACCAAGTACACAAATACAAACTTTATCTGGTGCTGGAACTCCACAAGTACCTATATTTCAACAAGCGTTAGGTGCTGGAATCACTGGTCTAGGTTTATATGGTGCTGGAAGTAAATTGGGGTTATTTTAATGAATGTATTACAAAGACGTATGTTTCAAATGCCTAAAACAAATGAACCGATGGGTGGTATTACGTCGGGACTTGATGAAGCTGAGGCTGT
>Ga0209348_1000500_pt1 | contig 20554 bp, 24 predicted proteins | sample ETNvirenome_2_30_FD_184065 | JGI IMG/M metagenome (GOLD analysis project Ga0209348, IMG submission 184065) | Marine viral communities from the Pacific Ocean - ETNP_2_30 (SPAdes) (version 2) | ecosystem: Environmental > Aquatic > Marine > Oceanic | place: Pacific Ocean | collected 2013-06-22
TGGGCTCAGGTGCTGAGAAGACAATAGCAGCTATGGCTATACGGCTTGCTCTTATTGAGATAACGAACTTACCCAAGTCTACTTTGTTTATAATGGATGAGCCTGCCACAGCACTAGACCAAGAACATATGGAAGGCTTTGTTCGTTTAATTGACATGATAAAAGATAAGTTTAAGACGGTGTTGTTAATCTCTCACCTTGATGTTTTAAAAGATTGTGTTGACAAAACAATTGACATACAAAAAGTTGGTGGTTATGCTAAAGTAAACTGCTAAATCTATTTTTAAAGCCTATTTAGTGTAAAACCTATTTAGGCTTTATTTTATGGAGAAGATAAATGAAAATAACTAACGAACAATTACGACGTATTATTAAGGAAGAGATTGAAGCTGTTTTTCAAGAAGCCAGAGATCTAGATGGAAAATACGAAAGAAAACCATTTGCCGGTACAGATGGGCCCATGTCTATGGAATTTGGTAACGACACTGGAAACCTTGTGCTAATAAATTTTGGAATAAAAGAAGGGCTTCCACAAGATTTTGTAAGTATAAAGTTAAGTGACATAGAAAATAATTTTCGTGACGCTCTTACTTCAGCACCCATAAGTGAAAAGCAAGTGAACAACTACATGAAATCTTATAAAGATAATATGATTAATTACAATATTATGACTGGTGATGCGTGGCACCATGGACTTACAGATGAACTTGTAAAAAAGCTTGGTGCAAACTGGGACACCATACTTGATAGAGACCTTCTGTGGAACAAACTTACTCAGCGAGGGGGACGTGTTTCCACTGGAGGAGGCAAAGGAGTTAGGAATCTTATAAATAGAGAGATGCTACCCGATGGAGCTAGTCTTGAAGGTGATCAAACGACACAAGGCGATCGTGTTACTGTTGATGAGCCAACAATGGAGTAATAGCAATGACAAGAGAAGAATTTTTAGAAGCAGGAGAAAAAATGGAACAAGAAAGAAAAGAAAAGCTAAAACAACAATTGTATCTTGACAACAAACAAAAAGGTATTCTTGATGCTCTACAAGAGAAAGCGATCTCTCGTAAGCTACTTGTGTTTGTATCAGCAACAGCTTTGTTGTGGAATGCACAACTAGACCCTGAAACTTGGGGAATGATTGCAATGATGTATATCGGTGGACAAACCGCTGTTGACTTTGCCAAAATGTGGCGACACGGTGGTTAGTTATGATCTGGTTGTACAAAGCAAAGAATTGGATTGTAGCTCATAAGAACTGGTTGATTCTTATGGGTTTGTTCATTTTGTCTTATGTGCTTGGAAGACGATCAAATCAAAACTATTTGGAAATGGCAAACTTAGCCAAAGACCAATACAAAAAAGAGAACGAAGAACTTGAGCGTTTACAAAAAGCAAAACAAGTTAGAGACAAACGAGCAGAACAAAAAGCCAAAGCTGTAAAAATTGCTCTTGAAGCTGAGAAAGAAAAAAGATTAGAAAAATTAGAAGAACAAAAGGCTAATCCTGATGATGTCTTTGAAGATCTAGGGATAACAAAAAAATGATCTTCTTACTATCCCTAGCATTTGCAGAAGCACCTGAATATACCTATCTTGAAAGAGGAATGGAAGCTCCGTTTTCTGGTCGTTTGTTTAACGACACAGCATCACAAGTATTAGCAGATCAGATAGCAGACGCAACAGACAGATGTCAAATAGAAATGGATTACCAGATTGGTGTGCTTCTTGCAGAGAAAGAACAAGAAATAAACAAACTTAAGTCTCAACATAAACTTGACAAAGGAACACTTGAAGCAAAAGTCCAAGCTTTGGAAACAAGAATTGAAGGCTTAGAAAAAATAAAAACACCACCAAAAAAGAAATTTTGGTTTTCTTTTGGACTAATTACTGGAGTAGGAATTACTATAATAATAGCACAAGCGGTGAACTAATGAAAAACAAAGACCCAAACTACGTTGTAAAAGTAGAAAAAGCAATTGCAGAAAAGTACGGTCAAGAAACAATCGAGAATCCAAAATCTCACTGGACTGATGAAAAAGAGAAAAAATACGTAAAGCAACTAAAAGATCTTTACAAGACTTCAGACAAAAAAGACGACTTCCAAGTTGACATTGGTGGCGTTTTTATTGCAGAGAAACTAATTACGAAAGAATCTGAGCGTTCTTGTCCTGTTTGCAATACTTATTCATTTAAATCAAGAGACGATGTCTATATGGCAAAATTTAATTGTTGTGAAAAATGTTACATCCAATGGATCGAAGGTCGTGAAGAACGATGGCTAAAAGGATGGAGACCAAATGAAAATAACTAGTGAACAATTAAGACGAATCATAAAAGAAGAAATTGAACATGTTTTGGATGAAGCAGCTGGTCAAGAAATGAAAGAAAAAGCAACTCTCTCATTTAGCTTCAAGCCAACGGCTTATGTTTACCAAAAAAATCCAAACCTTAAAGGAATAGAAGGTAGCGAAGACACATCTTTCCACTCGGATCATATTATAATGGCAGCTAGAGAGCCGTTTATAGTTACATTTTCTTCTGCTCTTGCTGATAAAAAAACTTATGATAGTGTTAACCATTCTGAAATATACAATACTATATACAATGCATACAAAGCTATGAGAGAAAAAGGCTTCAATTATAAAGACGCAAGATATCAAAAATTGCAAGATTTAGTTTATGCTGGTGAGTTTGGAAATGTTTTTAAAAAAACAGGAGATCCTGAAGAAGATAAAGATACCTATTCACTAACACCAGAAAGTTTTGAATTTCAAGAAGTCATAGGATTAAATAGAAGAAGATTTAATTTACCAACCTACGATGGAATATATAACGAGGAGGAAGATATGTACGAAGACATTCCAGTTATACCCAGAAAAGGCCAAGAAGACAAAAAAATAGAGCAAATTATGAAAAAATATGGACCACAAAACACAGGAGATACCAATGAGTAACACAACACTAGAAATTATACAAGGGCTTGCTCAAGCAGCCGCAAATGTTTATGACGGAGCTCATGACAAAAGATTCTCCTTTGATGGAGAAGAACGTACAATGGGCTTAAAAAGAGAAGAAGGATGTGCCTTAATGGACAAACGAGTTATGGACGGATTTAAAGTTCGCTTTTATGGAGATTCCATGATTCTTTCTTATCAGTCAGATATTCTTCTTAAAGAAGTTTATAAAGGTGGCTTTGAACAAGACATAGAGTCTATGCTAAATGATATCAAAAAGTTTCTTCAAAAAGAATACAGAAAGGTTACAGGTAAATCAGTATCACTCACAGCTAAAAGTGAACCAAGTATTTTAGTCCAGTCAACATCAAGAATTCGCTCTTTTGTTGAAGCTAACCAACACTTTAAGATTGGAGGAGTTGAGTCAATGCCTATTCTTGAACCTTCGATTGATCAAACAAGAGATGTTACAAGAAAGTTTTTAGAACAATTCTCAGACAAACGTCCTCCAAATGATAAGCGTAAAAAAGGAGCAAATCAAAAATGAAAATTACAAATGAACAATTAAAACAAATTATAAAAGAAGAATTGGAAAACTCAATAAATGAAGTTCGAAACTTCAATCAGATAACTGTCGTCAATAAAATAATAAAGAAAATTGATGGGAAAGATGCACGTTTGCTACGACAAATGATTGAAAATGAATCTGATGAATATATAGAAGTATATAAAGCAATTCTTAATGTATTAGAAAAAAGGAGCGAATAAAAAATGAAAATCACAAATGAACAATTGAAACAAATTATTAAAGAAGAATTAGATAATTTGATGAATGAGTATATAGATGATACAAACGAACACATACCTCTCAGTGTTAACCAAAATATGCGACCAGAAGAAACAAATCAATATAAAGATTTAGCACCTGGACAGTTTAAGTTTGTTGGTAAGAACAAATTAATAGCGAGAGGATTTGATGGCAAAAACTATTTTGCTTACAATAACACACCAGGCGGAGATCATGCAACAGAATCTCAACAAAAACTACTAGCAATGGGTTACGAAAGAATTTGACCCAACTGCTGCTTTTTAACATTAACAAGGAAACCAAAAAAATGAAAATTACAAACAATAAGTTGAAACAAATTATTAAAGAAGAGCTAGAGAGCGTTATGACAGAGATGGAAGAAATGTTACCTAGAGACAAAGTTTATGATGCAATGGATGAAATACCAGATGATGGTGGTTCAAGTTCTATGGACTCTCCTGGTGCAAGATTAAAACTAGAGTTAGAAATGATACTTGAAGCTATTGACGACAAAGAAGAATTAAGAAGACTATCTGCTATTGTTCAAGAAAGAGCAGCTGTTAATTTACTTTCCTCTCTTGGTTTTGAAGATGGTGAGTATCAAGGACTTTAATAGGAGCATATGTCTCTAAAACTTTCAAAACAAGAAATAATAAAAGAAATCCTTAAGTGTGGAAAAGATCCATTATACTTTATAAATAATTATTGTAGGATCTCTCACCCTCTTAAGGGTTTGATTCCTTTTAATACTTATCCTTATCAAGACGATCTTGTAAAAGATTTTAACGACTATCGTTTTACAGTCATTCTCAAAGCAAGACAGCTGGGTATTTCAACAATCTCAGCTGCTTATGCTGTGTGGTTTATGTTGTTTCACAAAGAAAAGAACATACTTGTTATGGCAACGAAGTTTGGAACAGCAGCAAACTTAGTAAAGAAAGTAAAAATGGTAATGAAGAATCTACCAAAATGGATGCAGGTTGCAACTATAGTAATCGACAATAGAACTTCTTTTGAATTATCAAATGGATCATCGATAAAGGCTGTTGGGACATCAGCAGATGCTGGTCGTTCAGAAGCTCTGTCTTTACTGATTATAGACGAGGCAGCACACGTTGATGGGCTTGATGATCTGTGGGCAGGTCTTTATCCCACTCTATCAACAGGGGGCCGCTGTATAGCTTTATCAACACCTATGGGTGTCGGTAATTGGTTTCACAGAACCTACATAGATTCAGAAAATGGGGACAATGAGTTTCACCCTGTGTCTTTACCTTGGCATGTACATCCTGAACGTGATCAAGCTTGGTTTGAGAAAGAAACAAAAAACATGTCTCGAAGACAAATAGCACAAGAACTTGAGTGTAATTTTAATACGTCTGGAGAAACTGTTATACATCCTGATGACATACACTGGTTGTTTGAAAACCAACAAGAGCCAGAGTACAAAACTGGGTGGGATAGAAATCTTTGGATATGGGAAAAATATCAAGAAGGTGTACCATATCTCCTTGTTGCTGATGTTGCAAGAGGTGATGGAGCGGATTCCTCTGTGTTTCATATTCTTAGGACAGATACAATGGAAGTTGTTGCTGAATATCAGGGCAAACCTACTATGGACCACTTCGCTAAGATCTTAAATGATGCTGGTAAAGAATATGGTAATTGCCTTATGGTCATTGAAAATGTTGGTATTGGTATTGCTGCTTGTGAAAAAGTTAGAGACCTAGGGTATCCAAATCTTTATTATTCAATTAAGTCAACTCATGAGTATGTTGACTCTCTTGAAGGTGAGTATAATAACAGAGCAGTTATAGGGTTTACTACCTCTATGAAAACAAGACCTCTTATTGTTGCAAAGCTTGAAGAATATATAAGAAACAAATTGGTCAAACCAAAGTCCTCTCGCTTGTTTCATGAAACTAAAACATTTATTTGGAACAATGGTAAACCCCAAGCTATGCGATCATATCACGATGACTTAATTATGGCTCTTGCGATTGCTTGTTGGGTTAGAGATACAGCTCTTGAAGTTTCTGAGAAAGATAAGCTATATCAAGAAGCTATGATCTCTTCAATCAAGTCTTCTCAAACAACTATGAATACGTCTATTAAAGGTATGAGAGGCTACACAGGAACCAAAACACAAGAGGCTTTTGAGGATTTTGAAAAAACATATAAAGACTTTGCTTGGATTTTCAAAGGATAGCTTGACAATCTAATTACTTTATGCTACAATAGAACTATTTATTACGAAAAGGATATGCTATGGCAAAATATAAAAAGTCGCCTTATAATCCACAATCAGATTTATTTAAGGCTTTAACCAAACTATTTTCTGGTCCGATAACACAACGTAGGACACAAACAGGTCGTATGTTGCGTAGACGACAACTAGATAGTTACGCTACAAAATTTAAATCAGCCACAGGTGCTCAGTTTAAAAAATGGGAATATAACCCAATAAACTCTGTTACTCTTAACATGATTTCTAATAGAAACAGAGCAGAGCGTTATGTGGACTTTGATGAAATGGAATATATGCCAGAGATAGCATCTTCCTTAGATATATATGCTGATGAAATGACAACACATACACAGCTTCGACCAATGCTTAATATTAAGTGTGCTAATGAAGAAATAAAACATATTCTTCATAATTTGTACCATAACGTTCTTAATATCGAACACAATCTTTTTGGTTGGGCTAGAACTATGTGTAAGTACGGTGATTTCTTTCTCTATCTTGATATCGATGAAGATATGGGAATCCGATCTGCGATTGGTTTACCAACAAGAGAGATTGAGCGTCTCGAGGGAGAGGACCAAAGTAATCCAAATTACGTTCAATACCAGTGGAATACAGCGGGACTAACTCTGGAGAATTGGCAAGTTGCCCACTTCAGAATCCTTGGTAATGATAAGCATGCTCCTTACGGAACATCAGTCCTCGAAGCTTGCAGACGCATTCATCGTCAGCTTATATTGCTAGAAGATGCTATGATGGCTTATCGCATTGTTCGTGCTCCTGAGCGTCGTTTATTTAAAATTGATGTTGGTGGTATACCTCCACAAGAAGTTGAACAATATATGCAGAAAGTAATGACACAATTAAAAAGACACTCTGTCGTTGACCCAAAGACTGGTCGTGTTGATCTTCGTTACAACCCTTTATCAATTGAAGAGGATTATTACATTCCAATTCGTGGAGGACAATCTGCAACAGACATCTCAAGCCTTCCTGGTGCTTCATATAATGGCGGTATAGACGATGTTAAATACCTCAGAGACAAATTATTTGCTGCTTTAAAAATACCTCAGTCTTATCTAACAATGGGAGAAGGAGCAACTGAGGACAAGGCAACTTTAGCACAAAAAGATATACGTTTTGCTAGAACTATACAAAGATTACAGAGAGTAGCCATAGCAGAATTAGAAAAGATTGGGATCATCCATCTTTATACGCTTGGTTATAGAAACGATGATTTGTTAACTTTTACTCTTCAATTAAATAATCCTTCAAAAATTGCTGAGTTACAAGAACTTGAACATTGGGACAAAAAGTTTCAAGTTGCAGGAAATGCAACAGAAGGATATTTTTCAAAACGTTGGATTTCAGAAAACATGTTCGGAATGGATGAAGGTGAGTTTCTCCGTAATCAAAGAGAAATGTTCTTTGATAAGAAATTTTCTGGTAAGCTTGAAGCAGCAAAAGCTGATGACGGCGGTGCACCAGCACCAGCAGGTGCTGCAACTCCCTCTCCACCTACCGGTGGCGGCGGTGGTGGACTCGATCTTGGTGGCGGAGGCGAAACTACTCCTTCTCCTCCAGCAGGAGGTACAGGCGGTGGAGACACCGGTGGAGGTGATGTCGGCGGCGATAAAGGGGGTGACACTGATCTGCTCGCCGAACCCTCTGCGAATAGAGATGACACACCTGACTATGTTGATATTCCAAGAAAGAAAGGATTTAAAAACCCTGATACTAGACGAGGACCATACAAACGTCATAAGTCCTCTTATGATAAGGGTGCAGGCAAAAAAGAGATGCTTGCAGCTGCAAGTATAGAAACATCTCGCTCAACAGCCCGTAATCTTCACAAAGGATATGTTGGAAACGAATATTCTCTTTCTCAAGCCAAAGGCGGATATGTTACAGAGGAACAAAAATTAGAGACTGTTTCTCGAGAAGTCGAGATGCTTATTGAATCATTGAATAAAAAGGAGATCAAAGATGAAACATAATAAGAAAAGAAATACCGCTTTTCTTTACGAATGCCTAATCAAAGAAATGACAAAGGCCGTTGTAAGAGGAGAGTTTCAAAAAAAACAACAAATTGTTGAGACACTTAAAAGATACTTCTCAAAAGGAAAACCTCTTTACAACGACCTCCAACTGTACAAACAACTAATGGAACCTCAAAAACTTGAGGAATCTCTTGGACTTCGTTACATGAAAGAAGTAAAAGAAGATTGGGAAGCTTTGGATAGAAAACAAATCTTTAATGAACAAACTAGTTTAATTAAAGAGTTTAATCAGAATCTTCCAGAGGCATTTGGTAATTTTATTCCCAATTATAAATCAATAGCAACAGTTGGCCAGTATTTCAATTCTAATGGCCTTAAAGCTAAGACCCGTCTGTTGATAGAGGAGAAGCTTAAGACCCTTGTTATTTCTAATCCTCGTGTCATTAAAGAGGACAATTTAAAGACGGTTGATGCTTTAACTTATAAGACATTTGTTTCTAAGTTCAATGACACATATAAAGAGTCTTTGTTAAAAGAACAAAGAGAACTTTTAACTAACTATATTACATCGTTTTCTGATAATGGTCTTGGTCTTAAAATGTTCATGAATGAAGAAATTGGTAGACTAAAAGAACAATGCGAAAACCTAAGCGAAGGCAAATGGTCTGATAAAATAAAACTAGTTAAAGAAAAGCTTGAAGATTTTAAAAATAAACCTTTGACTGAGGAAGTAGTCAAAGATATTTTCCATATACAACAACTTTTATCGGAGATCAAATAAATGTATAAACCACCACAAAACATTATTAGTGAAATTCTGGAAGAAGATATAGGGATTGATATTCAAACACCGACTGCCATAGATATAAAGCCCAAACCAGAAGAAAGAGATCTTGACATAAAAATCCAAGGCGACAGAGAAGTTAAAATTAAACCACAAGTTTCTATAGATATAGTTAACAACAACAAGAGAAAAACGACATTTGAATTGAATGTGCGTAGCTCTTTAAACGGCGACTTACTTATATTTGATCATGCTGATATAGACATTGTTCTTATGGTTGAGAAAAAGAAATTGGTTGCTTTTCCTAAAGACTTAATGTCTGAAGTTGTTTACGGAGCCGAATCTCGTTTGATGGAATGGATGAGAAAAAATGGAATCATTGAGTATGATTCAATCCAAGGTGGCAATATTTATGGCTCTCTTGAAGGTAAAATACACGAATCAAAAGAAAGAGACCCAATTAAGTCTACTATATATCAGCTATCAGAATGGATAAAATCTGAAGCTCCATCATCTAAAATGAAGAAAGGACATGACGATATGATGCAAGATGCTCAACTAGAGCCCGATGCAGAGAACCACACAGAATTAGGTGAAGTACCCCATGCTGAAGAAAAAGGTTCCATTGTTCAGAATAGTCTTTTTGCACCATATCTTTATGGAAGATATACATACTAGGGGTCTAATGCTTAATTTTATTCTTGCCGCTTATGGCTTAACATTTATTCTTGTTTACGGCAAGATATTTGAAGATATTCGTCCTAAGAAAGATTACACAAAAAAATGGAACACACTTTTTCACTGTCCTTTGTGTGTAGGCTTTTGGGTTGGTTGCTTTTTATTTTGCATTAACAAGTGGACAGAACTATTTACATTTGATTATACAATCGCTAATTTCTTTATTTGTGGTTGGATTTCTGCTGGAACATCATATTTAATTTCTATGTTGGTTGATGACTTCGGCTTTCGCGTTTCAAAAATTGGAGATAAAGATGAATAAAAAATGGATGCTACAACCAGTTCGTCGTTGCTGTTCAGGCAGCTGACTCAAGCGGGTTGCGCCCGCTAACAACAAAGGAGAGAAAACAAATGAATTTAACAAATCAACAACTTCAACAAATCATAAAAGAAGAACTTGACACAATAATGTCCGAAAGAATGGGTTCAGATGAGGGAACTTTTATAGCAGCTTATAGGGCACACCTTATGAATCAAGGTGAGCAAGATGTAACAGTAGCTACCACAGCTGCGGAGCAGGCTCTTGAAGTATTAAAAAACACAGATCCTATATTCATTGAAGCTGCAATAGACTTTATAAGTTCTAAGAATGTACAAGCTCGTGAGGATTATGTCGCTAATAATCCATCATCACCGAGAAAACAATATCGTCCACCTCCAGTAGGTCCTTCTCCATTTGAGCGAAGACCGGAGTTAAGTTTAGGAGACGAATAATGTCAAAACAATTATTAACAGAATTTTTTGAATTATGTCCTGATGGACGTTGCCTTGATCGTTTAAGCGAAGCTCAAAAACGTGAGGTAATCCAAGAGGGAGCTGTTTATCTTGTTGGAAGAATACAAACAGCAGACAAAAAGAATGGCAACGGACGTGTTTATCCAGAGAAAGTTCTTAAAAAAGAAATGGAAAATTATAAAAAAGTTGTATCTGATGGAAGAGCTACAGGAGAACTAGATCACCCTGATGATTCAGTTATCAATCTTAAGAATGTTTCACATATGATTACTGATTGCTGGTGGGAAGGTAAAGATGTTATGGGTAAAATAAAAGTACTTGACACACCTTCTGGTCGTATTCTTAAAGATTTGATTAATGCTGGTGTTAAGCTTGGCATTTCTTCCCGTGGTCTTGGTTCTGTTAAAGAATCAATGGGTGAAACTATTGTTGAAGAAGATTTTCAACTAATTTGTTTTGATATCGTAGCTGAGCCTTCAACACCAAATGCTTATGTCTATCCAAAGAATAGCAAACCTGGTATAAACAGAGGTGCTGTAAAGTTTAAAATTGCCGAGGGTAAAGAAAACCAAATTGACAATCTATTTAATAAGATCTTGAGGGACTAATGAATAAGCAAGAATTAAAAAAAATCTTAAAACCACTAATAAAAGAGTGCATTAAAGAAGTAATCTTCGAAGATGGTACTCTTTCTTCAATTATTAGTGAAGTTGTTAAAGGTGTTGGAGAACCAATTGTTGAAACAAGACAAAGGTTTCCAAAAAAACAACAACCGCAATATGAAACAGACGAACAAGCTAGAGCCAGACTTGATGCTAAAAGAAAAAAAATGAGTGAAGCTGTTGGTAAAGACGCTTACAATGGTGTTAACCTTTTTGAAGGCACAACACCAGCTCCAGCTCCAAAAGAATCAAGTCAAGGTGCCTTATCTGATGTTGATCCAAGGGATCCTGGTGTTGATATCTCATCATTCATGGGCAAGTCTTCTCTTATATGGCAAAAAATGGCAGGTAAAGATGGCAAATAATTACACTTATCGTGTTAGAAAAAAAGACAATATTGACAGAGTCATCAAACGTTTTATTAAAAAATGTAAAAAACTTGGTATCATTGATGAAATAAAAGATCGTCAACATTATACAAAGCCCTCGGAGAAAAGACGAAGAGCTAAAGAGCGAGCAATTCGCAGAAGAATAAAAGAAGAGAAAAAACGAAGAAAATAGACTATTTACAATAGTTTTTAAGGAGTTATCAATGTCAACATATAAATATAATACTTGGGGTCGAACAAGAAGACCCAAAGGAGCATCGGGAGAAGACCGTAATTTAATAACAGGGTCAACACTGGCAGCTCTTAATGGACTAGAAGTATCAAATTTTAATGCCTCTAACGGATGTTACAGAACGGAAAACCAAAGATATGCACATATCGCTTGCTCAGGAAGCTCTACAGTTACTAATATGTTTGCATATAATTATGCAATGGGCTTCTGGCATGAATTAAAAACTGTAAATCCAGCTGATGGTTCTAGAGACTCAATTGCTGTGGGAAACAACGAACATATTATTGTAGACATAAACGGGGCAGATTGGGTAGCAATTACTAGTGGAAGCCTGTCTGTTGTAAGCATGGCGTTTAGCACATTTTAAGAGGTATAGATGGGTGAATTTGGTTGGGCATACATTAGTGGAAGTGATTTATCCGCAGCACAAGGAACAGATGGGTCTGTTCAAGTAAGAAAAATCGGAGGGACCGCTTTCAGTGGTTCCGAATCCTTAACATATGACGCAAATAATAATTTAAGAGTTACAGGCTCAGTTCTTGTACAAGGAAGAATCTCAGCTTCGGCTGAGATTTCTGCGTCTGCTTTTTGGGGAGATGGATCAAACCTATCAGGTATAGGTTCTGGTCTTAGTATTTCGTCAGATGGTGCTAATAGAGTCTTAACATCTGATGGTGATAACACTCTCACAGCAGAAGCAAATCTAGTTTTTGATGGATCGACTCTAACGTTGTCCGGTGACTTAAGTGCATCTGTAAATGTTTCAGCTTCTGCTTATTATGGCGATGGTTCTAATCTTTCTGGTATAACCTCAGTTAATATAGCTAATGATGGAGCAAATAGAATCTTAACAGCTGATGGCGATGGAACCATGTCAGCTGAGTCAAGCTTGACTTTTGATGGAACAACAATGAACTTAACAGGAACTCTAAATGTTTCTGGTACCATCAATGCTAACCAATTAAACATAAATGTTGAAAATAGAAGTGTTACTAATATATCTGTTACTGGTTCAACTAAGTTTGGCGACTCAGCTGATGACACACATGAGTTTACTGGATCTTTAATAGTCACCTCAGATCTTACCTCTTCGTATAATATTTCTGCATCTCATTTTCACGGAGATGGTTCTAAACTAACTGGGATCGCTTCAACACTAAATGATATTACGAACAATGGCAACACTACAACGAACGCAATGACAGCATCAGCATTAAGGCTGACAGGTTTAGCAGCAGGAACTGCTACAACATCAAGTTATTTAGCCTTAGATTCAAGCAACAATGTTGTATTAACATCTTCATCAGGTGGAGGTGGTGGTTCTGGTGGGACCATTGGTGCCGCAGAAGATGCAGGAGGATATACTGATGGATTGTTTACTGACTTTACTACATCTACAGCGGTTGGCGTACCAATTGACAGGTTTAACGAAGTTTTAAAGATTCTTGCTCCAACACCTGCGCCAAATGTAAAATCAATCAATGAGGATGTTACTGATGGAGTTACAGCTAAATTATCTTTTGGAGCATCATTTCCACTATCTAGTGTTACTTCTTCTGCTACAACTGCTGGTTTTGACGCAGTTGATCGTACTGGTAGCTATTCGGCTACTACTTCTGGTTCAAATATAAGACTAGGAGTATATGATGGAACACAGGACATAACTGGAATTATAAATCATGATGTTGTGCAATCAGTTACAAATGGGTATTATGCCTATACAAATGACGCGTTTGGAAGTGCTAACGAAGGTACTTTAAAGTTAGAACTAAATGGAACTGTCGTCCATTCAATTGCTTTATCTGGTTTAGCAGGTGCTGGTAGTCCTCCAAACGGGTCAGCAAACTCTTTAACTGGGCAATCAGGTTTTACAAATGTTTCTGTTACTGCTTCTTCTTTTGATGGAAATAACTCAGAATGGTATATATTTAAGTACAGAACAGCAAAGTACAAAATAGCAGCTGCTGATCAAAAGGTTGGTTGGAATTATTTAAGAGTAATACACACCTTATCTACTGACAACGCAACAAACTATATAGAATGGATAAACGACACATCAGGTGCAGTTAATATTGCTGAAATGTCAGCTTCGAATTCTAGAATCGATAGTGTTGCACTAGTTGGGTCTAAATATCTTTCAGGTGTGGAATATAACACCGATGCAACAGCTAATTATAAAACTGATTTACTAAATCTATACAATAATGTTTACGCTGCTTCAGGCACTCCTATAAGTTTCACTACAACGAACTCTTCAACACCTTCTGCTCAAGGTGTAGGAGACATCGGAGCCTCTGAGGGAGCCACTAAGGTTCTTGGTGTGACTGGTTCATTGAATTTTAATCAAACAACTTTGTTTAATGCAACAATGTCGTGTAATGTTACTGTCACACACCCATTAAAACAAACAATAACAAACACTGGTTCTGCTGAAGCTAATGGTTTCCTTATAGAAACTAGAACTTTAGCGAGTACAAACCTAGAAGAAAAGTTTCATGATGAATCTTTCAGAAAAACATCAGGCTCATATGATACACAGGGGTCAGTAACTGCTACTGCGGCTACTTGGAGCTCCCAAAATCACATGACTGGTGGAGGAGCTTCAGGACACACTGATGGCTTGTTGTATCACAACCAAAGATTGTACAGTCCAGTTGATGGTGACATTCCAAATGGTGGAAACTTTGCAAGTATCCCTAACACAGAGGCAGGTAATCCAAATTATTCTACAGTTGTTGGTACAAGAACGTTTTATCGTGTTGTGTCTAACTCTAGCGGTGTTACTAAAAGAGATATGAAAATAGTTTCTACAAAAAATAGCACTAGGTATAATAACTCTACGCTTGGAGCTTCAAATGTTCACTTCTTTGTAAAAATACCTGGAGCAACTGGATGGATGGACATATCACAACCTTTTGTTTATGGATCAACTTTTGATGGAAACGGTGCTTTAATCACAACAGCTACAAACAACAGTAATACAAGCAGCACTGATAGTGGAAATGCAACACACTTTGTTTCTTTTGGAACACAGTCTGTTTCTAATGATAATCATGTTATGGTAAAAGTTTTAGCAGATGAGTCTTGGGGTGGATATCTTTCTGAACTTTCTTTTTCAGTTGGTGCCACTACAAATACAACTACCAATACAGGAATTGAATTAGATAATATAGATTTAGACGATACAGCTGGAGAATCTGTTAGGCTTTCTTTTGGCACTAACAATAATATAAACCAATACAGTAACGCTACTGGTTCCTCAATAGGCTTAAGCAATTTTAATATAAACTCTCTTTATGATGATGAAGGTACAACTAGAAGAGGAGTTTTTAAAGCAACAGAGGTGATGGGTGGTACACTAAATGAGAATATTAGTGCTAATGGTTCAAACTATCCAGCAAATTCTTTTAAAGATGCTTTCACTGGTTCCTTATTTTTAATTGTTAATGGTGTGACTTCAAGTACAATGGCACTAGACAGTCTTAGTGCTGGTAATAATTTATCATCAGATACTGGATTTACCCTTGGGGCTGTTGATTTTTCTACAACATCAGATGGTATTCCAGACTATACTAAGCCATATAGAACTGGAACATATAGTATAGGAACAAACAAACAAAATGTTGGCTGGAACTATGCAAACGTTATCCACAACCTAGATTATGCTGGTACCCAAACAATTGTCGTTACAGTTGTCGGTGGAATATTTTATTTTGATGGCGTTAAGGATGTGGTGTTGAGCTTAAAAGTTGGTAATACTTACAGGTTTGATACCTCTCACAGTTCAAACTCAACTCACCCACTAGCATTTAGTACAACTTCTGGTGGATCACATAATGGTGGCTCTCCATACACAACAGGAGTATCTAGTGGATCTGGTTATATAGAGATAACACCACAAGCAGTAGTAACTTTATATCCATATTGCACATCTCATCCAAATATGGGTGGTACTACACAATTAAACATAACAGCCGCAACAAAAGTCCTAACAAACTATGTTGAGTGGATCGTTGACCCATCGGGTTCAACAGATGACACAGCTGTTTCTACTCCAACATTATCCGACTTTGGACACACAAGCTTATACTATCAGTCTGGTATTGGATATTATGCTACAAACCCAACAGCAAGTTTTGATTTTTCTGGTTCTAATTTTTATAGAAATGTCTATCAAGATGGAACCGCAATATCATTTCCAACAACTACAAACTGTGCAGTTACTAGTATAACAACAACTGGTTCTGGTGTTACTGGTGTTACAGTAGCATCTACAACTGCTAATTTACCATTGTTGAATAGCTCAAGCAACTGTCATTTAACAGAATTACAAGTGACCGGAGCACTACAATATAACGGTGCTACTCCATCAATAAGTGGAGGACTTGGATTGTTTACTGCTCAAAGCGTAACAACTACTGGACGAGTCTTACATCCATTTAAATCAGACAAAACTACCAATAGTGCCTCAAAGAACAATCTATTTGTTTATTCTGGCTCTTTAGGATCGACTAATCTAAGCACGGCAGAATATTTTGGATTAGAAAGATATAGGGTTGTTTCTGGAAATTACGCCAATCAGGCTGCTGTAACTTCTTCAGCAAATGCTTGGAATTCTCAAACTGCTTTGAATGGTGGAAATAGCCATGATGATGGTATGGTAACTGCTGCTGGGTTTGCTATCTCTCCATTTAAAATTGGAGTTGCTGGTAACACAGGACACGCATCTTTACAAGCACCAGCAGGAAATCCAGATTACTCTTCTCTAACAAACAATGTTAGAACATATTATAGATATTTTAAATACACTTCAGCTTCAACTGTAGCTAGTTTTACACTAACTCTTCGAGGTGATGCTAATTTAGTTGGAAAAACAGGAACCTATGCTGCTGCATTAGGGGCAAATAAGAACTGCTTTGTAGAACTTAAAGTAGCATATGATCCAAACTATCCCGGGGCCGATGATCAGTCAACTGGATGGGCTGATTGTGCTAAAATCTTTGATGCTGCCGATCAGCCTAATAATGATGGTGCTGGAATTAGATCTGGTGATATGTCAGGAGAAGACCAAACAATAGATTCGGGTGGTCTAGCTCTATCCTTGACTCTTGGAACAAGAAGAATAAAACAAAATCAACATGTTTTAGTAAAAGTTTCAGCTCATAAGGATTGGACAGGATATCTTTCAAGAATAGAGGTGACATACTAATGGCAAAAACTAATGTTACATCGACAAATTTCGCTGCAAAAAAACTACTTGGAAAAACTCAGGTTCGACCATCTTTAACTGATGCCGAAGAAGCATTTCCTTCAAACGTTTCAGTTCCTGGTGCTGGTGTTTTTGCAGAAACTATTCCTAGAGAACCTGGTACAGATTTATTTACTTTATATTCAGCTTCTGCTGGTGCACCTGCAACGGTTGAAAAGGTTTACTTTGATTGTGTAGCTATATCTGATAGTCTTTATGATGGGGACGCATCTGCTGCTGACGGTGGTGATGAATCACAATCTCAAGGAAACCATGCTTACTACTTAAAACTCCCATCAAATTATGAAACCACATCTTCAAATCCAACTAGAGGTACTGGTAGTTTTGTAAACAACAAAAGGATTTATTTGTCTCGCGGAGGCTTACAGATAGTACCCCCATTTGCTACAGATGCCGGTCTCCCCGGAGCTACTGGGAATAACTATTATTATGTAGAGTTATTTACAGGAGACCCAACAAACCCTTCAAACAAAATTTCCTCAACTTCTCCAATTGATTGGCAATTTGATTATTATTCGGGAATTGTGTTTATTCAAGACTACGATGCTTCCAAGATTCCAGTAACTGCTTCGGCTTATCTTTATGTTGGAAAATATTTAGATGAAAAAATATCAGACCTATCTGCATCTATTGGTTCTGGTGGTGGAAGCGATATAACAGTTAAAGATGAAGGGTCTAGTCTATCCACCGCTGCTGTTTCTTTTGATTTTGTTGGATCTGGTGTAACAGCAACAAAACCAAGTGGTGAAAATATAACAGTTACAATACCTGGTGGTATAAACTATTCAAGAGACGTAGTCCTGTCAAGTGTCACAGCTTCAATAACATCTTCAATACTTGGAGTGTCTGGTACTGCTGCTGTTAATATACAACTACCTTCAGCAGGAGCATATACTGCTGGTCAGCACTTTGTAGTAAAAGATGAAAGTGGCGGAGCACACACAAAAAACATAACTATTTTAGCTTCAGGTTCCCAAACTATCGATGGAACAGGTTCTATAACCTTAGAATCGCCTTATGCAGCTGTGAATTTATATTCAAATGGAACTGACAAATTCTTCATTTATTAGGTCGATTGAAAAACTAGATTCTATTTAAAAACCGAGAGATATAGTCTCTCATATGTACATATTATTCATGGAGGATTAAAATATGGCTTATAAATTTAACGTGGGTACCTTTAATTTAGGTGGTACCCTTGATGTTGAAGCTAGTACTGGCGCAGACATCAACTTACCGAATCTTTCGGTTGATAACGCTGACTTAGCTGGTAGTATCAATCAAGCTAAATTGGCTGGTTCTATTCCTGATACAAAACTTAATCAAATTACAACTTCTGATAAAGTTGCTGGTTCTGCTGTTCAGTTAGTAACTGGTGGTGGTATCGAAAACGACTCTGGTCTTGAACTTGTAATGGTTAATGATGGTATTAATGCTATAGATTTTAACATGACAGCTGATACTCTTTATATTGGCTCACAAGGAAATGGTGGAAATATTAGATCTGCTAGTATTGGAGATTTTGTTTCTAGAATGACTGGTAGTGCACTGGCAGCATCAAATGGTGTTCTTAGTGTGTCTGGTCTTGCAAATGCTCAAATAGATAACAATGCTGCAATTAGTTTAACTAAACTAGCAGCTGTTACTGCTGGTAACGTTGTTATGGGTAATGCTTCTAATCAAGCAACTGCAACTGCTATTTCTGGAGATATTGCTTTAGCTAATAATGGTGCTGTTACTTTGGCTGGTACTCAAACTAACATTTCTGCTATTATCAATTCATCGCTAGCGATTGGTACAGCAGCTGATCAAGAATATATTGATTTTTCTAACTCAAACGAGATTAGAATTGCTATTAACAACACACCTCAATTAACAGTTGCTGATAATTCCGTTACTATTGCTGGTAATTTGACTGTTAATGGTACAACAACTTCAGTTAACTCTACAACGCTTTTAGTTGAAGACAAAACTATTGAACTTAATGTTGTTACTGGTTCAGAAGGTAGAACTACTAACTCTGGTGCTGGATTCTTTATTTCAGGTTCTAGTGCAGACAAAGAGGCCTCTTTATTATTAACTGCTGATGGTGGTAAGTTTAAAGCTTCTGGTTCTGCGGGTGGTGGTTTTGATGTTGCTGTTGGTGGTGGTTATGCTATTAATGGAACAACTCTTCTTTCTGCTACTGCGCTTCACGCTAATGTTATTGTAGATGGTGATTCTTTAAACATTGCTGGTTGTGCTTCTTCATTAAATTCTGCACAGATAGCTGATGCTGATTTGTTTATTGTTGATGACAATGCTGCTGGTGATCCAAAGAAAATTACTGCTGGACAGCTAAAGACTTTCTTCCAAGAAGGAGTGTCTGCTTCTTCTGCTAGTAAGTTAAAAAGAACTGTAAACACATACTCTGGTGGTGCTAGTGCTCAACAAATTATCAGTGATGATAGCATGGTTGACGTATTTAATATCACTGGTGCTGCAAGTGCTGTAATTTCTGGTTCTTTTAGCCAAGGAGATCAAATTACTATTAAAGCAGGTCCTCAAGTTTCTACAACAGTTTTTGTTAATGTTACTGGTGCTCTAGGTTCTGGTTTTAGATTTGATGGCTTAGATGGTTTTAAATTAGAATCTGCTAACGCTTCTATTACTCTTGTAGAGTTAAATGGTTCAGGTTCATTTGGTATCTTCTAATTTATTAAAAGATTGTTATTATGTTCTCAAGGAAGGTCGAGTTTTTGCTCGACCTTTTCTATTTATTTAAAAGGAGAAAAATATGTCATACAAATTTTCAAAAGGATCTCAAGTTATCGGAGATTTAAAAGCTGCGGATGATACACAAAGAGACACATTAATAGATTTTGGACAGGACCAAATAGAATTTCAAACAAGCGGATCAACAAGGTTAAAAGTAGAAAATACACAAATACTAACCACTGTGCCATTACATATTAGTGGATCTTTAACTGAAGGTTTGCGTATTGCCAAAGGAGGTTCAGATTATAGAGAAATACAGTTTGAAAATGATGGTGTGGATGCAGCCTTTATACAAGTTGATAACACTGAAGGACTGCAAATCGGATGCCAAGCAGATGCGCAAGAAATTGCTTTTTGGACAACTCAAGGAGGAAGCATTACTGAAAAAATGAGAATAAGAGCCTCTGGTAAGGTTGGTATCGGTGTAACTAATCCATCTCATATGCTTGATATCAACGGAGATATTAGAGTTAGAGGAAATGACATACGAGATAACTCAGGAAACCCAGCAATCTCATTTGACGGCAATGGTAATGTGGGTACACTTCAAATCACTGGTTCTGTTACACCTGATGAGGCTTTAGAGGAACAAACAATTTCTTTTTATTTAGATGAAGGCAACAATCAATTAAAAGTTAAAGTAAAATATTCTGATGGCTTGATTAAAACTGGTACTATTGCCTTGTCTTGACATTGAATATGTCTTTTCTTAATTGTTAAACTATTTATTGTGATAAACGTTTATTTAAATAGGAGAGTATAGATGTCGTCTATGTTAGAACAAGCTATTATTGATGCAAAGGCTCTAAAAGAAGCTGCACTTAAAAACGCCGAACAAGCCGTAATTGATAAATATTCAACAGAAATAAAAGCTGCTGTTGATGAATTACTGGAAGGTAGCGAATCTCAAGAAGTTATCAATGAAGCAATGGATATACCCTTTGCCTCTGATCCTTCTCTTGTAGATGACAAACCTGTTGAA